>Ga0078972_1005887_pt1 | contig 30246 bp, 22 predicted proteins | sample YelNatPaOPGAMG01_FD_67568 | JGI IMG/M metagenome (GOLD analysis project Ga0078972, IMG submission 67568) | Hot spring thermophilic microbial communities from Obsidian Pool, Yellowstone National Park, USA - OP-RAMG-01 (SPADES assembly) (version 2) | ecosystem: Environmental > Aquatic > Thermal... | reverse complement strand
TATTCTGTGGTTAAATTATCTAAATTATCCTTGCCTTGACTTTGAATTGCATTCTTCTGATCTTTGCCTAAAATTTGAATTACACTCAATGCTGAGCGAGACAGTTTCAGTTTAGTAGGTGAAAAGCCATCTGCATAATACAATCCTTTTTATTTAATAAACAATAAAGAAAAGATACATAACAAAAACAATAGAATTATCATACAATATCCATAATTTCGCTTGCATTTTGACTTTGGTTTGAGTATAATATGGCAGAATAGGAGGAATTGAAAAATGGCTGAAATTACAAACTATCCTTTTGCTGAAATTGAAAGCAAATGGCAAAAATTTTGGAAAGACAATAAACAATTTAAAGCAATTGAAGATCCAAAGAAAAAAAAATACTACCTTCTTGAAATGTTTCCATACCCTTCTGGCGATATTCATATGGGTCATGTTCGTAATTATTCTATCGGTGATGTTGTTGCAAGATTTAAGATGATGCAGGGATACAGTGTTATTCATCCAATGGGATGGGATGCTTTTGGTCTGCCTGCTGAAAATGCCGCTATTAAACGTAATATTCATCCCGCTGATTGGACGATCCAGAATATAGAAAAAATGCGGTTTCAACTAAATAGAATGGGGTTCAGTTATGATTGGGATAGAGAAGTAGCAGCGTGTATGCCCGATTATTACAAATGGGGACAATGGATTTTTCTGAGATTCTACGAAAGAGGTCTTGCTTATCGCAAGGTTGCTTCTGTTAATTGGTGTGTTTCTTGTAATACTGTTCTTGCAAATGAGCAAGTAGAAGATGGCAAGTGTTGGCGATGTAAGACAGAAGTGACTCAAAAACACCTTGAACAGTGGTTTCTGAAAATTACAGATTATGCCGATGAATTACTTGACTATTTAGATAAAATGCCCGGTTGGCCTGAGCATGTCCTAACTATGCAAAGAAACTGGATCGGAAAAAGCTATGGAGTTCAGATAGACTTCCCATTAGCTAATTCTGATGAGAAAATATCGGTCTTTACAACTCGTCAAGATACAATTTACGGTGCGACTTATATGGTCATTGCTCCTGAACATCCTATTGTTGAGAAATTATCAAAAGGGACCGGTCAGGAAGAGGCTGTCCGCGCATTTGTCGAAAAAGTATCAAAAGAAGATAAGGTTATTAGAGAATCTACGGAATTTGAGAAAAAAGGCGTATGGACAGGGGCTTTTGCTATCAATCCTATGACTAATGAGAAAATACCGATATATCTTGCTGACTATGTATTAATGGAATATGGGACGGGTGCAGTTATGGCTGTCCCTGCACACGATCAAAGAGATTTTGAATTTGCTAAAAAATATGATCTTCCGATCAGAGTTGTCATACAGCCACCTGATAAAACATTAAATCCTGACACAATGACTTCTGCTTATGTCGATCCCGGAATAATGGTAAATTCTGATCAATTTAACGGTCTGGATAGCAACGTTGGAAAAGATAAAATTGCGGAATATATGGAAACCAATGGTATCGGGAAGCGAACTATAAATTATCGCCTCCGCGATTGGTGTATATCCAGACAAAGATATTGGGGAAATCCAATTCCTATAATTTATTGTGACAAGTGTGGTATTCAGCCTGTCCCAGATTCAGACCTACCTGTGATATTACCTTATGACGTCACAATAAGTGGAGATGGAGCATCTCCATTAGCCAAACATGAAAAATTCGTGAATGTCAAGTGTCCAAAGTGCGGTGAACCTGCAAAACGAGAAACTGACACTATGGATACATTTGTAGATTCGTCTTGGTATTTTCTGAGATATACAGATCCAAAAAATGATCTTATGCCTTTCAGCAAGGAAAATGTCCACTATTGGATGCCAGTTGACCAATATATAGGTGGAGTTGAACATGCGATAATGCACCTACTTTATTCACGATTTTTTACTAAAGTTATGCGTGATCTTGGTCTGCTGGATTTTGATGAACCATTTACTAATCTTCTGACTCAAGGAATGGTGTTAAATAATGGCGTAGTCATGTCAAAATCTAAGGGCAATGTGGTAGAACCAACTCAGCTTGTTGAAAAATACGGTGCTGACACTGTTAGGCTATTTCTGCTCTTTGCCGCACCTCCAGAAAAAGAATTAGAATGGAGCGATGAAGGCATAGAAGGGACATTTAGATTTCTGAACCGCGTATGGCGTATTGTCAATAAATATGCGGTTATAATCAAACACGTATCAAAAGACTATGATCCAAGTTTAATATCAAGTGAGTTAAAATCTTTACGTAGAATGGGACACATCACATTAAAGCGAGTGACTATAGATATTTCGGAGAGATTCCACCTTAACACTGCAATAAGTGCGATTATGGAGTTAGTTAATTACCTTTATACCATAGATGAGCCAAAAGATGAGCTTTCACTGAAAGTGTTAAGAGAAACTCTTGAAATACTCGTTATAACGCTTTCGCCTTTCGCCCCTCATCTCTGCGAAGAGCTTTGGGAAATTATGGGCAATGAGCAGGGAATTATGAAAACCAGATGGCTTAAATGGGATGAGTCTGCCCTTGAGCAAGATGAGATCACAATCGTAATTCAGGTTAATGGCAAGGTCAGAGGAAGGGTTCAAGTCCCAAGCAATTCATCCGAAGATCATGTAAAACAGGTCGCCCTTAAAGATGAAAAAGTGAAGAAATTCATCGCAGATAAAGAAATAAAACGTGTTGTTATAGTCCCACAAAAGCTCGTAAATATAGTTGTATAATGCGAAAAAGTGAAATAAAATATTTAATTAGAGATTTCCCTGATCGTTCAATTAAATGGTTGTTAGAAACTCCTGATAATCTTAGATGTCTATTGCTAATAGCTGTAAAAGAAATAGCAAATCAAATAGACTATGATCAAGTGGAAATTATAGAACGAACATTTGTCCTTGAAGATCTTAGAAAACGAGAAGCGGACATGATTTTTAAAGTTCCTTTCTTGAATGTATCGGGGAAATCTGCCTCTAATGTAATTATCTATATTCTGATAGAACATCAATCAAAAGTTGATCTTATGATGCCTTTTAGGATATTATCATATATGGTGCAAATATGGGACATACAAAGAAAACAATGGGAAGATGAAAATACACCACAAAGCGAACGTCAATTTTCCCCTATACTGCCAGTGGTATTTTATACAGGGAAGCAGAGATGGAATAAACCATTAGAAATGAAAAATTTAATGAATTTGCCAGTTTCATTGGAAAAATATATACCTAATTATGAGATAAGCTTTTTTAATCTTAAAGCTATTCCTGCGGAAAAATTGGTGGAATATGATCATCCATTTGGTTGGGTATTAAGTGTAATGCAAAAGGAAGATGCAAATGTAAAAGAATTTAAGGAGATTGTAGAACAAGCAGTTAAACACTTAGAACAGATACCTTTTGAAAAGCAAGCAAATTGGAGTAAATTACTGCATTATCTTTTTATGTTAATATTTAATCGCAGAGAAAAATCTGAGCAATCTGATCTTTTTGATATTATTGAAGAAAGCATATTGGACAAATCCCGTCGTGAGGAGGTGAAAAAAATGGGGAAAACAATAGCACAATCATTAATAGATGAGGGTATTGAAAAAGGCATTGAAAAAGGCTTTGAGAAAGGCATTGAAAAAGGTATTGAAAAGGGTATTGAAAAGGGCATTGAAAAAGGCATGCAACAGCTTTTAATTGATGCTTTGGAAATAAAGTTTGGATCAATCCCATCAGATATTATAAAATCAATAAATAATATAACGGGTAAAGAGACTTTAAAGAGCTTGCATTACTACGCTATTAATAGCAATAATATTGACGAATTTGAGGAAAAATTGGAAGCATTAAAAAATGGTAAATCAAGTCACATTAAAAATCCAACGAGTAGAAGGAAACGATGATCTCCCTTTGCCAAAATATATGACTGACGGGGCATCGGGAATGGATTTATTTTCTGCGGTAACTGATCCTGTTGTTATATTGCCAAAGGGGTTCTGCGTAATTCCGCTTGGTATAAAGATTGCTGTGCCAGAAGGATTTGAAGCTCAAATAAGACCGCGAAGTGGTTTATCAGCCAAATATGGTATAGGTTTGCTAAATAGTCCTGGGACAATTGACTCTGATTATCGCGGGGAGATCAAGGTCATATTATTTAATTTCGGGGAAGAACCTTTTGTCGTTAATAGAGGTGATAGAATCGCTCAAATGGTTATTTCTCCTATAGTAAAAGCTGATCTTATTGAGTATGATAACCTTGATGAAACTGCCAGAGGTGAAGGCGGTTTTGGACATACAGGCAAATCTAATGATTAAGTATTCAGAGATTAATCTTATATTATTTTTGAAATTTCTAAAAAATTTAAAGCTAATAACTACATAGGAGAGTGATTTGACACTAACAAAAGCAATAATTTTAGGTGTAGTGCAAGGGTTGACAGAATTCTTGCCAATAAGTAGTTCTGGTCATCTTGTCTTAGCACAATCTATTTTAAATGTAACAGAGCCTCCGCTTTTTTTTGACGTGATGTTACATTTTGGCACTCTTTTAGCGATAATTGTTTTTTTCTACAAAGATATTTGGGATATTGTTTCATCAATTTTTGGACGCGATCCCAATGTAATTTATAGGAATAGCAATTATAAAACTAAAAAATCGGCAAGATTATTTGCATGGTATATAATAGTAGGCACAATACCAACGTTAATAATAGCCTTGATATTAAAGAAGACCGTAGAAAAAGCATTTTCTGATCCATTAATTGTCTCTATAATGCTTATAATAACAGGGATAATTCTTTGGCTTTCAGCAAGAGTTGGTCAAAGAGGAAAGCAACTTAACACTATCAGAGCTATAATAATCGGAGTTGTTCAAGGGATTTCTGCTTTGCCCGGTATTTCACGTTCTGGGTCAACCATATCAACTGCTTTGATGGTAGGTATAGATGGTGAACAATCTGCAAGATTTTCATTACTGCTTTCTTTGCCCGCAGTATTCGGTGCTACAATATTAGAATTGAACGACGTTGATAGCTTCAATGTGCCGATCATTTCCGTCATAGTTGGGGTTTTAATTGCTTTTGTTGTCGGATATATTTCTATTAGTTTACTTGTTAAGATTCTAAAGCAGGGTCGTTTCTCTATATTTGCCTATTACTGTTGGGCTATCGGCATAATTACTTTGCTGTGGCAATTATGGATGTAATTCAATATAGAAACTTTTAATAATTTGGATGATCTGAGACATATCTATCAATAGACTTCTGCATTAGGAGTTGATTGAAATGAGCCTATTTGGGCGCATTAAAAAAGAGCATTGGAACGAAATAATCGGAGTTTTGATTGTAATTTTCGCGATCTGGATGCTTATTAGCCTTATAGGTTTTGGTGGAAGCATAGGCAATAGCTTAAAATATGATCTTCTTGAATTTATCGGATATGTTTCATACCTTTTAGTAATCATAATCTGCTATTGGGGTGTAAGTCTCTTTTTAGATAGAAAACGCGGTATATTATCAGGGCTTTTTGGGACGGTTTGTCTTATTATAAGCGGATTAATGCTAATGAGCCTCTTATCAAATGAACCTTATTTAACTTCTGGGATTTTAGGTTCTGGGTTGAATAAATTATGCAAAAGGACAATAGGAACTCCAGGACTATTGTTATCTGGATTAGTATTTCTTATCCTCGGCATAACATTATCAGCAGAATTAACTGTTAGACATATATTTTATACAATATATACTAAACTCAGAAGAAAAGAACCAATATCTGTTAGAAAAAAGCATCGCATTATTACACCATCTACAAGTGCCAAGACGCAAAAGCCTGTTTCAACTGAGCCAGTTTCAGATACTACTGTCGTTCTTTCTGAGAGTTACGAAGATAAAACTGATGATGAACTATACCTGCGTAATCCAAGCACAGTTGGTCCTTATGTTTTGCCGAAATTATCGCTTTTGAACAAAAACATACCTGAAAATGAGCAACTAACTAAAAGTATGCTTCAAGAAACTGCAAGAATATTAGAAAGAAGTTTTAAGGATTTCAATATTGACGCGAAAGTGCTTCGGGTGAACAGAGGTCCTGCTGTTACGAGATATGAAGTTGAACCTGGTCCGGGAGTAAAGGTCAGTAAGTTTGTCAATTTATCTGATGATTTAGCATTGGTGTTAAGAGCAACTCGTGTTAGAGTTGTTGCTCCTGTCCCTGGTGCTGGCGTTGTCGGAATTGAGGTCCCTAACGAAAAGGTCATGCAAGTCGGGTTACGAGAGGTATTGGAATCACAGGAATTTAGAAATACAAAAGCAAGACTTCCACTTCCACTTGGAAAAGACATCTCTGGCACACCAATCGTCGCTGATTTAGCTACAATGCCACATTTATTAGTAGCAGGGACAACTGGATCGGGAAAAAGCGTGTTTATCAACAGTGTAATCGCTAGTATGCTTTTCAGAATGACACCTGATGAGCTTAGATTCTTGATGATAGACCCTAAAAGAGTTGAACTTAGTCTTTATGATGGTATTCCTCATCTTATAGCACCTGTAGTAACCGACAGCACAAAGGCGCCTGCTTATCTTAGATGGGCGCTCAGAGAAGTTGATAAACGTTATAAAAGATTAGCAGACATTGGTGTAAGGAATATAGAAAGTTATAATAAGTATATGGACGAGCATCCCGAAGTAATTGGAAAACCCGCAGAAGAGGACAATCTCATTCATGGAAAAATGTCTTATATCATGATCATAATAGATGAATTAGCTGATCTAATGATGGTATCAAGCACAGATGTTGAAGCATCAATAACAAGGTTAGCTCAGATAGCGAGAGCAGCAGGAGTTCACATGCTTGTTGCAACACAACGACCATCTGTGGATGTGGTCACTGGTATTATAAAAGCTAATTTGCCTTGCCGATTATCTTTCCGATTAGCTTCAAAAGTGGACTCTAGAACAATACTTGATATGAACGGTGCAGAAAATCTACTTGGAAAAGGCGATATGCTTTTCATGGATGTTAATACTGCAAAACCTATTAGGATACAAGGATGTTATATAAGCGAAGGAGAAATTGAAAGAATTGTAGAATTTACTCAACAAAATGCACTGCCAAGCGATAACGATATTTCCGATATTGATGAGGAAGAATCGCAAGATGATTCCGATGATGATATATATGAACAGGCTGTAAAATTAGTGATAAAACATCAAACCGCTTCTACGTCGTTCTTGCAAAGAAAACTAAACATAAGTTACGATCGTGCTGTTCAACTTTTAGAAGATATGGAAGCGGAAGGGATAGTCGGTCCCAATATGGGCAAACAATCAAGAGAAATATTGATAGATGATGAAGACTAGAAGGTTCTGAAATTCCATACGGTTTACATGTTCGCGATCTTAACGATTTGCGAATAATAGGGAGTATTAATGGATACCAAAGCTAGTGGCGGTCGTATTTTGGCTTTTGAAGATGGTAAGGTGATCTTTGAAGAGAATTCTCTCGGAAAAGATGTTTACATTATAGAAAGCGGAAAAGTTGAAATTACTAAACAGATCAACGGCAGAAGAGTTACCATAAACATATTAGGAAAAGGCGATATTTTTGGTGAAAATGCTATGTTTGCCAACGTTCCAAGATCCGTAACTGCAACAGCTATCGGCAGAACACTTTTAATATCTATGAGTATGGAAGAACTTATATATAGAATGCAAACTAATCTTCAATTTGCTATAGAATTGTTTCAAAGCCTTGTGAGTAGAATGCACAATACAGATTTGGCTCTAAAAAACGTTTTATCCAAAATCCATAGTTTCAGTGAAGGACTCATACAAGATGTATTTCCCGAAAAAAGACCTCTTAAAGTTGGCGAAATTCTCATAGAATTAGGTTATCTAACACCATCACAACTTGATAGATGTCTACAGAAACAGAAGGAAATCCATATATTTGACTATAAACATAAATTATTAGGTGAAATTATGATAGAGTTTGGAATTATAACTGAGGAACAATTGCGAGAGGCTTTGGCAGAACAAAAGATGCGTCTTCGTAACCGTTCTGAATGAAAGAAAATAAGTAGTTAGTTTTTAGTATATATCAGTAGCCTAATTTTTTAACTTGTCAAATTTAATTACAGAAATCAATTGCTATTTCACAAAAAAATCAACAGTCTGTTTTACAAATCGGTTACTTTCAAATAATTTTTGTAATGAACTTATTTCAATTGTAAAAAGAGGGGATGAAATTGGAAACAAGAAGTGATAAAGTAACTCTTGGAATGGTAGGTATAGGCTATTGGGGACCAAATCTTTTAAGAAATTTCACTCAACTTGACAAATGCTGGATGAAGATATGCTGTGACATTGATGAAAAAAGCTTAAAAAACGTTCAAAGTCAATATCCTGGAATCAAGACAACTAAGCAATATTCAGATTTAATTGATGATCCTGAAATCCAAGCAATTATAATATCAGCACCAGCAATTAAGCACTATGAATTCGCTAAATTAGCTATCCAGAATAATAAACATGTCTTTGTTGAAAAACCGCTTACCCTGAATATCCCAGATGCAGAAGACTTAGTCAGGCTTGCCAAAGAAAAGAATGTTAAACTGATGGTAGGGCATCTTATGGAATATCACCCTGCTATTGAAAAACTAAAACAGATGATCCAAAATAATGAGCTTGGAGAAATCTACTATATTTACTCACAACGAGTAAATCTTGGACGCATAAGAAAAGATGAGAATGCTTTATGGAGTCTTGCCCCTCATGATATTTCTGTAATTATGTATTTGTTAGAATCTGAACCCGTTATGGTCAATGCAATTGGGAAATCATATATACAAGACGGTATTGAAGATGTGGCATTTCTTAACATGACATTCCCAAATAATATTATGGCTCATGTCCAGTTAAGTTGGCTTGACCCACATAAGATAAGGATGACAACAATTGTCGGCAGTAAAAAGATGGCGGTATTTAATGACATGGATACATCGGAAATGATCAAGGTTTATGATAAAGGCGTTGAAAATAATAGTTCACCCGGGTCATTTGGTGAATCATTGGTGTTGAGATTTGGCGATGTTGTCGTCCCATATATTAAAATGGTTGAACCACTTAGACTTGAATGTCAGCATTTTATAGATTGTATAATTAACGATAAACAACCAAGAAGCGATGGAATAGATGGGCTTAAAGTTGTGAAGGTATTACATTCAGCCCAAAAATCATTAAAGAATGGTGGGATACCTATACCAGTTGGAGAATGAAATGAATAGAGATTACTTTGTGCATGAATCATCTGTTGTTGACGAGGGTGCAGTCATTGGTAAAGGGACAAAGATATGGCATTTTTGTCATGTCAGCAGTGGCGCACAGATAGGCGAAAATTGTTCCCTTGGACAAAATGTCTTTGTCAGTTCAAAAGCAAAAATAGGCAATAATGTAAGGATACAAAATAATGTTTCAATATATGATCTCGTAACACTTGAGGACAACGTCTTCTGCGGACCTTCTATGGTGTTTACCAATGTTATAAATCCACGAGCAGAAATACGCAGAGGGATAGATCAATACCTTCCAACTCTTGTGAAGAAAGGTGCCACAATTGGTGCTAATGCGACAGTTGTATGTGGGCATATAATAGGGCAATATGCCTTCGTTGGTGCAGGATCAGTTGTGACAAAAGATGTCCCTGATTTTGCACTTGTTTATGGAAATCCTGCAAAGATAGCGGGTTGGATATGCCGATGTGGCGTAAAACTGGATTTTTCAGCAGGTGATGGTATTACCGAGTGTTCTGCTTGCCATGAAAAATATGAGAAAAGGGGGTTGATCGTGAAAATGATTTGAAAAATAAAAAACATTTTGAATATTTTCTCATCGTGATATATAGGGGGATACAATTTTTCAACCTTTTTATTATCCATTTGTTTTTTCCATTCTATGAAAAAATAAATAAAAGGTAAGGAGGTATAGACGATGGAAGCTATTACAAGGAGGGTTTTTTTAAAACAGGTCGTTGTCGGTGTAGGTGGGGTTGTTTTAGCGAGGTCTTTTGGAACTAAAATTAGTTCGGCTCAGACACCTGTTGAAGGTCTGAGCAAGGTTGTAATAGCCCACCATCCAGAAGCAACAGATGGCGTAAATACGATTAATAGAGATGTAGCACAAATAATGGTAGATGAATCCATAAAGGAGTTTACAGGGAAACAATCCGTTGCAGACGCTTGGTTAAGTATACTGCCAAATTATAAAAAAGAACATATAATAGCTATAAAGGTAAACGCTATTCAGCCAGAATGCCCTACGAGTCCAGAAGTTGTAGATGCGGTAGTGAAAGGTCTGATCTCTGCTGGAGTAGTTGATAATAACATTATCATTTACGATAACCTTGAATTCAAGCTAACTGGCTGTAAATACAATTATAATACGACGAATGTAGGTGTCCGATGTTTTGCAACAGATGAACCTGATTGGGGTTATGATTGGGATAATCCAGTGGATATTTTAGGACAAAAGAAAGCCCTGAGTCGCATACTTCTTAAATGTGACCATTTGATTAATATCCCTGTCTTGAAGGTGCATCTGTATCCTTATGGGGTCACGCTTAGCCTTAAAAATCATTATGGTAGCGTAGAAAATGCCCAAACGCTTCATGCAGATTTTGCCAGAGCTTGTGCTACTTTGAACAGTTTAAGTGCCATCAAAGACAAAACTCGTATTATCATTATAGACGCTTTATTCGGTTTTTGGGGGGAGCAACTCAACTATGTTTGTCCGAGATTTTGCCCCTAATACACTTATCGTAAGCCAAGACCCCGTTGCTGCTGACTATATAGGAACTGAAATGTTAAACGATGAACTGAAAAGACGTAACCTCCCTCCAAGAAGCGTCCCTCTATTAGCAGAAGCAGCTAATATGGGGTTAGGAACGAATGACCCTGAAAAGATGGAGATAATCAAATTGGAGTTGAAAAGCCCTGAAAAACCTGAAAATGGCAGTGGAAAATCAGTCAATCCAGAAGGTAAATACATTATGCAATGGGGAAATATTAAAATGGAAAATATTAACATTACTAAAAATTAAAGGGGATATGCAAAATGAGAACATTAGCTAAAATATGGATTATTTGCTTTTTTATGTGTGTCTTTATTACAGTTTCTTGTTTGGCAAAGATTGATCCAAAAACCGTCGCAGGATATTGGCTTTTTGACGAAGGAAAGGGCAACACAACCGTAGATTCTTCGGGTAATAACAATAATGGAAATATCGTCGGCGGTTTTAAGTGGACTGACGGCAAGTTCGGAAAATGCTTAGAATTTGACGGATCATCGGCTTATGTTGTTTGTGCAAATAGTGAGAGCTTAGATATTACTAAAGAAATTACAGTTACTGCATGGGTAAGGTTCAAGGGACTTGACTATAAAAATTCGTCTGGAAGGTTGAATAGCATTGCTGCAAAAGGCTACCCTGATTCCATTCCCGCGAATGCGGGTTGGTGGTTCTCGTATGACAATAGAAATAACGGACAAGGATTTCCATATACTTGCTTCGGTAATAAAAATGGCGGATGGGCTGGCGGTGGAAATAGCTTTGGTGGGTATAACATCGTTTTTGAAAATAATGAATGGAATCATTTAGCGTTTACTGTCGCAAAATCCATAGCAAAGCTGTATATAAACGGAACTCAATTTGGAGCTGACAAGACTTTGGTAAACCTCGTCCTATCAGATACAAGCAGAGACCTTTTTATAGGGTGTGCGGATAGAGCCTGGTTTATGATGGGACTTATTGACGAATTTGCTATTTTTAATGTAGCCTTGCCAGCACAAGACATTCAAACTATTATGGATAAAGGGCTAAAAGAATCAGTCAATCCCCTTGCTATTGATCCTAATGACAAAGTAGCATCAACATGGGGAAACATAAAGTCAAGATGATGTATCTGATGTTCAGACATGAGTTTGGACAATTTATTATCTAATTAAATTACCTAGGGAAATCCCTCTAAATCTCCCTTTTTCAAAGGGAGACTTTAATGATTTTTCCTAAAAGGAAGCTTTAATGACTTCCTCATTTGAAAAAAGAGTTTTTTAGTTTCCAGAAGATAAAGGCATAAGAAGCATTAAGTTAAGAACTTTTAATCCCGAAGGGGGTGATATATTTATAGAAAACACATAAATAAAAAATCTTTTAGCTCTGTCAGGAACAACATATAACTTTTAATCTTTAACCTTTAACTTTTAACCTTTAACCTTTAACTTTTAACCTTACATATTTAGGAAATGTCCAAATAATATCCTAACTAATGCCCATTTATGACTTTTCTGGTTGAGCGAATTTTAAAATAGAGCCTTTTAATCCAACTGCCCATAATTTATCGCCAGCACTGCAAATGTCAAATATCCAATTGTTTGTTCCGCTTGATTGAGGCTTCCAAGTCTTTCCTCCATCATTTGTATGGATAATTACGCCATTAGCTCCAACAGCCCAACCATGTTTTTTTGAATCAAAATATATTCCCCAAAGGACTGTTCCTGCTTCATTCGGCTGACAATTCCATGTTTTACCGCCATCTTCGGTGCTTGCAATAGGTCCAAAGCCAACTGCCCAACCTCTTTTAGAATCAAGGAAATAAACATCAAGAAATGGATCATTTGTTCCAGATTCCTGAATTTCCCATTTATTCCCGCCATCTGACGTATGGACGATTATACCATTATTTCCTACTGCCCATCCTTCTTTTTTATTTATAAAATATACTCCAAGCAGAGGAACTTTTGTTTTGCTGTCTTGTGCTGTCCATGACTTCCCTGCATCGGTAGTATGGAAAATCAATCCATTGTATCCTACTACCCAACCTTCTTTGTCGTCTTCAAAGTGGACGTCGTATATTGCATTATAGCCATCAAAACAGAATTGTAAATCACTTCCTAATGCAGCTTGTGGATTTAAAATGTTATCTTTCTGCGATTCCCAAGTTTTTCCGCCATCTTTGGTATGGATGATAGTATATATATTTCCAACAGCCCAACCATTATCTTTATTTGTAAAATATACACTATATAATTCATTACTTGTCTTGCTATCTTGTCTATTCCAAGTTTTCCCGCCATCTTCGGTATGTAATATGATTCCATTTGCACCGACAGCCCAACCATATTTATTTTTTACAAAATGAACTCCTTTAAGTGGAATATCATCAGTGCTATATAGAGTTTCCCAATTTAGTCCACCATCATTTGTATGAAGAATAGCACCAGTGCTAGCTACTGCCCAGCCTTCTTTTGTATCAATGAAATCTATGCCGAGAATATCGCTACTTGTGTTGCCCGCTTGTGACATCCAAAGGTTACCGCCATCTTCGGTATGGATTGTGATACCTTCCCAACCGCTTGCCCAACCGTTATTTATATCAACAAAATCAACTGCCCATAGATGCTGATCTGTGCAATTTGGCTGTTTTATCCATGTTTTTCCGCCGTCAGTTGTCCGAAGCACCGTTCCAAATGTCCCAACAACCCAGCCATTTTGATTGTCTATAAAACATAATCCAAATAGCGATTGGCTCAGACCAGTATGCTGTGTCTCCCAAGTTTTTCCGCCGTCTTGCGTGTGTAGAATTGTCCCCCAAAGACCTGTTGCCCAACCTTCATATTTATTGATAAATCTTACCTGATTTAGTTCGTTTTTTGTCTCACTTTCCTGTTTTATCCAAGTTTTTCCGCCATCTTCGGTATGCAGAATTGTCCCTTCAACACCTCCGCCAACGACCCAACCGTTCTTTGAATCAACAAAATAGACTCCGTTTAACTCATCTTCTGTATTGCTTTTTTGAATTTCCCATGACTTTCCGCCATCCTTGGTATGGACAATTGTTCCCATACTGCCAACACACCAGCCCTCTTTGGCATTGATGAAGTATGCACCATCAAAATTCTTGTCTGTGGGAGTTTGAATGTAAGTCCATGTTTTTCCGCCATCTTCAGTGTATGCGGTTATGCCAGACCATCCAGACACCCAACCAACATTTTTGTCTATAAACTGGATACTACTGAAATGTGTCTCATTCTTTGACTGACGAACAATTGTCCACATACGTTTATCTATGCTTTTAGAGCAATTATCAAAAAGAAATAAAGAAATAAAAATAGCTACAAAATAGAAAAGTCGTTTATACATACATATCATCCTACATTAAAACTATACAGACTCAACAACCTGCAAATATCTAATATCGTTAAACATTATATCATCATTTGCGGTAAAAGATCAATATGACTGAGTCAATATGACTGATTTTTACCTAAAATTTGAATTGGACTGGATTTTTACTTGAAGTTCAGACGTTATCGGACATTTTAAAAGTTCCCTCTTTATCACATTCAAAGGAAGAAACTAACGCTATTTCCTAATTGAAACATATCATTAATAATGTCATTCCGAGCAGAGCGAGGAATCTCATGTAATTTTATATTGACAAATGGTTTATATATTCTTATAATAAAGAACGGATAAATCTATAATGACGGACTAGATTAATCTTTTCGTTTAATAATTTTGTAGTAATGCAATTATTAGCTTTACTGCATATATGAAAAACTATTTTGTCTAGTCAATGGTATTTTTTTAACAATAAAAGTAGGAACTGGAGGAGGAAATGAGGAAATATTACTGTATTCTTTCACTAATTGTATTGCTAATGTTGATTTTCACTATCATTCCGTCATGGGGAGCGATGAAAGTTGATGTAGGTATCTCCACACATGCAGGCTGGTGGAGTCAAGCTGCTGCTGACAATGAGATGCAAAAATTAGCCGATCTCGTAAAAGGGAAAGTCAATGATGTTCAGATTTTTCCGCAAGCTAAACAAGGTGAATTAGCAACATGGGTTCAAAAGCACACAGGAGACAAACAGATTGATATATTGATATTGTGTGGACAATTTCCAAACACAATATATAAACCAGGGAATGCGCAACCAGATGGATCAATTGCTGAGAAATTTTTGGAAGACGGCAATATGATCCTCAACACTGGTGATTATATGTTTTATGTCGTAGATGGTGCTGGAACTAATGCCACTGGTGGATTGGCAAATATGATGGATATTCCCGGAATATCTATGTGGGACGACGATACGCCGATTAAAATCACAGCAGATGGAAAAAAATATGTGCCAACTTTGGTAGATTACTCTACTGATAGACCTTGGCATCTAAATGAACTTGTTGCTCCTTGGAAGGCTGAGATAATATTTGGTCAAAATGCTGCTGGGACACGTGCCGAACCCGCAGTTATACTTGATGAGAAAACCCAAGGAAGACTCGTGACCTTTTATCAGACTGCAGGACAGGATGCTGACCCAAGAGCAAAAGCGATCAGTGAGTTTATCATAAACTGGGTTCCTACTATCGCTGGCAAAATCGCAGTTGACCAAAATGGCAAACTAAGTGCAACTTGGGGACAGATTAAGTCAGAATTTTAAGATGCAATTTTTTGCTTGCATTGCTTTTGTGATTAGTGTATAATGGAAAGTTGTTAGTTCGTTGTTTTGATCTTCTATGAGTTTTTGCTTGGATTCCTGCTTTCACAGGAATGACAGTGAGAAAGTTCTTCACAGGTAGAAATGACAGTAATTGAAGTTCCTATGTAGGAATGACAATAACTAAGATTTCTATTTTGAGGATAATAATCATAGAAGGTCTTGCCTCATATCTCTAAAATGGTTTTGATTGATAACGAGGTAAGAGGTAACTTAGAATGGGGCTGGATATTTTTCTCATTAAATTAGTTTTATTGCGGTTAGGCTTCTAAAATCTAATTACTCAAATTAGAGGAGGAAAAATGATGAGGTTCAAGTGTCTGTTAATTACAATGGTGGCTCTTTTAACTTTCGCCTATGTTGGGCTTGTTATGGCTTGGGATGTGGCAATATCAACACAGGCTGGTTGGTGGAGTCAAGAGGCTGCTGACAAAGAAATGGCTGCACTTGCAGACAAGATTAAAGGAGTTGCTGGAAGCGTAACACTTTTCCCCGCAGATAAGCAAGCTGATCTTGCAACATGGGTTAAGAACAACACCAATGATGGCGAAAATGACATCCTTTTGCTCTGTGGGCAATTTCCAAAAACAATATATGCTCCCGGAAATACTCAAAAAGATGACTCATTAGCTGAATTATTCCTTGATGCAGGGAATACAATTTTGAACACTGGCGACTATATGTTCTATGTAGTAGATGGTGCTGGAACCAACGCTACTGGTGGACTTGAGACGATGATGGATATTCCCGGAATAGCAATGTGGGATGACAATACTCCTATGAAAGTCACCGCTGATGGAAAGAACTACACTCCTTCTCTGAAAGACTATCAGTGCGATAGACCATGGCATCTTGATCAGATAGTAGATCCATGGAAACCATTGCTTATATTGGCACAGAATGATGCAGGAAACCGTGCTGAGCCAGCCCTTATGATAAATACAAAAACAAAGGGAATGTTAGGAACATTCTATCAGACCGCTGGAGAAGATGATAATCCAAGAGCTATTGTTATCAGCGAATTTATTAACAGCTACTTCAGGACAACTGCTGTCCAACCGACATCTGAAAAAGCTGCCACAACTTGGGGCGCAATGAAGATCAGATAGGTTAAGAGTTGTAGCATTTTATTATTCTTCCCTCTAAAATTAACTTTGGGGGGAAGAATTTTTTTGCTTATTTATAAATATAATCTGTCATGCTGAACGAAGTGAAGCATCTCAACAAACGAAGTGAAGCATCTCAACAAACGAAGTGAAGCATCTCAACAAACAAAGTGAAGCATCTAAATAGATTCTTCGCTGGCGCTCAGACCTTATGCTTAAATGATGAGCCATCAATGTTGTACGCTATAAATAACGACTTGCACTAATTGTTTTTGTAGCTCAAGCAAACAGATTAGTTTTTAGGGAAGCCAATCTAAAAGGCTGGACTACAAAATTTTATCAATACTTGATTTACGAGAACTAACACAAGTCGTTGGTATTAGTTATTTTAGTAGAATTGCTGAATGTGGAAAAACGCATTTGTCATTCTTCAGCATATATGAAAATAATACATGAATGCTCTGCTCAGAGTGCGACCCACTTTGATAAAGCCATAACGACGGATTGCAGTAACTTCATATTAATCAGCTTTATATTATCAAAGCTAACTGCTAATAAGAGATTGATCCTGCCATAATACTATGAATACTAACAATGAAACATTTTTACATTGTTTATAGTATATAATGTCATTTTGTTCTTGACTTTTAACATAATAGTATGAAAAATAATGCCGTTTTTCCAATTTTTTATGCAAAAATATAGCTTTATTAAACAGATTAATTCTTTTGATGATTAACAAACCTAAACACTGATCACTGATTACTTCTTAATACCTAATTCGTCTATTATCTTTCCTTGTTGTTTGCACCAATCAAATATTATCCTGACGTCCCAGCCGACGCAGAAATGCCTGACGCCCATATCAAGAAATCGCTTTGCCTGATCAAAACTTCCGAGTTCAACGCGAGGATGGACGCCTGCGGATAATGCCTTTTTAATCATCTTTATATGGGCTTCTTGGACTTCTGGACTACCACCACCGCCGGGCTTTCCTATGCTTATTGAGTAATCAGTAGGACCGAATTGCACCATATCAATCCCCGGAACAGCCAAAATTTCATCTAATTCATCCATAGCCCCTTTTTTCTCAATCATCAATGCGATCACTGTTTCATTCAAAGATTTTGCCCATTCCGCTGACCCAGCACCAAGCACATATCCCACTGAGCGTCTCATTGCAGCTCCGTGAACACCTCCTGATTCTGGTGTTTCAGGACGGACAAGACGGACACATTCCCTCGCGTCTTCCGCAGAGCGAATATCAGTGAAAAGGACATTTTGTATGCCTGAGTCAATCGCCCTTTGTGCGATAAACCCTCGTGTCTGCTCCTCAACCTTCATCATTGATGACATGTTCGGAAAAAGCTCAATAGTGCGACCGAAATCGTCCATCTGTTCTAAGCTGAATGGTGCGTATTCGCCGACATATTCTATATAATCAAACACTCCGGAGTTGCCGATAATTTCAATGATCCCAGTCCATGGGCAGATTACATGCGTGCCAAGTGTTGGTTTTCCTTCATTCAATAGCTGTCTAAGTCTATTTGGTTTCATATTTTTCCTTTCTGATGACCTCTTCTAAAATAATGGAATTTATAGACAATTTAATCAATCAATAAAATTGTCTAAACTTATAAACTCTGAGTTTAACATTGACAAAAAATAGATTACGTGACATTATTTTAAACACATATATTGAAAATTCCTTGTTAGAGTATTCTGCCATAAACCTGACTTCTATGCAAGAGCAAAATTGTGTTACTGCATACGCAGGCGATAGGAGATAAAATGCAAAAACATGATTTCTGCAATGTCTATAAAAACAGAGATATTCTTATAGAGAAAACCAAGTTAGATCGCTTTTCTAAATGGTGGGAACGATTTATTGATCAGATGAAAAATGCCGATCGTCCCTCTTTGGAAGCACTTTCATTTGCTTATGCGGTAACTGGTGATGAATATTTAGGACAAAAAGCGGTTACTCAATTCAGAGAATTACTGCCCGGATATATACCGCTTGGAGGTGCAAAAGAGCATTATCCTGAGTTAGACGCCGATCTTGGCACTGCGTCTGCTTGCAAGACTCTTGCTTATGTATATAGCTTCTTATATCCACTTCTTGAGTCAAAAGATAAAAGGCTTTTGTTTTCTGAACTTCGCGAGCGTGGAGGCGGAGTGATATACAAAGAGACATTATCCGGTGCATGGTGGGGAAATTCTCCAAACTCAAATTGGAACAGCCATCTTCATTCAGGACTTGGCTTGGCGGGAATTGTGCTGATGGAAGATGACAAGGAAGAAGCTAAAAAATGGATAGAAGTTGCGACAAACACTATGATCAAAATGCTTGATTTAGCTGGCGAAGAGGGAGCTGGAATAGAAGGACCCGGATATTGGGGATTTTGCTATCGCTCCGTCCAAGAGATGGTTTCTGCATTAAAAAATATCGGCGGAGACGACCTCTACTCTCATAAATTCTGGCAGAAATGCGTTGATTATCCGTTATATATGATGCGTCCCGATCAGTCAGGCTTTATGAATTTTTCAGATACAGGCTCTAATGGTTTAGGACCAAGTTATTTCTATTATGCAGTTGCATCAGCGACAAAAAATGGTTTGGCTCAATGGTTTGGTGACACAGTTCAAAAACAGAGTTCAATTTCATTTTGGGATTTGCTATACTATGATCAAAATATTAAGCCAATATCACCTGAGAATATGCCAACAGATAGGTTCTTTAAAAGCGCCCATATCGCAAGTTTTCGCTCTGGATGGGATAAAGACGCCGTTTTCTTCATTTTGAAAGGTGGTTCAAACGCATGGTCGCATTGCCATCTTGATCTTAACAGCTTTTTCATTGATGCTTATGGAGAACGTCTTGTAGTTGACCCAGGACCAGATCAATATTCAATCCATTATTTTACAAGTGTTGAGCCTGCTATTTCTACATCATGGCACAATACAATTGTTGTTGATGGAGCGGATCAAAGACAACCTCCAAGATATAGAATGAGTTTTGATCTTGAAGAGGGCGGAGACGCATATTGTCGCCTTTACGATTTCACATCTGACGACAACATTGCAACGATCAAAGGAGATGCGACAACAGCTTATAACGATTATCTTGACAAGTTTCATAGACATGTCATTTATATAAAGCCAAACTGTTTTGTTATATACGATGACATCAGATTGAAAGAAGCCCGCACTCAAAGACATGTCCAGTGGCTTCTGCATAGCGAATTGCCGTTCTCGGAAAATGACGATGGCACAATAGCTGTTCGTGGCGAGAGATGCTCGTTAATTATACATCCGATATTGCCAGTTGACTATCGTTATAAATTTTTAACTCCTCGTGTCTTGATGAAGGATAAAGACACAGGAAAAAGCATTAATTGCCTAAGCATTCGTCAACAATGGCATCATTTATGGAATGTCTCGCCTAAACGGTCGCCGTATCCGCAATGGGATTTTAGATCAAATGGGATTTTATATGGTCGTGACATTAAATTTTTAGTTGTTTTGACTGTCCTACACAATGATCAATCCTACGATCTTAAAATAAAACCGATTAAAATTGGAAATAAAGATGGCATTGAGATCATTAAAGGCGATAATGTCAAACAAATATGTTTTTAAATTGTAATGGAGTGATAATAATGCAGACAGTAATCCTTAGAAGAACAGGGATAAAATTATCAAGATTGGGCTTTGGCACAGGCACTCATGGCTGGGGCGGAAGTTCCGAACAAACGAGGATCGGACACCAAAAATTAGTGGATTTGCTTAAACTCGCATACAGTTATGGGGTGACATTTTGGGATACAGCAGAAGGATATGGCAGTCATCCACATATCGCTGACGCACTTAAAGGCATTGACAGATCATCTGTTACTATCTTAACCAAGATTTTTTCAAGAGATGGGAATTATATCCGTGAGGCTATACCGAAATTTCTAAAATTGTTCAATACTGACTATATTGATATTCTGCTTATGCACTGTATAACTGAAGTTGATTGGCTAAAAAGATATACGGGTGCAATAGATGCCCTTAAAGAAGCAAAAGATAAGGGGCTTGTGAGAGGTATCGGTATGTCTTGTCATGATTTTGGCGCATTGAAGACAGTTGCGTCTGCTGATTGGCTTGATGTAGTGCTTGCCAGAATAAATTATAGCGATACAAATATGGACGCAAAAACCAGCAATGTTATGCCTGTCTTGAAAGAAATACACGATGCGGGAAAAGATGTCTTGGCGATGAAGGTCATCGGACAAGGGAAACTTAATGGCGATGTCCGAAAATGCTTCAAATTTGCCATGAGTCTGCCTTACATTGATGCGATGACTGTTGGCATGGTTAGCGAAGAACAATTAAAAGAGAATATCTATTTGGTAAATGAATTTGCTTCAATTAAGGGGTGAATAAAATAGTAAATATCCATTGAATTTATTTATACTTTGCCAATAAAAATTGTAGGTGAAATATTAGTCATATTCACTAATAGAATAATTCTCGGGAATTACACCTAAAATAATGGGAGATTGACGGATGTTAAACTGTGTCCACTCAAAAAGGGCTATTATTGTTTTATCTTTTATCTTTGCCCTTATTCTCCAACAATACACTTATTCTGCTGAAAAATTCGGTCGGAAATCAATTTCAATCATAAGTGAGCCATTGCTAACTCCATCTGCAAGCGATATACCGCAGGGACGAAGTCAAGAAATATTATCAGCTATCAGGCTTCAAATCCAAATGCCGAGATTTGATTATAACTATATGCCCGAATCACAGGAAATTGAATTCTGGAAAAGAGGAGAGACCTATTTCAGCGAGACAATGAAAAATTTAGAATCAGTTACCATCGCAAGAGCAGATATAGAAAGACAACTTATCGGAATAGATGCCAATTTAACAACAATTAGAGAGCAGATCAAAGACCAAGAAGAACTGATAAAATCCCTTACCGAAAGCGGAAGAGATGCATCAAAACAAAAAATACAGCTTGCGAAAAATAAAGAAGAGAGAGATAAATACGAACGCCAGAGAACTTCCCTTATAAGACAAAGAGACGATCTAATTAGACAACAAAGGTCTTTGGAAGATACATTATTTCGTCAGTCATCTGAATTAATGAGTGAGACTATTGCACCAAAGATTTCATCAATACTCGCAGACCCTGAATTGCAAAAGATCAGGGCAAAACAATATGTTAGCGAAGCAGAAAAAAATTCCTTTATCGTCTTAAAAGCGAAAGAGCTTGGCATCACAAGTGAAGATATAGAAAGAGTTATGAATTCCGCTTATATATGTTTAGTTGTCCTGACAGATTATAGCTATTATTATTCCAAAGATGAGAAAACTGGCGAAAGAATATTAACTTACAATCTTGAAGGTGGCGTAATTTGGTCTAAATTGGTCATGTCACAAGATGGTCAAAAAGCAACTATACAGCCATTAAAAGAGATCAAAATTCAAGGTTCCGCTTCTGGTTATCCCGATAGGCAAGACCCATTTTCAAAGGTTGATCCTGATACGCAGATATTCAGGAACGCAGTCAATAGCTTTGTCAGCAGGTTAGAATTAGAAACGCGTAAGATTGACGATTTTTCATTAAAAACACAGATTATAGAATCCGTCGGAAGCAAAGTTGGTTTCCCATTAGGAAATAATGACGGGCTTTACGTCGGTCAAAAATTCCGTGTCTATGAAAATGTCAAATATGGTGAACAGATCAAGGTTGAAAAACGTGGATTCTTCTATGTGACAAAAGTCGGTGACAACAAGACAAATCCAAGTAATCTGAGCTATGGAAAGGCTGTTATCGGCAGTTTAGAGCCGGGCATGGAAGTCCGAGAATATGCAACAAGTGGAGTTGGAATGAATATCAGCGGAAAATATGGAATTATTGGTATTAAATCAGGTAGTATTAAAACAAAATACGATCTGAATGTCAAAGAAGATACAACTAATCCGCTTATAATGCTTAATCTTTCCGTTGATTATGATTTAGGAAGGTCAACAAGCATACCACAGCTTTATGCAAGCATCGGCGGAGATATAGGTTTTACATCGTTTGATAATTTAAGTATGAATTTCGGAGAAGGTAGCCCTACAAATCTATACTTTGATCTATATGGAGGCGTAATAAAAAAGATATATCTTAAAAACATAGCCCTTTGTATTGAGCCGTTATTTCAATACCAAGCATTAGATATATCAAACAGTGATAAAAATGGTAATTCAGTGAGTTTTAACAACTCAGCATTATCTTTTTCTCCATGCTTTGGATTGGAATTAGCTTTAAGAGAGAATTTCAACATCGGATTCTCTTTTATCTATAACAAAACTTTGGGTGCAACTAATCAGTGGACAGGGACTTACACTTCAAAAAACGGTGAACCAGAAAAATTATTTGATGGTTTCGTTGATGGTCCCGAGGTTTCTTATCCAAACGTCATTTATGGTGGCTATATAAACATCAGCTTTTAATCCTTTGAGGGAGAATTATTATGAGCGATAACTTTGATAGATATATATTGTGGTATCGTCAACCTGCAAAAGAATGGGTAGAAGCATTGCCAGTTGGTAATGGACGTATAAGTGCGATGGTCTTCGGTGGGGTAGAAAAGGAAAGGATTCAGCTTAACGAAGAGACGCTTTGGGACGGATATGCGATGGATCGGAACAATCCAGAAGCCTTTTCCGCACTTCAAGAGGTAAGAAAACTGCTGTTTGAAGGCAAAAATAACGAGGCAACTGAAATAGCTTCTAAAAAGATGATGGGAATACCAGATAGGATTAAATCCTATCAAACGCTTGGCGACCTAAACCTTGAATTTCCGATTAACGGAGAGATAGAGAATTATCGTAGGGAATTGGACCTTGATACAGGTATCGCAAAGACCGAATATAGCGTCAATGGGACTAAATTTACCCGTGAAGTCTTTGCAACTGCGGTAGATCAAGTTATCGTCATACGGATTGAATCAGATAAACCAAAGAGTATATCACTAAAAGGGACAATGACAAGACCTCAGGAAGCGTCAACAAAAAAGGTATCTGACAATTGCTTGATGCTTCAAGGTCAATGCGGAACAAAAGGAGTAAAATTCTGTGCATACGTTTTAGCTGATGTAGAGAGCGGAAACGTGAATGTGACAGATGAGGAAATGTCTATAAAAAATGCGGATTCAGTTACACTTTTGATCTCCGCAGCGACAAGTTACGTCAATCAAAATGATACAAGCGCTGATCCATACAAGCGATGCCAAGATTATCTGCCCGATAAATCTTATGAAGAGCTTAAAAAGGCACATATAACTGATCACCGGAGCCTTTTCCGTCGTGTTGAGATCAATTTAGGTATAACTGATGCAGTCAATCTGCCGACTGATGAGAGATTGGAAGCGTTCAAAAATGGCGGAGAAGACCCCCATCTTATATCGTTGTATTTCCAATATGGACGTTATCTTCTAATGGGCAGTTCGCGTCCCGGTTGTCTTCCAGCAAACCTTCAAGGGATATGGAATGAGCATATAAACGCCCCATGGAATAGCGACTACCATACAAATATCAACTTACAGATGAACTATTGGCTTGCAGAAGTCTGTAATTTAGCGGAATGTCATCTGCCTTTGTTTGATTATATGGATACGCTTGTTGAACCCGGCGGAAAAACAGCCCAAATTCACTATGGAGCGAGGGGTTGGGTCGTCCATCATCTTTCGGATATATGGGGATTTACTGTGCCTGCTGATGGTGTATGGGGTATATGGCCAATGGGGTCTGCATGGCTATGTCAACATCCTTTTGAACATTACCTTTTCAGTGGTGATAGAGATTTCCTCGCAAAACGTGCATATCCATTGATGAAAGGCGCCGCAAGATTTATCCTTGATTTTCTTGTAGAAGCACCAGAAGGAACACCTGTTGAAGGGAAATTGGTAACAAATCCGTCACATTCGCCTGAGAACAGCTTTCGTAAACCAGATGGCACAACGTCAATGTTTACCTATGCTGCGACGATGGATTTAGAGATCATACACGATCTTTTCACGAATTGTATTGAAGCGATAGATATACTAAGCGAAGATGAGCCTTTTGATGTGGAATTCAGAGCAGAGTTAGAATCTGCATTAGAACGACTTGCACCTTTGCAGATAAGCAAAAAGACGGGTCGGCTACAAGAATGGGTTGAGGATTACGACGAGCCAGAGCCGGGACATCGTCACATGTCACATATCTACGCACTACATCCGGGTAGACAGATAACACTGCGAGGAACACCCGATCTAACAGAAGCTGTCAGAAAGTCTCTTGAATACAGGCTTTCGCATGGCGGAGGGCATACAGGTTGGAGCAGGGCTTGGCTTGTCAACTTTATGGCTAGGTTAGAAGAACCAGAAAAGGCTTATAGTAATTTAAGGGCTTTGTTGGAGAAATGCACACTCAAAAATCTCTTTGATAACCATCCACCATTCCAAATTGACGGAAACTTCGGCGGAACTGCGGGAATTGCAGAGATGCTTATCCAAAGTCATGCAGGAGAGATAAATCTTCTGCCAGCTTTGCCGAAAGAGTGGAAAGATGGCTATGTGAAAGGATTACGCGCCAGAGGCGGATTTGAGGTTGACATCTATTGGAAAGACCACAGATTAGAGAAAGCAGTTGTTCGTGCATCGCTTGATGAAAATTGTCAGGTGAGGGCAAAAGTGCCTATAAGAGTTGAAGCAGATGAGACGATAGTTGTAAAAGACATTGATTTTGGCGTGATCTCTTTCTATGCTCAAAACGGCAAAATATACGTTATTAAAAGCTCCTGATATTTGAGAGAATGATAATAATTCATAAGAGTAGAATTTTAAAACTTTCAAATAAAATTTGGAGAATATGATTATGCAGACAGAACAAGAAATTTTTGAAAGTGCTGATGAGCGGATAAAAAGTAATCGTATGGCAGATGTTACTATTAAAGTGACCGATCCATCAGGCAATCCTATATCTAATGCGGAGGTGAAAATCCAACAGACAAAACATGCTTTTCTTTTCGGATGTAATATCTTTCAACTTGGACAATATAAAGACGATAAAATGAATGAAACCTATGAAAGTGAATTCTCTGCGTTATTGAATTATGCGACATTGCCCTTTTATTGGAGCGGTTTTGAGCGTGAAAAAGACAAGCCGAATTACGAAAGATTAGACTGGATGGCGAAACGTTGTCAAGAACTTAACATAACGACAAAAGGACATCCGCTTGTCTGGCATGAGACAGTTCCCGCATGGGCGCCAACAGATTTGACTGTATTAGAGGACAGATTAAGCAACAGAGTTAAAGACATCGTCAAACATTATGCGGGTCTTGTTGATATTTGGGATGTGATAAATGAGGCGACTGTCTCTGCGAGGTTTGACAATCCCGTTGGTAGATGGGTAAAAAAATTCGGCGATGATGTCTGTGTAGGATTAGCTTTGGATTGGGCTAACTCCGCTAACCCAAAGGCAACTCTATTGGTCAATGACTTTAATATATCCCCAAGCTATGAAAAGCAGTTAGAAAAGCTTAAATCCGCTAATAAGCCTTTCCATGCGATCGGCATTCAAAGCCACATGCACAAGGGGACTTGGACGTTCCAACGTGCTTGGGAAGTATGCGAGACATATAAACGTTTTGGCGTCCCATTACATTTTACTGAATTGACTGTTCTGAGCGGACACTTAAAAATAGATGACGATTGGCATAAATATCATCAAGATTGGGATAGCACAACAGAGGGCGAGAAAAGCCAATTGGAATATGTAGAAAAATTTTATCGTTTGCTTTTCAGCCATCAAGCAGTTTCCGCTATAACTTGGTGGGATTTTATGGACGGCGGATGGCAAGGAGCGCCAGCTGGATTAGTCCGTAAAGACCTATCACCAAAGCCAATATACGAAAAACTTATGCAGATGATCAAAGGCGAATGGTGGACACAAACAACAGGACGAACAGACGCTAATGGTGAGTTCAGTTTTTGTGGATTTCTTGGGACATACAACGTTATTGTCCAAGACTTATCAAAATCCTTTACGTTATCAAAAGACGACAATTATTGGCAAGTGAAGGTTTAATGTGACACTCCTAAAAATCAAGGTGTTATTAATATGACCAATAAAAAGATTAAGCTGACTTCATTTAGTCATGGTGCTGGCTGAGCATGCAAGCTGAGTCCAAAAGACCTGATGCAAGTTTTGCATCAAATACCAAGACTATATGATCCAAACATAATAATCGGCTATGAAAAGTCAGATGATGCCGCAGTCTATAAATTGAGCGATGATTTAGCGGTTGTTCAAACGGTTGACTATTTTACGCCTATCGTAGATGATCCATACACTTTCGGCAGTATCGCAGGAGCAAATGCCATCAGCGATATATACGCTATGGGTGCAAAGCCGATTATGGGGCTTAATATTGCAGGTTTTCCTGTCGGAAAATTGCCGATTGACGTTCTCGTGCAGATATTACAAGGCGGTTCAGATAAGGCAAAAGAAGCAGGCATAACGATCGCAGGCGGTCATACCATAGACGATAACGAGCCGAAATATGGCATGGTCATAACAGGATTAGTCCATCCAGATAAAATAATCAAAAATTCATCAGCAAAGCCGGGAGATGTCCTCGTTCTGACTAAGCCGATAGGGACTGGCATAATTACAACTGCGATGAAAGAGGACATTGCAGAAGCAGAGTCCGCAGAGATGGCAATAAAGGTTATGAGCAAGCTAAATAAATTATCTGCGGAAATTATGATAAAAGTTGGAGTAAATGCCTGCACAGATGTAACTGGATTTGGGCTTTTAGGGCATCTATACGAGATGGTTTCTGGTAGTGGGGTAGGTGCAGAGATTAGCTTTGAAAAAATACCTTTGATTGAAGGAGTATTAAAACTCGCCGATGACCTTATCATACCTGCTGGAACGATACGAAATCATGAATATCTAAACGATCATATAATCTGGAATGACATCTCTTATGAACAACAGATGATACTTTGCGATGCCCAAACATCTGGCGGATTGTTAATATCTGTATCTGAGGAGAAAAGCGATGAATTGGTGAGATCACTTCAAGAATCCAACTCATTGGCAAATGCGATTATAGGCAGAATTACTTCTGATCATATAGGGATTATCAAGGTAAATAGTTAGGGGGAAATAAAATGGCTATAACACAAGAGGAATTCTCGGTTTTGTCAGGTTGGAAACGATGGACAGACGCTCAAAACATGCTTTATCACCATATAAGCGAACAGGCTTTCCAACTTCTCAAAGATAGAAGAAAAAAGATAGCGACGTTGAAAACAGAGGGTCAATGGATTAAAAGGCAACAGGAAGTCAAAAAAATATTAATGGATATTGTTGGACCTTTTCCAGAAAAAAATCCATTAAATCCAAAAATAGTTGGCGTTATTAAGAAAAATGGTTATAGATTGGAAAAGATAATATATGAATCCAGACCAGATTTTTATGTAACCGCCTGCTTATTTATTCCAGATGGACTGACAAGTAAAGCTCCTGTGATATTAAATCCTATTGGGCATTCAGACGACGGTTTCAGAGGACAACTTTATCAGACGGTCATACTTAACTTTGTCAAAAAAGGCTTTGTCGTATTGACTTATGATCCGATCAGTCAAGGTGAAAGGTTGCAATATTTTGATCCAGAAAAGGGCAGGTCTCGCATCGGTTGGTCAACATGTGAGCATTCTTATATGGGGACACAATGTTTTCTCTCTGGCAATTCCTTTGCCCGTTATAGGTTATGGGACGGCATAAGGGCGATTGACTATTTAGCAACTCGTGATGAAGTGGACATAAGCAGGATAGGAGTTAATGGCATATCTGGCGGAGGGACGCTTACTACTTATATTTCCGCTTTTGATGATAGAGTCTATGCGTCTGCCCCTGAGTGTTATATTACAGGATTCAGAAGGCTTTTAGAGTCAATCGGTCCGCAAGATGCTGAACAGAACCTTTATCATGGGATCGCTAACAGCATTGACCATGCAGATTTGCTTGAAATAAGGGCGCCAAAGCCTATATTGATAATGTCCACAACACGGGACTTTTTCAGTATTCAGGGCGCAAGAGAGACTTACGAAGAGGTAAAAAATGCTTATAAGGCTTTCGGCAAAGAGGAAAATCTCAGTATGACAGAAGACGATGCCCCGCATGATTCTACACGCAAGAATCGCGAAGCTATGTATGCCTTTTTCCAAAAGCATCTGAATAATCCGGGCAATTCCTTTGATGAAGAGGTTGAATTTCTTACCGCGGAGGAACTCAAAGTTACTGAAACAGGTCAAGTGTCCACTTCATTAGGCGGAAAAACGGTTTTTGATTTCAACAGTGCGGAGACAAAAAAGTTGATAGATAACCTTGAAGATTCACGCAAAAACCTATCTAATCATCTGCAAAATGTCAAAAGCTCAGCTAAAAAGCTTTCTGGATATATACATCCTGACCATGCTTCTAAATCAGTTTTTATGGGCAGGTATCAGCATGATGGATATTCAATTGAAAGATATGTAATTGAAGGAGAGGGGAAATGTGCCATCCCGTTAGTTTTGGCGATCCCAAATGATGGGAAAAAACATCCTGCGATGATCTATATCCATCCTAACGGCAAATCTGCTGGAAGTGAGGAAATAGAGTTATTGGTAAAAAAGGGCTTTGCAGTTGCAGTTCCTGATCTAACGGGTTTTGGCGAGACAGGCGGATTATATACCGAAGAGTCAGCTTATAGCCCTTGGTATGGCGTTTGGTTTGGCTCTATTCAGATAGCAAGAAGCATTTTAGCTATCCAAGCAGGCGATATTGTCAGAGTTGTTAGATTTCTTGAAAGCAGAGAAGATGTTGACTATAATGATATTTCGGCAATTGCATGTAAGGAAGCCTGTCCTGCGTTGCTCCATTCCGCTGTATTTGAAGATGCCATCAAAAATGTTACCTTGATTGAACCTTTGATATCCTATCGCTCTGTTGTGATGAACCGTTATTATAGGACAAGTTTAATTCCAGCAATGGTAGCAGGTGCTTTGACAGCTTACGATTTGCCCGATCTTATGGCATGTCTTGCGCCGAGAAAGCTAAAAATGATCAATATAACCGATCAAAATAAAGAAAAAGCTAATCCTGAATTGATAGAGAAGGAATTGGGCATAGTTCGGTCTGCTTATGCTAATTTATTGGACAATTTGTTAATAGAGGATTGCGAAAGCAAAAGTTATATAGAACTGAGAATTCTGAAAACCAGTTAAATCCAATTATCATAAGGATTAGAAAGCCATATAAAAATGAAAATGCTCCACATTTGTCATTCCCGTGAAAACGGGAATCCAGGAAAATCATAACAAAGAAATGGATTCCTGATGCAGTTTACCCCTGCGAAAGTAGGGGCAGGAATGACAAACTTTTTCATAGGTGGCATTTTGCTTTATCTAATGAGCATTTTCATATAAACACTTAATTCAAACCTTGATAAATACTGGTTTCGGATAGCATCTCAGAATTACCAGT
>Ga0078972_1005886_pt1 | contig 30248 bp, 25 predicted proteins | sample YelNatPaOPGAMG01_FD_67568 | JGI IMG/M metagenome (GOLD analysis project Ga0078972, IMG submission 67568) | Hot spring thermophilic microbial communities from Obsidian Pool, Yellowstone National Park, USA - OP-RAMG-01 (SPADES assembly) (version 2) | ecosystem: Environmental > Aquatic > Thermal... | reverse complement strand
CCAGACAAGGCATATCAGAAAACTTTTTACAATAAGACTCAAAATAATCGCTTCTTTTGTCAATAAAAAATTCTTTTAATACCACGTGTCCCATTGCCATCCCCAAAGCAGCATCGGTTCCAGGTTTTGGGTTGAGCCAAATGTCAGCAAACTTACACGCTTCGTTAAAATCAGGAGATATAACCACGGTTTTTGTTCCCTTATACCTGGTTTCAGTAAAAAAGTGTGCATCGGGTCTTCTTGTTTGCGGCACATTTGAGCCCCACAGCACAAGATAGGTAGAGTTATACCAATCTGCTGACTCTGGAACATCAGTTTGATCGCCAAACATCTGAGGAGAAGATGGAGGTAAGTCGCAATACCAATCATAAAAGCTCAAAACAGCCCCACCGATCAAAGATAGATATCTAGAACCTGATGCATAACTTACCATTGATTTCGCTGGAATAGGACTAAAACCAACCACTCTATCTGGCCCATAATTCTTTATTGTATATACGTTTGCTGCAGCGATTATTTCAAGTGCCTCGTCAAAAGAGATTCTTATAAAAGAGCCGTTACCCCTCTTTTGCTTATACAAAGAAGAGCCTTTCACTACCTCTCCCCACGCACTTACAGGATCAAGGTTCTTTCTTTTTTCCTTGTATAGCTCATATAGAGACCTTCTGATCATTGGATATTTTATTCTGTGTGGGCTATATTCATACCAGGAATAGCTGGCCCCACAAGGGCATCCTCTTGGCTCATATTCAGGAAGACCCTCCTGAGTAGATGGATAATCGTTTTGCTGGATTTCATAAGTAATAATGCCATCTTTCACAAATATCTGCCAGCTACAGGAACCAGTACAGTTTACTCCATGCGTGGATCTAACTACTTTGTCATAAGAAAATCTCTTTCTATAGCCTTCTTCAGCCAAACAAGGTTCTTTTTTCTCTTCTATCCAATCGCTCAATTCATACCCCACCTTTCAAAAGATCTTCGCCTACATTAACTTTTTTACATTATATTTTGCATTATAAGTGCTTAACCCTAAAAAATAATTGACTTAGATCAAGAAAATTAAAAAGCTTACCCCGGAGAAGTTATAACGCTATCAATTGAAGTATAATAATATTAAATTATATATCCTTTTAAGGAGAACAACAATGCAACCAGAAAAAGGGATTTCATTTGATAGTATATCCAATCTTCTCACCCCTATTAGACTTATTTTAGGGTGGCAATTTTTCAGCGCTTTTTTAAGAAGAGTGCTAAACGATCCAGAGAAATTAGATCCAAATTCACCTGCATATATGGGACACGCCTTTAACCACTTTTTGCCACATGCCCTATTTATTAAACCAATGATAGAATTTTTAATAACTCATGTTCATTTACTTTATATTTTCTTATTCACATTTACTATTATTGAAGGTTTAGTAGGGATCGGGTTAATTCTAGGACTGTTAACAAGATTATCTTCACTCGGAGCAACGCTATTGTCACTCGGTATACTTCTGGGTTCTGGTTGGCTGGGCTCGACGTGCGTAGACGAGTGGCAAATAGGCATTGCAGGGATTGGCTGTGGTATAGTCGTTATGTGCTTCGGAGGCGGACTATTTTCCATAGATTATCTTCTCTTAAAAAATAGGACTTCAAAAATCTTAAAACTTCTTACATCTGGTCCTTTTGACCTCAACAGTATTCAGATAAGAAATATAGCTTTAATTTTCAGCATAATAGCGGTTTTTATAACCCTTTTTACATACCAAGCACTGCACAACGGACTCTATGGCAAACTATATAACCTCTCAAAAGTGCCAAAAATAGAAATCTTAAGCGCAAATTTATACGACAACGGAGCGTTGAAAATGCTTCTTTACAGGGTTGACGGACCAGACACATACGGAGCGTTTGTCAGGCAAATTATTGTATTTAGTGATTCTGGCAACATAGTTGAAACCTTCGATCCAAACGAGACAAACGTTGACAAGTCAAAAATTAAAAATTTTTATTTTAACAAGATAGAACCAAATAAATATAGCTTAGTAGTGCCCCTTGGCGCTAAGGCTGAGATAGAGTTCTTACCAACCCAAAATATAAAGCTCGAAAGGGGAAAATACAAAATAGAATTAATTGATGTAAGTGGCCTAAAATGGGAAAAAGACATAAACATAAACTGAGTTTAAACGATTTTCTAAACTGTAAATTTATTAAGGAGAGGATTTGAATAAAACAAAGCCATTGAAGGTTCTGCATACGTCTGATTGGCATATTGGAGATACCATTTGCTCAAAGAGAAGATACGATGAGTTTGAATTTGCCCTAAATTGGCTATATAGGGCAATAGAAGAAAAGAATGTCGACATAGTGCTAATATCAGGAGATATCTTTAATACAAGTACCCCAAGCAGTCAGGCACAAGAGCTATATTACAGATTTTTGCACAATATATCCAGATCCAGTTGCAAAGGCGTAGTGATAACTTCTGGCAATCACGACTCGCCCTCCTTCCTATCAGCGCCAAAGGAGATATTAAAGGTCTTAAACGTTCACGTAATAGGGTCAATCACAGAAAATCCAGAAGATGAAGTTATAGTTTTATCGGATAATGACGAACCCATTCTGATAGTTTGTGCAGTGCCATATTTAAGAGAAAAAGACCTGAGACTTCCTGAAGAAGGCGAGTCTATAAGCGAAAAAGAAACCAAAGTTATCAAAGCTATCAGAAAACACTACGACCTGGTATTTGAAATTGCAAAGAACAAAAGGAGTGAGTTAAAATTAGACATACCAATAATAATAATGGGACATCTTTTCTTAGGCTCTGCCATGTTAGAAAATGACGATGGGATAAGAGATCTCTATATAGGATCTCTATGCCAGATGCCAGCAGAATTTCTGCCACAAGAAGCTGACTACTTTGCTTTAGGTCACATTCACACGCCACAAATAATAGGCAAAAATGAAAAAATTAGATATTCTGGATCTTTATTGCCAATGGGATTTAAATCATACGAACAAAAGAAAAAAGTTTTTCTGGCTGAATTCTATAATAAAAATTTAGCTGTAGAAAGCATCGAAGTACCAAGAAAGAGAGATCTAATTTCTATAAAGGGTGACATTGAAGAAATAGCACGTAGGATAGAGGATCTGTGTCAGACGGATAAAGAATATTATTTAGAGGTAGTATATACAGGAGAAGAGATAATATCGAACTTAAAAGAACAAATTGAAAGCTTACCTGGATCAAATAAAATAGAGATATTGAAAATTAAAAACGGCAGGCTATATAACTTTTTAGATGAGGAATTTGGGACTGTTGATGAAGGACTAAGTTTAGATCCCACTTCAATTTTTGAAAGGTGTTTGGAAGAAAACTCTATACCAGAAGAACAAAGAATTGAATTGAGAAATGTCTTTAAAGAAATCCTAAAATCTATGAGCGAAAAGGATTTGTTAAGTGAAGATTCTTAAAATTAGGCTAAAAAATATAAATTCCATTTATAACGAATGGTCAATAGACTTTACCCATCCTGAATTTACATCAAGTTCTATTTTTTTAATTACAGGTCAAACTGGATCTGGAAAATCTACTATATTGGATGCCATCTCCCTTGCTCTATACGGAAGAACCCCAAGATTGGACAAAATTTCTAAAAATAATAATGAGTTAATGTCAAGGAATACGCAGGATTGTTTTTCAGAGGTCACTTTTGAGACACAAAAGGGAATATATAGAGCATATTGGGGACAAAATAGAGCCAGACTTAAGACCTCAGGCGAGCTACAACCCCCAAAAAGAGAGCTGTTCGATATTAAAAATAATGAAATTTTAGAGACAAAAATAAATAGGGTAGAAGAAAAAATAAATGAGATAACAGGAATGAGCTACGACCAGTTTACAAGGTCTATTCTCCTGGCACAGGGCGATTTCGCATCCTTTTTGAAGGCAAATCTCGATGAGAGATCTGCTATTCTCGAGCAGATTACCGGGACAAAGATTTACAGCGAAATTTCCAAACACGTTCACGAGAAGAGAAAAGACTTAAAGGAAGAGAAAGATTCTTTGTGCAGAGAACTTGCGAGTTTGAATACATTATCTCCTGAAGATGAAAGAAAACTTAGACTCGAATACGAGGGGTGTCTAGAGCAGGAAAAAAGGTACGATACAGAACTTTCAGGACTAAACGATTTAGCTAATAAAAAAAAGAGAGAGGAAGATCTTGAATCTGAATTAAAAAAATTAGAAGAGGATCTTTTAAGAATAGAGCAAGAAATAAAATACTTTGAACCACAAAGGTTAAAAAGAGATCGAGCACAACTCGCAAGAGACCTTTATCCCAAATACAAAGAACTACAAGATATTAATGAATCTCTAAAAAACATAAATGATAATCTGAGTAGTAAAAAAGAGGAGAACGAAAGCGTAAACAAAAAACTTGAAGATTCAAAAGTCAAGTTAGAAAGTATAGACATTAGTTTAGAAAAAATAAAAAAAGAGAAAGAGTCATCAGAACCAGTTCTAAAAGAGGTAAGATCGCTTGATTCTGATATACAGAGTAATAGCAAAAACTTAAAGATCTACGAAGGATTGCTAATCGAGATTGAAGAAAAGAAAATCAAGAGCATAGAACAAAATAAATTTATAAAAAGTGATGTAGCCAGAATTGAAGAGGAAATAGAAAGTTTGAAGAAATATATAACACAAAATATGGTCCTTGAGAATGTAAATGATATTCTTCCTGAGCTAAAAACTGCTATTGAAAAATTGAAAGATTTAAAAAGCAGAACGTTTAAGGTAGAACAAGAGATAGGCAACATGTACAAGAATAAAGAAGAAATATCACTTGAAATAGAGGACAACTCTAATGCGCTAAACCAAAAAACGAAAGACTTGGAACAGATTTCTTTAGAGATAGATTTGCTTGACAAAGAAATCGGCAAAATATTGTCAAATAAAAATATTGATGAGATAAAAAGTCTATTAGATATGGCAAAATACGACAAACTTTATCTTGAAATATGTAAATCTGAAAAAGAGAAATTAGATAGAGTTGATCTTGAAATAAAGAAAGAGACCGAAAACCTTGAAAACCTGATATTGGATAAGGAGAATTTAGAAATAGAAAGAGACCAAAAAGAGCTTGAAAAGAGATTAGTCGAAGAGTTTTTATCTGAAAATAAACAGAAATACGACGAGTTCAACCTCTTGAAAAATTTTGAAAATGCAAGAGAGCTTTTAAAAGACGGCGAGCCCTGCCCTGTGTGTGGTGCAGTCCATCACCCTTACAAACAAATAGAAGATGTTTTAATTGATGATTCTGTAATAGAAGAATATAACAAAAAGACAGAATATCTGGAAATTATTAAAGATGCTACATATGAGACCAATACGCAACTTGCACTATTAGAAAATAGAATTGAAAATAGCGCTTTTGAAAAAGTCAGACTTGAAAAAATTAAAAATGATTTGCTTAATAAGATCAAAGACACTGAAGATAAAATAAGCTATCAAGTAGATATTGATTTCTTAGAAACCGAGATGGAAAAAAATGAACTTAGAATAAAAGAATTGACAGATATGATTAGAAAATATGAATCGCTTAGAACTGATTTAGACAGGGCAAACAAAGAACGTATAAATTTACAAGAAAGCTTGGGCAAGCTAAGAGAGACTTTCAATATAAAAAAACAAAAAGTTGAGAGCATTTTAACATCGATCTCAAACCTGACATCTGACAATGAGAACCTGAGGGAACAAATAAGCTTACAAGAAGAGAGAGCCTTATCTATATTAAAAGATTATGGCTTTGACAAGAGCTGTCTGAAAGAATTAGATAATGTTTATTTAGACCTAAAGACAAAATCAGAAGATTTTCATAAAAAGAAAAATTCTGTTGGGAAGCTTCAGGTAGAAAAAGATAGCAAAGTCGAATCATTGAATAAAGGCATGCAAGATATCCAACAAATACATGAAGAAATAGAAAAATATAAAACCCAATTTGATGAAGTTAATACAATTATAGAAAATTTGAAATCAGAAAGATTTCAAATCTTTAAAGACAATGACCCCGATAAATACGAAAACAAAATACGGCTTGAGATAGACAAATTGGAAAAAGAGCTTGAGGCAGAAAAACATATTTTTAACAATTTAGAGAAAGAAAGCTACTCTTTAAAGAACAAAATTGAAGATATAAGACAAAAAAAGCTTGAGGCAGAAGATTCACTTAAGATTAAAAAGTATAAGTTCGAAAGCCTTTTAAGGGAAAATAATTTTGTAACTATAGAAAATTTTGAAGAATCATTGCTCTCAGATGAAGAAGTTGATTCCTTATCAGCAAAGTTTAACAATTTAGTAAGAGAAAGAGAACTAATTAGCTTGCAAATAGGAGAAAAAAGAAAGGAATTAGAAGAAGTAAAAAGTTATCTGGTAGAGAAAAACATAACGCTTGATCAAATAACCAATGAGATAGATGTCCTAAAATCTCAGTTAAAAGGCGTAAGAGAGAATATTGGCTCAATAAAACAAAAGTTATCTGCAAATAACGAGATAAAAGAATCGCACAAAGGCTTAGCAAGAGAAATAAAATTAAAAGAAAGGAATCTAGATAAATATAATACATTATGCGATCTTATAGGCTCATCTGATGGCAAGAAATTCAGGAGTTTTGCACAAGGGTTAACTTTTGACATCTTAATAAAGCATGCAAATAGACATCTAAAAAAGATAACGGACAGATATATCTTAACAAGGGACAAAAAGGAAAAGCTTTGTTTTTCTGTAATTGATAACTATCAAGCAGGAGAGATAAGAAGCACAAAAAATTTATCTGGCGGAGAAAGCTTTATTGTAAGCCTTGCTCTGGCACTTGGGCTATCTTCAATGTCAAGCAAAAATGTTAGGGTAGACTCCTTGTTCCTTGATGAAGGATTTGGTACATTAGACGAAGAGACCTTAGAAACCGCTCTTGATGCAATATCTAATTTAAAGCAAGAAAATAAAACAATAGGAATAATATCTCACCTTACATATATACAAGAAAGGATCCGAACTCATATACGACTTACGCAAAAACCAGGCGGAAAAAGCATTATTGTGGGTCCTGGAGTAAAACGTTGTTAACTGAAAGAGATAATTTAGTATAGAATTAATTCATATTATAGATAAGGAGTCAAATAAATAATCTTGGAAAATATCCTGAGATCTTCAGAACAAAAAACCATCACAATTCCAGAGTTACTCTCCCCCGCAGGAGACTTCGAGACTCTAAAAGCTGCAATATTTGCTGGGGCTGATGCTGTTTATTTTGGCGCAAAAAATTTCTCAGCAAGAAATAGCGCAAAAAATTTTGATAAGGATGAGATTGAGAATGCAATTCAGTTTGCACATGAAAGAAATGCAAGATGTTATATTACAGTCAATACTCTAATAAAAGACAGTGAGTTTTATGACTGCATGAAATTAATTGAAGAGCTGCATAATTTAAAAACAGATGCAATAATTATTCAAGATCTTGGACTAATATATCAGATTAGAAGAGAATTTCCAGACTTAGAGACTCACGCAAGCACACAAACCACTACTACTTCATTACACGGCGCGAAGTTTTTAAAGAGTTTAGGGGTTTCAAGAGCAATACTCGCAAGAGAACTCTCAATGCCTGAAATTTCAGAGATTGCCGAAGTAATTGACACAGAAATATTTGTTCACGGAGCGCTTTGCTATTGCTACTCAGGACAGTGTCTTATGAGCAGCTTAATAGGGGCAAGATCTGGCAATAGGGGCAGGTGTGCACAACCATGTAGAATGGAATACTCCCTTATAAAGGGCGAAGAGCTAATCAAAAAGGGGCACCTTCTCTCTATGAAGGATTTCTGCCTATATCCTATGTTGCAAGAAATTGCAAAAACCAAAATAAAGTCTCTAAAGATAGAAGGCAGGCTGAAATCAAGGACATACGTTGCAAATGTTACTCTCATATATAGAAAGGCATTAGATGCTATTAAAGAGCTGTATTTATCTGGGAATCAACAGGAATTTGAACCTTTAAAGACCGATTTAGATGACCTGGCAGAATGTTTTAATAGAACTTTTACCACCTACAACATAAAGGCGCCTGTGCATCTAAGAAAAAATTCTCAGATAAAGCTAATAAAAAATAAAGAAAATACATTTATGGATAGTTCAAGACCAAACAACAGGGGGTTATTTATAGGAAGGATTTGCCCTGATAAAGAAAGCAAATTTTCAGAGAACAGATTGTATTTTGAACCCTCAAGAGAATGTAGGGAAAATGATTGCTTTGTAATATTCTCTTCTCAGGGCAACATAACTCTTGAATCAAATGATTTTTTTATACAAGATAATAAAGTTTTTATATCAAATTACCATATCAGGTCCAAAATACGCGAAGGAGATAGAGTTTTCAGGGTAAGAGCCAGTATCCTCGAAGAAAAGGCCAATGAAATATTTCGACGTTCAATTAAGAGATACCAGGTAAAAGTCCACATAGAACTAAATTCAGACAAGGTTATAGTAGAGGCTGACAATAAACAAGAGAAATTCATAAAGCAAATAAACCTCGAAGTTGCCAGAAAGCATCCTACAACCATAGAATCATTATCTGAAAAAATAAATACATTAGACCACCCATTCTCTTTCGAGATAGACCTGGAAAATAAACAAAATTTAATGTTGCCTTTGAGCTCTGTAAAAGAGATCAAAAAGTTTCTCCTATCAAAAGAAGAAGACCAAATCAAAGAAAATAAGTTGTGTCTTGAAAATCTAATTATAAACAAGCCAAAAAGAATAAATATTAACTCTAATTATATCTTTAGATTGTCTTCGATAAAGGATTTAAAAATAGCCTTAGAAAATGGAGCAAAAACTATCATTTTTGGGCCTGAGGGGTATAAAGAAAAATTCTCTTACACCCCAGAAATATTTATGCAGGCTAACGAAATGATCGAAAAAGCAAAAGGACAAATGATTTTATCAACCCCAAGAATCATAAGAAAGGAATTTGACCTTATAACTGATATTATAAAAAAACAAGTAAACCCAATAATATTAGTATCAAACACCGCTATGCTTGATTTCGCACTCTCTGAGGGTATAAGTTTTGTAGTGGATCACTCTTTAAACGTTTTTAATTCTAATGCCCTAAAAATGATGCACGATTTGGGAGCGTCAATGGTGCACGTCTCAAACGAATTAAATCTTAGTGAAATTTCAAGTTTAAAAAACAATATCCCCATAGAAATTACTGCCTATGGAAATTTAGAAATGATGGTCTCAGAAGGGTGTGTGATTTTTTCACAAGATCAGTGTTCTTCAGTTTGCAAAGATCGCGATTTCTATCTTCAGGACAATGTGGTTAAGTATCCGATATTTATTGATGAAAGCTGTAGAACACACATTTTAAACGCCCATATTCAAAATCTTTACAAAGATAAAGACACCCTTATGGGCATTAAGCTAAAACTTAGAATAGATCTGAGGGCGACAAAAGAAGGTGAGATAGCAAAAATTGTCAAGGGATTCTTAAGTGAGACAATGAATTATGATTTTTTTAACTCAACTTCAGATCGCGTTTCAAGAGATGAAAGAAAGTTTACAAAAGGCCACATATATAGAGGCGTTGAATAAGGTGAAGATCTCAATTTGGCAGACCTTGCTCAGATTCGCCTGGTCAATTTTACTGCCTTTAGTAGTATATTTTTTGTTGGGAATAGTAATATACTTTTTGTATTCTACCCTTAGTGTTTTTTTTCGCTTTTAGTTTTTAGTTTTTCACCTTTCACTTTAAGGAGGCAACAATGTTAGAAAAGATTGATTTAAATAAAGCTATTGACAAAGAAGATTACAAAAAAGAGTTTGACAGCCTCAGTATAGAATTGGGAGCGCTTCAAAGAGAGGCAAGAGATTTAAGACTGCCAATAATTATAGTTTTTGAAGGATTTGAAGCCGCTGGAAAGGGGACTTTAATAAATAAGCTAATACTTCCACTTGATCCAAGGGGCTTCGACGTAATAAAAAAATTCGAGTGCCCATCTGAAACTGATAACAGACCATATTTTTACAAATTCTGGAAAACTATTCCAAAAAGGGGAGATATAAGCATTGTAAACGAGAGCTGGTACAAGGCTCTGTTATCAGATAAAGTTTTGAAAAAGACATCTCCTGACGAGGTAGAATTTCTTTTAGATGAAACTGCATCCTTTGAAGGTCAACTTGCTGCGGATGGTTATCTGATAGTAAAATTTTTCCTATATATTTCGAAAGAAGAACAAAAAGACAGAATAAAAAAAATGAAAAAGAATAAAGATGAGTCCTGGAGAGTAACTGATGAAGTTCTTAAACTACACAAAAAATATAAAAAATTACAAGATGCAGCAGAAATAGTTTTTGAGAAAACTGACACTGCCTTTGCTCCATGGACGATAATTGAATCTACTGATAAACGCTATGCAACAGTAAAGATATTTAAAACTCTAATTGAAGCGATAAAGTACAGAATCGAATTTATAAAAGAAAAAAATGAATTGCCCTCGTTTGAGAGTTTTTTCCCTATAAACGATTCCAGCGTCCTTTCAAATATAGATCTAAGCAAATCGCTAACTTATGAAGAATATATTGAAAAACTTCACCCACTTCAAAGACAGATACATGAACTTCAGTTTAGATTGTGGGAGGGAAAAATCCCGGTAATCGTGGCTCTTGAAGGTTGGGATTCGGCAGGAAAGGGCGGAAACATAAAAAGGCTTACCGAAGCGATGGACCCAAGAGGCTATACGGTAGTACCAATAGGTGCCCCAAATGAGTTTGAATTGGCACATCATTACCTGTGGAGATTCTGGCAAAACGTCCCAGAAAATGGAAACATCGTCATATTTGATAGGACCTGGTATGGCAGGGTGCTGGTAGAAAGAGTAGAAAAGCTCTGCAGCGATTTTGATTGGCAGAGGTCGTATGGGGAAATAAAACAAATGGAGAAACAATTTACTAATTTTGGCATCATTCTATTAAAATTCTGGCTTCATATAGACAAGCAGACTCAGCTAGAAAGATTCGAAGAAAGAGAGAAAAATCCCTTCAAACACTGGAAAATAACAGAAGACGATTGGAGAAATAGAAGTAAATGGGACGACTACCTCCCCGCTGTAGAAGAAATGCTCATTAGGACAAGCACAAAAGAAGCTCCATGGAACATAATAGAAGCAAACGATAAGTACTTTGCAAGAATAAAAGTTTTGGAAACCTTTGTTAACAAATTAAAAGATAGCTTAAAATAAGCAATATTAGCCCCCTTGAAACCTAATAGGGGGCTTTTAATTAAGTTTGAAAATTTAGTTATTCCTTATTTTTATCTTCCTCTATCCCAACCTTTGCAAACTCTTCTAACCTTTTTTCTACACAGTAATATACACTATTCTTTAAGAAATTGCCTTCATCGTCCTTTTGGTCGACATCTAATCCTGTAAGAATCTTTAGACCTTCTTCAACTCTTGAAATTGCAAATATCTTAAATCTTCCATTTTCAACTGCGTCAATAACTTCGTCTCTAAGAATAAGATTGTTTACATTTCTTTCTGGTATTATTACTAAAGCGTCATTTACATTCCTTGCGCTGCAAAGATCGAAAAATCCTTCTATCTTTTCGTTTACACCGCCTATTGGCTGAACCTCACCCCACTGATCCATTGAACCCGTTATAGCAACGTTTTGTTTCAGAGGAATATTGGAAAGAGCGCTAATCAAGGCATAAAACTCAGCACAGGTTGCAGAATCCCCTTCAATTCCCGAATACAACTGTTCAAAAGTAATAGATGCAGAAAAAGAAAGAGGTCTATTTTGGCCAAAAAGATGCCCAAGGTAGCCTGACAATATAAACACAGCTTTGTCATGAATTTGTCCGCTCATCTTAACTTCTCTTTCTATGTTCAAAACTCCTCTCTTACCTGCATAAACCTGAGCAGTTATCCTCGAAGGCTTGCCAAACATATGGCCTCCTGAAGACAATATGGCCAGCCCGTTAACCTGTCCAATCATCTCCCCTGAGGTACGAACAATGATGGTGTCTTCAAGGATTGCCTCCTGGATCCTCTCTTCAATTCTGCCATTTCTGAGTATTTTATTTTTGATTGCATCTTTAACGTGTACATTGGTAATTTCAGCGCTATCCGACTTAGTTGCAAAATAATTTGCCTCTGTAAGAAGATTCCTTATCATACCTGTTCTCAAAGAAAGCTTATTTTTCTGACCGGCAATCCTGGCTGCTTCCCTGACAATATAATTTATACCAGATTCGTTTAGCGGCAATATGCTATCCCTTTTTGATATGTCTTTTATTAGAGATATGTACTTTTCTACATTTTTTCCAGAGTCCAGAATATCGTCAAAATCTACTTTTACCCCAAAGAGCTCCCTAAACTCATCATCATATTGGCTTAAAATTTCGTAAAGCATGCTAGAACCGACAAGAATTACCTTTAGATCGAGATCGATTGGCTCCGGTCTGAGGGCGCTTGAGCTAACAGCCCTGTAAGGCTCCCACGGATCTTCAATTCTAACCTTGCCTTCCTTAAGCGCCCTTTTAAGTGCATCATAGCTAAATATATTCTTTAATAGATCTTGGGCCTCTAAGACGAGAAAACCATGATTCGCTCTATTTATAGCGCCAGATTTAATTTGCGTAAAATCTGTAACGGCCGCTCCATAAACAATTTTGTATTCAGTTTTGCCAAAAAGATTTCCATAACTTGAATTTGATAAATAAACAACTGGAGCCCCCTCAATTTCAGAATTATCAACAAAAAGATTTATCAGGTATTTATCAAAAGATGGTTCTGGGGATCTCATCAAAAAAGGTACATTAGCATTTTGTTCTACACTGGCCCTTAGCTCCTGAACCCTGTCCAAGAGATCTAACCTCACCTCTTCCAGGTAAAGAAGAAGATCTTTTCTGTCAGAAAATTCATTTCTCACCTGCGCTAACATACTTTCTATAAAAGAATTAGCAAAGTCTTTATCAAGAGAGATCGTATTGTCTCTTAGAATTTTCTCTTCATCTCTTATCAGCCGAAGAGCCTCGTTCATCTTCTCGTTTAGCATTTCTCCAGAAACCCTAATCTTTTCCTTATCTTCGTCAGAAAGATCTTTGTATTCTTCTTCTGTAAATGGAGCTCCTGTCTTTGTTGAAACTGCAAAAAGTTCTATCCCGCCGTTCTCTAAAGTTCTGATGGCAAAATTATATTTTGCCACCTCTTCTTCAAATTCAGAAAAAATTTGTGCCCTCTTTTTCTGAAATTCCTCTATTAGTTTTCTCCTTGCAAGCTCATAATTCTTGGACTCAAATTTTTTTGGAAAATCAGATTTCAGACTTGCCACAAAATCATTCATATATTTTTGAAAAACTCTTCCCTTCCCAACAGGCAAGTATAATACCTTTGGCATATCGGGATTCTTAAAGTTAAAAATATAGACTACGTCATCAGGCCTTTTAATAGTTTTTGCTTTATTTTTAAGTATAGATAGAACCGCATCCTTCTTGCTCATGCCTTCATGCCCAACCACAAACATATTGTATCTAAAATCTTTTATAGACAGACCAAAATCAAGAGCCTTAAGGGCCCTCTCCTGGCCTAGAAACTTTATCTCATCCTTATCTGATTCATTGATCGCATCAAACTTAATTTCTTCAATTGTCAGCTCTGAAACAGAAAGTTCTCTCATGTCTATGCCCCTTCGTCAGAAATGGTTCCCATCTTCCAATAGTGATAAACGCTCCCTACAAGGTCCGCACCTGGAACGAGAGCTTGTTCTCCTGGTTTCCAGCTCGCAGGGCACACCTCATTATTTTCGCGAGAATACTGAAAAGCTTGTATCTGCCTAATTATTTCAGAAACGCTCCTGCCTACGGGTGATGCCAATATGGTTATGGCCTGGATAACATCATCTGGATCTATGAGAAAGGCTCCTCTCAAATTAATCTTAGATTTCTCGTCATAAACTCCAAAACTCTTGCCAATCTTCCCATCCTGATCGCTGATCATCGGATAGGGAAACTTAACAGCTGTCATCTTGCTTAGTTCAGCATCATCCCATGCCTTGTGAACGTAGGGGCTATCAACGCTGATGACAAAAACATCTACTTTAAGCTCATCGAAATCGCATTTTTTCCCTGCAAGTTCAGCTAATTCTGTAGGACAAACAAAAGTAAAGTCACCTGGATAAAAATAAATTAATTTCCATGATTTTTTATAATTACCAAGGTTTATTTCTTCCACCTTACCCTCTAAATATGCCATTGCTGATATTTCTGGATAAACCTGACCTACAAGAGACATTTTTACCTCCAATATTAATTTTTAATATCCTTAGAACAAAGAAATAATATACATAAGATGATTTTAACAAAAAAAAGGCAGTTTGTAATAAATATAAGTTAACTTTATGGTAAAATACTTTTAAGTTTTATTCTTTTATAATTTTGAAAATAGAGCAGAGGGAGGCTAATTTGAGAAAATCTAATCTACTGAAATTAATATTTGTAATAGTTGCTTCTCTTACAGTTTTTTCAAGCTCTTCATCAGCAAAAAAGCTTTTTCCTATACCACCAATAAGAGTAGCGGTCCTACCTATAATAAACAAAACTGATGAACAGCCATTTTTCCAAGAGCTTGTTAACAAAAGATTCGCCGATTTTCTTAAGAATTCAAATATAGAGTTGGTCCCTGAAAAAGAAGTCATGGAATATCTAAAAAAGAGTGGTTATGATCCAGGAAAAAAAGATTTTCCAGGTAAAGATACCTTAAAATATTTAGCAGTAATGACAAATGCTGATGACGTAATTGGGCTCTCTTTAGAAAATATTACCAGGCAACAGCCAATGCCTCTTGATGTCACGTATAAACTATCTGCTCAAGTAAGCGTTAGCATTATCGAATACGAAAGATATAAAGGCGATATCTTTACTTATGATTTTAAGGAAAAAGGCGAGAGCACAAACGCTCCCTATGAAGGCGCTTCTATGAAAAAGGCGATAATAAATGCTACCAACAGCGTTCTTGACGAAGCTTTCAAAAGCTATGATTTTTCAGGTTTTTCAAATCTTTAATCATTTAAAAAGTTAATTTTTTATTAAATTTTAAAGGGGCTTTAGGGTGGAAAATTTATTTGAAATAATATTAAAATTAACCATGGCAATTGTAGTTGGTGGTATATTCGGAGTTGAAAGAGAACTTATGGGTAGGCCTGCGGGAATTAGAACGAATATCCTTGTCTGCCTCTCTGGAACCTTAGTTATGCTTTTGTCATCAGGATACTTTACCAACACAACCGATTTAGCAGTAAGAATTCAATTAGATCCAGGCAGGATTGCTGCAGGAGCAGTAACAGGCATAGGATTTTTAGGAGCAGGGGTAATTCTTAAAACCAAAGGAGAGGTACAGGGACTTACCACAGCCGCTCTGATCTTTCTTAATATGATCCTTGGCCTGTGCATTGGATCGGGGTTATATTTTTTAGTTGTTATAGGCACAATATTTTCTCTTATACCACTAACCATACTTAGAAAGCTAAGCAGTTTAATAAAAAGAGAGGTAAGAATCTTACATCTATCGATTAAATCATGCGACAAGGAAGAGACCCAGACAAAAATTTCCAAGATTCTTGCAGAAAATAAAATTATTGTTCTATCACATGATATGTCTTGCAATCTTGAAAAAGAAGAGCTAAAGGTATCACTTCTGATTGAAGCAGTTTCAGAAAAACCATTCTTAAAACTATTCGAAGAACTTAGAGAAATAAAATTTATCAAAACCCTTAGTATTTCATCTAAGGAGTGAAGAAAGACTTCACCACAAAGTCAAAGATATACTTTGCAGAAAGAAACAATATAGATAAAGACAAAATTAGCTTAATTATTTCTGATGGGACATGCTTTTGGCACCTTGCCCCGAGATAAGTTCCTGCAATTCCACCTAAACCAAATAGAAGCCCCAAAAAAATATCTGGCTCTGATCCTGAGCTGCCAAGAGGGTTCAACGAATAATAAAATACTCCTAAGATTGAAGTTATCCATGTAGCCAAAAGCGCAGGCCCAGCAACCACATAGACGGGCAGCTTAAAAACTGCCACACAAAATGGAGCTATAATAGATCCCCCGCCTATACCGTATGCGCCACCTATGATTCCAACAAAAAAAGACAGGCAAAACATCCAAAAATTTGAAAAATTATAAGTCTTTTCTTGAAATTCAAAAGACGATCTAAATATATTTGAGCTAAGAAGTTTTAATTGAAAGCTCTTTGTATAATCATTCTTCTTTGATTTAATTAAACTATGTAATAAACGAAATCCTATATAAAGCAAGACGACACCCACAAATGCCTTGAAGACAACAGGATCATAAAGATATTTTACCCTTATAAAGTATCCAATGAAAACTCCAGGCAATGTTCCGATTGTAAGAACGATCGCCAATGGCAAAAACATTCTGCCCTCTTTAAAGTATCTGTAAACCCCACCTGGAATGGCAGCTATATTATAAACAAAATTAGTCCCAGATACACCTGGAGTGGTATAGTTTAAAAAGCTAACCTGGAATGGCAAAATCAAAAAAGCACCCGAAACGCCGCCCATAGAAGTAAAGAAAGATATAACAAAAGCAACTAAAGGTGGCAAAAATATATTCACGCTAATGCCAGATACAGGGAAAAATATATTCAAATTAAACTCCTTCGAACTTATATATACTAATATTATAATAAAAAAAGAGTTATAATACTATTATAAATACTGTATACATTTTGGAGGTTACCTATGAAGAAGGAACTCTTAGATGTTTTTTTCAAAAAAATGCAAGATTCAGTAAAGGTTGTTTATTGGGATGGGGAACACAGATCGTACAACGATAACTCGAAGATAGTGATAAGATTCTTAAAAGAGCCGTCGTTAATTTCTTTGGAAGATCCTCTTCTAACATTAGGAGATCTCTACATCGAAGAATACTTTGATATAGATGGAACAATTGAAGATCTAATGGACCTGATTGAAAAGAATAAAGATCTATTTAGACCACAGAAAAAAAACGTCTTTATGACAACGCTTGAAACCACCTTGGGAGTAGTCAGGTCCAAAAACAAAGACTTGCAAAATATCCAGAGTCATTATGACCTTGGAAATGATTTCTTCTCATTGTGGCTCGATCCTTCAATGTGCTATTCGTGCGCATATTTTAAAACAACTACAGATTCATTAGCTCAGGCTCAGAAAAACAAGATATCCCATTCGCTCAAAAAGCTAAACTTGCAAAAAGGGGAAAAATTGCTTGATATTGGCTGCGGATGGGGCGAGCTGCTTTTTGAAGCCGCGACAAAGTATGATGTACACGCTACTGGAATAACTCTAAGTCAGGAACAATTTGATCACATTAAAGAGCAAATAAAGCTCAGAGGTCTTGATGACAAAGTAGAGGCAAGATTAGAGAGTTATGAAGAGCTTACACCAAAGAAGGGCTTATTTGATAAGATCGTAAGCATAGGGATGTTTGAACACGTTGGAAGGAAGAGGATGCCAGAATTTATGAAAAAGGCATCGAGTATTCTGAACAATTCTGGGATATTTATGCTTCATACGATTACAGGATTAGAAGAGGGCGGACAGCATTCCTGGATGGAGAAGCACATATTTCCTGGCGGTTATGTCCCAACAATAAGAGAAGTCGTGAACATAATACCCGATTACGACTTCAGAATAATCAATATAGAGAGCCTGAGACGCCACTATGCAAGGACGCTGGAATACTGGTCTAAAAACTTTGATGCTCATAAGGATGAAGTCGAAAAAAAATTTGGCAGGACTTTTCTCAGAATGTGGGATATATATCTTAAGGGTTGTGCGGCCTCATTTAAATTAGGTTTTGTAGACGTTCATCAATTTACACTGTCCCTTGGTATAAACAACGAATATCCTGAGACATTTGAATTTTTATACAAGGATTGAAGAAAATAAGTTATTTAACTTATTTTCAGAAGGTCTCTACTTTCTTTGTGGATGAGTGTATTCCAAAGGAATTCCTAAAAAATACCTTGTATAAGAAGCAGGATGTCACTTTTAATCCGCGAGCAAGATGCTCGCGTTACTAGAGGGCAAGAGTTAGCGTTACTATTAGCAAGATACTCAGGGTACCATGCTCTTAATTACAGCATCCTTAGCAATTAGCTTTTTGTTCGAAAAATCAACCTCTGCAGTTTTTGAACTTAGCTGTTCATCTTTGCCCTTTAGGCTAAAATCCCTACATTTTAAAGTACCATAATTTGTATCAAATTCCCCTGAATTAAAGTACATTATATATCCGTTAACAGAGACAGTTCCAGATGAAATGTTTACTATCCTGGTCTTTTTATCATAGGCAGCCCTTTGACCCGTAATTAGGATCGATTCATTTTTATTATAAATTATTTCAAAATCATCGCCTATAATTTCATTTTGATTATCATAAACATTTTTTGCCTTCATTTTAAACGGGAGTTGAATATCTTTAAAACTGTTTACTAATTTTTCAGTATCATTGTTTGAATTATTGGCTTTATGTAAAATTAAAAAGTTAGTAAACAAAGCAAGAGACGCAAATATTACCAAAACTAATGATGTTAATAATAGAAGTTTTCTATACACTTTTAATAATCTTCAAAATAAAGTTTTATACCCTGTTCCAACTTATTTTGAATTCTTAATATCTTCTCTATAAGAGCTCTGACTGCGCCCCTGCCACCAAAATCCTCGATAACAATATCCACTCTTTCTCTCACAGCCTCGACTGCGTCTCCAGGACACGCGCTTACCCCACAAACTTCCAGTATTGGCAGATCGTTATAGTCATCTCCCATATAGGCAACGTTCTCATAAGTCATGCTTAACTCTTTTAAAATTTTTTTTAGTTCAGCTATTTTATTTTCACAATTCATTATAAGATAGTCCACTTTCAATTCTCTTGCCCTATTCTCAAGAGAGACAGAACTCCTGCCACTTATAAAGAGAGTAACAAAACCCAATTTCCTCGCCATCGTAAGGCCAAGTCCATCCTTTACGTTAAAAACTTTTAATTCCTCTTTTGAAGAAACAACTATGCTCCCATCTGTAAGAACTCCATCTACATCAAAGGCAATTAATTTTATTTGCTTGATTCTATCTTCAAGGTTCAACCTAAAACTCCTTTTTTTATACATTTTTTAGTAAAAGTAACACAATCATCCTTGCTTGTTCCCCGAGCAAGACTCTAATAGTAATATATTTTATCAAAAATACCTGAAATTTAGACTATGCCTGCTTTTAATATGTCGTGCAAGTGTATCATACCTACCGATCGTAATTGCTCATCTACAACAGGCAATAAATTTATATTTTTATCTTGCAATATTTTTAAAGCTTCAGTGGCTAAACGTTTTTCATGAATATAGACAGGTTGCTTTGTCATAACTTCCTCAGCGCGCCTTTTCAAAAACAAGTCGTCGATTTCTATCTTCCTTCTTATATCGCCATCAGTTATAAGGCCTTTTAGCACTCCTTCTTTGTCAACAACAGAAACTGCACCAAGCCCCTTTTTGCTAATCTCAAAAAGAGATTCTTTGACAATAGTTTCAAGGGAGACTACAGGGTTGTCTTTGCCCTTGTGCATCAGGTCACAAACCCTGGTTATCAAACTCCTGCCAAGAGCACCTCCAGGATGAAAAAGAGCAAAATCCTGAGGCCTAAAATCCCTTAATTTCAAAAGACACATTGCAAGGGCATCTCCAAGAACCAGTGTGACTGTTGTTGAGGAAGTAGGAACAATATTATAAGGACAGGCCTCCTTCTCTACGCCTATATCAAGCACAATATCTGCCAAAGTGGCTATCGCCGATGATAAATTGCCTGTCATAGCAATTATCTTTACTCCAATTCTCCTTAAAACTGGGCATATAGTTATTAATTCAGAATTTTCTCCACTATAAGAAATCGCAATAACAAGATCTTTGCCAGTAACCATACCAAGATCGCCGTGAATGCCCTCTGCAGGATGTAAAAATAACGAAGGGGTACCAGTACTTGACATAGTTGCTGCAATTTTTCTGCCAATAAGTCCCGATTTCCCCATTCCCGTGATAATTACTCTCCCATTACAATTAAGAATAAGATCTATAGCGTCTAAAAATGATTTGTTAATCTTATTACACAGCTGATCGATACTCTCTCTTTCGACAAAGCATACTTCCTTAGCAAGGGATAACACTTCTTCTCTATCCATAAATGCCTCCAAAATGTAAACATCTGTAAAGTACCCTGAGCATCCTTCTCTACTCCAGCAAGGATGCTATAGTTACTTTATGCTTTATTTAAAAACCTACAATATTTTTTATTGCTATTAGGCTCTTTAGCAAACCTTCAACCTCATTAACGGGCATAGAATTAGGACCGTCACAAAGGGCGCACTCAGGGCAGTCATGACATTCCATAAATACGCCATCAGCACCCGCTGCTACAGCAGCACGAGCAAGAGTAGGAACGAATTTTCTTTCTCCTCCAGAAGAATTCCCTAAGCCGCCTGGTAGCTGAACGCTATGAGTTGCATCAAATATAACTGGCACATTAAATGACTTCATAATCTGAATTGACCTCATGTCGACTACTAAGTTGTTGTACCCAAAGGAATACCCTCTTTCAGTCATACAAATTCTTTCTTCGCCAGTAGACTTTACCTTATCAATCATTGGGCCTATAGAATGGGGTGCTACAAATTGACCTTTTTTAATGTTGACAGGCTTTTTTGCCTTGCCAGCAGATACAAGCAAATCGGTCTGTCTACATAAAAATGCAGGTAATTGAATTAGATCAATAACATCAGACGCAATGGACACTTCTTCTATGCTATGAACATCGGTAGTTATCGGCAAACCAATCTCTTGTTTTACTCTGTTAAGGATCCTTAATCCCTCTCTAATTCCAGGACCTCTATATGAAGAGAGCGATGTCCTATTTGCCTTATCATATGAACTCTTGAATATAACCTGAATATTAAGCGAATTTGCGATTTCTTTAATAATGTTTGCCATTTTCATTACATGGTCTTCGCTTTCAATAACACAAGGGCCCAATATAAAAAATAAATCTTTGCCACCAATTTCTACATCATTTATCTTGAACACGTCTAAAACCTCTTTTACTTTTCATAATAAATTCAACAAAGTCTTTGTGCTCTTCATATTTAGAAAAATCACGCTTTATTATACTTATCAGATCATCTTTTGGGTGAACTTCTTCTATCAAAATCTTATATATTTTTTTTATTGCGCTGATTTTTTCTTGAGAAAAGCCATTTCTCCTTAAGGCTACTAAGTTTAGCCCCTTTGGCATAGAAGGGTTTCCATCGCTCATTACAAATGGAGGTATATCTTGAACAACTTTTGCAAGTCCGCCTACCATGCACATCCTGCCCACTCTAACAAATTGATGAAATGCTGAGGCGCCACCTATAAATGCCTCTTTTTCAACAACTACATGGCCCCCCAGAACAGCACAAGCAGCTAATGTGCAATTTTCATAAACCTTTGCATTGTGACCAAGATGTGTATAGCACATTAGATATGAATTTTCTCCTACAAAGGTCTCTTCGCCTTCGCCAGTCGCCTTGTGTATTACCACATATTCTCTTATAGTGACGTTATTCGAAATGTTTACAAAACTTCTTTCGCCCTTATAGTGAAAGTCTTGCGGATCCTGGCCCAAACAGGTTCCAGTTGATATAAAACAGTTTTTACCTACCCTGGTACCATTTTTAAGCAATACGTTATTGGCTAAACGGGTATTGTTACCAACTATTACGTCGTCTTCAATAATACAAAAGGGACCAACTTCTACCTCGTCACCTATATTTGCATTTGGAGAAACTATTGCAGTGGAGTGAACGTTAATCATATTAGTTAGGGAGGTAGAACATAAGATCTGCTTCACACACAAGTTTATCTTCTACCTTAGCAGTGCAACTCATTTTACAAAAGGGCAATTTTATCTTTGACACCTTGGCCTCCATGATAAGGGTATCGCCAGGTCTGACTACTTTTCTAAATTTTGCTTTCTCAACAGAACTAAAAAAGGCAATTGTCCCCTCTTTTTTCAAAGAGACAAGAGACAGAAAGCCTGCAACCTGCGCCATTGCCTCAACCATCAGAACACCAGGAAAAATAGGATCGTTTGGGAAATGCCCAATAAGATATGGATCGTTATTTGAAACATTTTTTAAGCCTACAGCCCTAACGTTTGGCTCTAATTCAAGTATTTTTTCTACTAAAAGCATGGGATACCTGTGTGGCAGAACCTTCATAATATCGTTTATATCGTACAATACAGCACCTCCTCGTAAGTCTAAAGGGTCTAAATATTATAATTCGTTCAGCATCTTACTAACTGCTGTGTTTATTCTGTGATTAGGCCTAACAGCAACTATTTGAGCGCGTGGCAAGAAACCATTAAGATAAAGGTCTCCGATTAAATCAAGGATTTTGTGCCTTGACGGCTCTTTTGAACTCCTCATTTTTCTTAAGGGATGACCCTTTTGATCGAATACAAGAACATTATCTAAAGAGGCTCCCATTGCCTTCCCCTTAGATTTTAATAAATCATAGTCAGATAGAAAACCGAAGGTCCTTGCGTTAAGGATAGATTCTCTTTTGTCTCTCCCAAAAATAAATTCATCGCTAAGAAGTCCTAAACCCTTAGTTGTATAGTCCAGATAAACCCTAATTTCAAACCTTTTATATGGAAATAAGTAAACAAAAGATTCATCTTCTTTGTAAAGTATTGGCTTTTCAATAGACTTAAAAATATTTTTTTTATTTTTTTTCGAAAATACATCAGAAAGTTTCTTATAAAATTTAATAGCGCTTCCGTCTAAAATTGGAACCTCTTCGCCCTGCAAAATTTCGATTACAGCGTCATTAACGTTTAGCATAGCAAGCGCGCATAAAAGATGCTCAACAGTAGACAATCTAAAATAACAGTTTTCAAGAACGGTCGCATTTTCAGAAGGAATAGTCATATCTTGAAAGTTTGAGAAAATCATATCACCTTTTTTTATCCAGAGTCCTTGGTCAGACGGATATACCGCTACCTTACAAACCCTGCCAGAATGAATTCCTACACCTTCGAATACGGCTTCATTTAATTTGGAGATTGCAGCTCAACCCCCAGAGCATTTTCTAAAGAATCAGGCTTGTCTTGCAAAGTTCCTGTTAATATTACCTTAACGCTATTATCAGAGTATTTTAGTACCTTTGCATCAAGATTTTCAATCCATGCATTTAATTTATTCATATTTTGAGGATTAGACAAAAATTGTTTCAAACTAACGCCTCTATTGTCCTTTAACATCATAATTACAGAGATCATTCTTTCCTTAGCATTTTTCATAGCCGCTTCATAAGAACTCTTAAATGGATCAACACTGTTAAATCCTCCAACACCAAAACCAATTGCAACAATCTGATTTTTACCCCAATCAATTGACGCATTGGGATACTCTTCTACCAGGTTTGATGAAAATGCATTGGCAGAAAAAGAGACTAAAAATAAAGAGAAAAAAATCGTAAAAAAAACCAATTTTTGTAACTTAATAAGACTTTTCATTTTTACTCTAACTCCCTCCTTATAGTATCCTGAGAATCTTACTCGAAAACAATAAAGTAAGACAAGCAAAGGGTACCTTGTTACTTTATTCGCTATTACTTTGATCTTTTAAACTCTCAATTTCCTCTTCTAATTTCTTAATCCTTTTTTCAATTTCAGGCAGTCTTTCTATTAAAATTCTTTCTTTAAAAAAATCTATGTATGGTCTCGCAGGATATCCCATAATAGTTGAACCATCTGGAACGTCTTTCATAAGGCCAGACTTTGCAAGAGCTGTAGCCCCTTTTCCAATTGTAAGGTGATCTTTTACACCTACTTGTCCAGCAAGAACAGCATTTTCCTTGACGTGAACAGAACCAGAAAGTCCAACCATAGAAACAAGTATAACGCTTTTTTCAATGATACAGTTGTGAGCAATTTGCACAAGATTATCTATTTTTGTATTGTCCTTTATAACGCTGTCAGAAAAGGATCCCCTGTCTATAGTAGTATTTGATCCTATATCCACTTCATCACCTATTGAAACTCCGCCTATCTGTGGTATCCAGGTATGATGCCCATAAGCGTCAGTTGCATATCCAAAACCATCATTGCCTATTGTTGCGCCTGGTTGGATCAAACAGTTTTCTCCTATTTTGCATCTTTCCCTAACGCTCACAAAGGGGAATATCTTTGTACCCTTTCCAATTGACGTACCCTCTCCAACATATACAAAGGCAACGAGCTCGACGTCATCTTCTATAACAGCTCCGTCTTCTACAACACAGTATGGACCTATATATGCCTTATCAGAAATATTAGCACTATTAGAGACCACAGAACTTTTGTGAACAAGTGGTTCTTTATAAACCTTCGGGTAGAACAAATTAAGAACTTTTGCCAGAGCCAATTTTGGTGAATCTACCTCAATAATAGGTCTGTCTGATTTAAATCCCTTATAAGAAAGAAAAGCGCCCGCTTTCGAAGAACGGGCACTTTCATTATTGGTTTTATCTATAACAAAGCTTAAATCATCATAACATGCAATAGCTAAAGGCTTGACATCACTTACAACAACATCTTCGCCCTTTAAAACACCTCCAATATCCCTAGCAATTTCGGATAAAAGTTTATTGTCCATTCACCTTAGCTATTACCTGGTCGGTAATATCCAAACCACCCCACCAAACTATAGCATTATCGAGAACTATTGAGACCCCATCTTGCTTTGCGACCGCATCAATAGCCATTTTAATCTTAGGTAGCACAGTTTGCAACTTCGCATCAATAGCAGATCTTGCAGCATCAACGTCTTTTGCCTTAAGAGCAAGTTCCTGGTTAATCTGATCGTATAACTTTTTAAGTTGCTCTTGAGATTGACCAGAAGCTTGAGCCTGAGCAAATTCCTGTTGTTTTTGATTCCTTAATTGTTCAAATTGAGTTTCAACCTGATTCTTTTGATCGATAAGAGGTTTTAACTCGTTAACTCCTGCCTCTACTTTCATAAGATCGATATAGGCAACTACGTTGTCCTTTGCCATCGCCTTTGTTTGAAATGTAAATAAAACTAAAATTGCACAAGCAAACAATAACAAACTCTTCTTCAAATAAAGCCCTCCTTTTATATTCAACAAACTATTAGCGTAAGGCATTTAAAAAACTCTTATGCTCTTATCGCTAACTGATTATTACCGTTTATAAACAAAATCGCTAACACTTTAGAATGGGTTCCCCATGCCAAAGTATCCCTTGAAGTGATTGGACGAATAAGCTCCATCTACACGAACTGGGCCAAATGGGGTATTTAGCATGATGCCCATCCCAACGCCTGCGTGAAGCTTGAAATCTGGCCAATCAGTATTGCCGCCCCAGGCGTCTCCAATATCGGTAAACAGCGCACCTCTAGTGCCTCGTATAAATGGAAATCTATATTCAAAATTGCCAATTGCAAAGTATCTACCATAATATTTATTGTCTGTAATACCCCTAACAGTTCCCTGACCGCCAACATAATATTGATAGTATACTGGCATTATCTTGCCAGAAGGAACTATAGAAGTACCACCCATAAATCTAGAGGCAAAAACGTGCTCTTTTGACTTATCCAGGGGTATGTAGTCTCTGAATTCGGCAATCACCTTTTCAAAGGAGTACAAGCTCGAGCCTCCAAGGAAACCATTTGTCTGAGATATGCTTGCACTTGCGAAATACCCCTGACGAGGATCCCTTGTCTGATCCCTGGTGTCCCTTGACAGGGCATAGGTTAGAGATCTATAGGCACCGTTTGGTCTTTGATATTGATCGTTCGGATTTATTGTTTGATCTGTAGAAAGATGAACCCTTTCATATCCAGGAGTAATAGTCTGCCTTGTGTACTTATCGAAAATCGGGAAGCCAAATGACATATTAAATCCTGCTGCCTTCTCATCAGTAGTGTAGCCGCCTATCAACAAGCCATAAGTTCTATAATTGTATAGATTTGCTGCAAAAGACATATTGTGATCGTTGAAATTCGGATCAGAAAAACTAATTGAATAATAGGATTGATTTGTGCCAAATTGCAACCCAATAGACATAGTCTGTGCCCTACCAAACATATTCGTATCAGACAACGTTATCATGCCTATAGCATTATACGCAGTACTGTATCCTGCCCCAAACGTAACAGAACCAGTCTTCTTCTCCTTTACGTCTATATCGAGGAATATCTCACCTGGTTTTGTTCCTGGCTCAAACATTACGCCTACATCATCAAAGATATTCATATCATAAAGTTTGTTAATATCTGCCTTAACCTTGTTGTAATTAAATATCTCACCTGGCTTCACGCTAAGCTCTCTCCTAATAACGTGTTCTACAGTTCTGTGATTGCCCAAGATCTTTATGGCCTGTATCTTTCCTTCTGCTATAGTCACCAACAAATGTCCCGATGGAGAAAGATTTGCGTCCATAATCCTTGCTGCTGTATATCCCTGGCTGGCATAGTAATCTTCAACTCTTTTTAGAGACTTGTCCATCTCGTTGTAGTTAAAAACCTTCCCGGTAGGCAAATTCATTATGCTAAGGATTTTATCAGTTGGAATTACAGTATTGCCCTGTATAAGAACGCCTTCAAGAATTGGATTCTCCGTAACGACGTAAATAAGCTTAACTCCGTCCTCAAATGGCTCTGTTTTTGCCTTTACATCGCTAAAATAGCCCAGAGCATAGATAGATTTCAAGCTCTCCTGAACGTCATTTGGAGTAACGTTGGAACCAATCCTAAAAGGGACCGCAGACAGTATGTCCTCAGTCGCTATGTTTTTGTTGCCCTCTACTCCAAAAGCAGTTACCTTAATATAGCTGCTACCAGAACCTCCCCCGTCAGCAAAAGAAACCGCAGACAGACCAATCAATAAAGTTACAAGAAAAAAACTAATTATAAAAAAACGCCAGGGCATATTTTCTCCCCTCTCAATAAATTTTGTGAATCGATAAAGCTATCATATCATAATTGTAAATTTGTTAAAAGATAATTAATGGTAGTATCTTTCCAGCCTTCATCGCTAGTAAGCGGGAAATTGTCCAAAACTGAAAATAGGGGTCTTTTTGCAGGCGTAACAAATTCATCTGATTTTACAGGAATAAGTTCTATTTTTACTTTTAGAGCATTAAAAATAAATTCAGCCCATTGAAACTTTGAACAGTATCCAGAATTTGTAATATGATAAGTCCCATAGGGCATATCCTTTATCATATTTAAGGTTTTCAAAGCTAAATATCTTGCACTAGTTGGGCTAGAAACCTGATCATCTACAATCTTCAAGCTATTTTTTCCATTGGACCATTCAACGAGTTTTCTTGGAAAAGAGTTTGGACCATCGCCAAATACCCAACTGGTCCTTACAATATAATACTTTGAGCACAAGGAAGAAATCTCTCTTTCGCCAGATAGCTTTGATTTGCCATAAACTGAAATTGGATTTGGCTCATCAAAAATCAAATATGGTTTTTTTGAAACCCCATCAAAAACATAATCTGAACTAAAATGAACAAGTATAAAGTTAAATTCGTTTGATAACATAGCAAGATTTCTAGGACCAAGTGCATTAACTTTATAAGCCACTTCCCAATCAGACTCTGCCCTATCAACCTGGTTATAAGCAGCACAATTTAAAACAATATCTGGCATATTTCTTCTTATCGCCTCTTTTAATTCAAAAAAGTTAGTTATGTCCAACATAGTTTTATTAAAAGATACCAACTCAAAATTAAAATTTGATGAGTTAATTAAGAACTCTTTTGCCAGTTGACCATTTGAACCCAAAAGAATTACTTTCACTAATAAACCTCTACTTGAGCGTCGTCGCCAATAAAAAATCTATATGCTTTAACTAATTCTTCTTCTTTAGAAATATGTGTCCTTCTGCCTATTAAAGAGGTATCAATTCTCCCTACTCCGAAAATTTTACTTTCCTCAAGAATAACAGAGTGTTCAATTTCGCTTTTCTCGATATAGCACCTGTCACCAATACTGGTATATGGACCTATAAATGAGTCGATTATAACAGCTCCCGAACCTATAACCGCTGGGCCCCTCACTTCACTCCTCTCAACTCTTGCAGTTCTATCAACTTGCACCCTGCCAACAATTTTAGAGTCTACATTTTCTCCAAGAATCTGTCTTTTAATCTTTTCATCTAAGACTATCCTATTTGCTTCCAAAATCTCATCTTTCTTACCCGTATCTAGCCACCAACCCTGTAAAATCTGTGCTTTTACAAAATTTTTTCCTGTAACCATTGTATCTATTGCGTCTGTAATCTCGAGTTCACCTCTCCAGGAAGGCTTTATTAACTTGATAGCATCGTGAATCTTATTTGAGAAAATATATATGCCAACAAGAGCAAGGTTTGAGGGTGGATTCTTTGGTTTCTCTATAAGTTTTGTTACGTTGCCGCCCTCATCTAAAACAGCGACTCCAAATCTTGTAGGATCATCTACCTCTTTAAGAAAGATCATTGCGTCAAGACTTTCAGAAAAAAATCTATCTATATAAGAACTTATGCCATTCTCTATGAGATTATCACCCAAAAACATCACAAAGGGACTATCCTGCAAAAAGCTCTGAGCAATTTTTACTGCGTGTGCCAGACCAAGAGGCTTTTCCTGCAAAATGAAATTAAAATCTATTTTTTTATTATCAAAAGTATAGTCTGCAAGAACTCTTTTTACCTCTTCACCTGTCTCAGGAGCAATTATTACTCCAATAGCCTCTATTCCAGCTTGCAATATGTCATCTATAACAAAATAAAGTATAGGTCTATTTGCTACAGGTATTAGTTGTTTTGTAAAGGTATAAGTAAAGGGCCTAAGCCTTGTCCCTTTGCCTCCACTCAATATTAGCGCCTTTGCTCTCTTCATAAGAACTCCTTTAAATTTTCTTATTATTATAAAATACAATTATTAATTTTATAGCTATCAATATTGTCTCTTTTGATTTAGTTGACCTAAAAAGATAGGAAAACACTTATTCAGAATCCATATTACAAAAATAGAAAAAAATAAAGAAATAGCTGTCAAACCAAAGCCACTAATACACTTTTCGATAAAAAGGATTTTGCTCGTGATAAAAAAATCAGGAAAGCCAAAATGGTAAAAAAGAAATTCATTCGTTTTTTGAAAAAAATAAAATATTGCCTCATGAAGGGTGAAAACCGTTAAGGTGTTCTTTCCTAAGTAAAGCATAAAACGATTAGTTTTTGCAATATTTGATACATAAAGCCAGAAGGCTATTCCGCTAATGGTGACAAAATATCCCAGGAAATCAGAGAAAAATAGACCATGAAATAAATCAAATTCGTCAATAAGTAAAAAAAGCGCTACGTTTAAAAATAGAACAAATAAAAGGAATAATATTTTATATTTTTTTATCCCGATAAAATTATTCAATAATGAGTTTAAAAACTTAGAACTTTTGAAAAAATAACCCAAACCAAACCATATAAAACCAGCTGCGATCCCCCAAAAAAATAAAATTCCATAACTTCTAATAGCTCTTATCCAGAATAGCTGTGTATTGTCAAAAAGTTTTAAAGATGAGCTTATAGCTTCAATTTGTACACCAATACATATGCAGGAAATAAAAATAACGAAGATTATATACTTTTTCATTGAACACCTTAAAACATAATCATATAAAGTAGAGACAAAAAATATCGCAGGCAAAAACCAGAGAGGAGTTGTAAATTGATTCTCCTTTACTATTAAAAGATTTGTAAAATATGTAAGAAAAACAATTTTGTGTGATGTCAGGATAACCATAGAATATATATAAATAAGAATTCCAAAAAAGAAATAGGGGATGATATATCTTCTTATGTTTCTTACAAAAACCTGATGAGGAGTCATATCAAACTTTGGATTAAATACAAAGCCTGCTATAAACCAAAAAAGAGCTAAATGAAATGAGTAGGCATATTTAATTAATATTTCAGGAGAAAAATAGGTAGTATGGCCAAAAACTATCCAGAATATCCCAAAAAATTTAGCTTTATCTACCCAGTCAATTCTTTTTTGCATAGATTAATATATTAACATAAATAAAGACATAAAATAGTGTTTTTTTGAAAATTTA
>Ga0078972_1005885_pt1 | contig 30252 bp, 29 predicted proteins | sample YelNatPaOPGAMG01_FD_67568 | JGI IMG/M metagenome (GOLD analysis project Ga0078972, IMG submission 67568) | Hot spring thermophilic microbial communities from Obsidian Pool, Yellowstone National Park, USA - OP-RAMG-01 (SPADES assembly) (version 2) | ecosystem: Environmental > Aquatic > Thermal... | reverse complement strand
TGATCGTGGCCACCACTCACAACAAGGGACCGATCAACGTGGCCGTGCGGCGGGCGGCGCAAGCCTTCATCCGCGACGGCCGGGTGGACGACGGCCTTCTCAACATGGTGGAAATGGCCTACCGCCCCTACGACCTCTGCCTGGCCTGCGCCACGCACAACCTCCCCGGACGCTCGCCGGTCCGGCTGGACGTTTACGACCATCGGGGCGAATTGTGCCGGACCTTAAAGAACTACTGAGAAGGGGATCGCTTTGCGGGCGGTTGTTTTAGGCATCGGCAACCCGGTTCTCACGGACGACTCGGTGGGCCTCGCGGTGGCCCGCCATTTCGCCGGCCGGCCCGATGTCGTGACGGAGATGCTGACCACCACGGGCTTCGACGTTCTGGGCAAGATTCTGGGCTTCGACCGGGCCGTCATCGTGGACGGGATCAGGAGCGGGCGCCGGCCGGGTACCGTTCTCGAGCTGGAACCAGGCGACCTCGGGGGCGGCGCCTTCTCGGGCACCCACAACCTGGGACTGGGCGCCACCCTCGCGATGGGCTACCGGTTTTTCGCCGGGGAGATGCCTGCCCAAATCAGGATCGTGGCCGTGGAAGTGGCCGATACCACCACCTTCGGTACCGTTTGTACGGCCGCGGTGGCCGCGGCCGTGCCGGAGGCGGTGGCCGCGGTGCGGCGCTGGCTGGACCGGCAGACGGGCGGGGGACAGGAAGAAACAGGCGGCTTGGCTTTTTCCGCCTCTTAGCCTATAATAGTTATCAGAAAAGTGCTGCTTCTCCGGCCGGCATGGACCGGCCGCTTCTTTCGGGAGGGATGGACCTTGTGTCTGGCCGTACCGGGTCGCGTGACGGAGATCCTGGGCGACAATTGGGTGACGGTGGAAACCTTCGGGCTCAGCAGCCGGGTGGGTACCCACCTGGTGGGCGGGGTGGCGGTCGGCGACTACCTGGTGGTGCACGCCGGGTACGCCATCGAGAAACTGGACCTGGCCGAGGCCCGCGAACGGATCAGGCTCTGGGAGGAGTTGCTGGCCCTTGACGGAACCGGGTAGGATACCCGAACTGGAGCGGATGCGGGACCCCGCCCTGGCCCACGGATTGCTGGGCGTGGTCCGCTCGAAGGCCGCCCGCGCGCGGGAGAAATTGGGCCGGCCGGTGGTGGTGATGGAGGTTTGCGGCACCCACACCATGGCCATCGCGCGCTCCGGCCTGAAGGACCTCCTGTCGGGGCTGGTGGAGTTGCGCAGCGGCCCGGGCTGTCCGGTCTGTGTGACCGCCCAGGGCCATATCGACCAGATGATCGAACTCGCCGGGAGGCCGGGGGTCACCGTGGCCACCTTCGGCGACATGGTCCGGGTGCCCGGTTCGCACGCTTCCCTGGAGCGGGCCCGGGCCGGCGGCGCGGCGGTGCGGGTGGTCTATTCCCCGGCCCAGGCGGTGGATTTGGCCCGGGAGGGCGCGGGTGAAGTGGTTTTCCTGGGCGTCGGGTTCGAAACCACGGCGCCGGCCGTCGGCCTCTCGGTGCAACTGGCCGCGGCCGGGGGGATCACCAACTACAGCGTCTACCCCGTCCACAAGCTGGTGCCGCCGGTGATGCGCGCTCTTTTGGCCATGCCGGAACTGAGGCTGGACGGTTTCCTCCTTCCCGGCCACGCCACGGCCGTCATCGGGCGGCGCGCCCTGGACTTCGTCGGCCGGGAATTCGGCCGGCCGGCCGTGGTGACCGGCTTCGAGGTGCCGGACATCCTGGACGGGCTGCGGGTCCTTCTGGACATGGTGTCCGACGGCGGACAAGCGGTGGAGAACGCCTACCGGCGGGTGGTGCACGAGGAGGGGAACCGGGCGGCCCTGGCCGTCCTGGACCGGTATTTTGCCGTGGAGGACACCGTCTGGCGTGGGTTCGGTCCCATTCCCGCCAGCGGTCTGGGCCTTGCGCCCGCCTACCGGGCGTTCGACGCCCGGATCCGTTTCGGGCTGGGCGAGCCGGGACCGGGCCGGGAGAAAGGCTGCCGTTGCGGCGACCTGTTGCGCGGCCTCATCAACCCGGACGAATGCCCCCTGTTCGGCCGGGCCTGTCATCCCGCGCGGCCGGCGGGTCCCTGCATGGTTTCTTCCGAGGGGGCGTGCGCCGCTTTTTACCGTTACGGGCGTCGCCCGGCGGCTCCGTCTCCGCCGGCGGGGCCGGAGAAAGCCGGGCGGCAAGGGGGGTCGTGAAAATGGCGGATCGCGATACCGGCGAGGTCATCCTGTTGCCACACGGCGACGGCGGGGCGCTGACCCGCGAACTCATCGAACGGGTGTTTCTCCCCCGTTTCACCAACCCGCTCCTGCAGCCGATGACCGATGGCGCCGTCCTGGGGGCTATGGTGGGGAAGGTGGTCCTGACCACCGATTCCTTCGTGGTCGATCCGCTCTTTTTCCCGGGCGGGGACATCGGCAAGCTGGCCGTCTGCGGCACCGTCAACGACCTGGCCGTCATGGGGGCGGTGCCCCGTTACCTCACCGCCGCCTTCATCATCGAGGAAGGGCTGCCCTTGGCGGTCCTGGAGCGGGTGGCGGATTCCATGGCCGCGGCATGTCGGGAGACCGGTGTGGCGATCGTGGCCGGGGACACCAAGGTGGTGGAGCGCGGGGCGGCCGACCGCCTTTTCGTCAACACCGCCGGCGTGGGGGCGATCCCGGCCGGGGTGGAACTGGGGTGCCACCAGGTGCGGGCGAAAGACGTGGTGCTGGTCAACGGCGGCCTGGGCGAGCACGGCCTGGCCATCATGGCCGGACGGCACGGCCTGGACACCGGGGCCCGGTTGTCCAGCGACTGCGCCCCCTTGAACGGCCTGGCTCTCCGGCTGACCCGGGGACTTGCGACCCTACGGGTGATGCGGGACCTGACCCGGGGCGGGCTGGCCACCGGGGCCAAGGAGATTGCCGCCTCCGGCGGCGTGGCCATCCGGCTTTGGGAGGACGCCTGTCCGGTGGCCCCGGCCGTGCGCGGGGCGTGCGAAATCCTGGGCCTGGATCCGCTCTACCTGGCCAACGAGGGCAAGTTGCTGGCGGTGGTGGGACCCGGGGAGGCGGAAAAGGCCCTGGCCCTCATGCGGGCCGACCCTCTTGGCCGGGACGCGGCGATCATCGGCACGGTCGAGGAGGGGGCAGGAGACCTGTTCCTGCAAACCGCCCTGGGTGGGACCAAGGTTCTGGACCTCCTGGCCGGGGATCCCCTGCCCCGCATCTGCTGAGAACCGCCGGATGGAACCTGGCTACCGCCCACAGGACGGATACAACCGTTGGGCGGTGCTTGGGCAGGATAGGTCGCGGTTGTGCCGAATATCCAAGGCTTGAGATAGTGATATTTGACGGCTTCTTTAGCCACGTGTTTTATTAAGACGGTATTAATTATTGTTAAAATCGTGTGGCGGCAGCAGGCTTTGCGGGGGGCCGTGGCATATGTTTGACATTCCCGGGCTCGGCGTTCCAGAACTGGTTCTTTTAATGGTGCTGGCGCTCATTTTCTTCGGTCCGGGTAAACTGCCCGAGATAGGACGCTCCCTGGGCCGGGCCATCAACGAGTTCAAAGCCGCCTCCAGGGAGATCACCCGGGAATACCGGGAAGAAGCGGCGCCGGCGGCCGTCCCGGCCCGGGCCGGCGATCAGCCGGAGGACGCAGTGCCCGGGGAGGACGAAGCGGAGCCCGGCGGCAGGTCCGGTCCCCAGTAGGCCGGGAAATGCCGCATTCCTTGGTTTTCCGGTCATGGTACTCAGGGATCGGCGTGGTAATCCCGGGCGGGAACCTACCCGCTTGGCCGGACGGTTTCGGGTGGGGGCTTCGTGACCTTCCGCGGGGGTGGTGGTATGCCGGGGGATTGCGTGGTTTACACCGTGGACAATCGTTGCCGGTCCTGTTATTCCTGTATCCGCAGTTGCCCGGTGAAGGCCATCCGGGTCAGCGACGGGCAGGCCCGGATCATGGCGGAGTTGTGCATTAACTGTGGCGTGTGCCTTTCCCACTGTTCCCAGGGAGCCAAGCAGGTCTTGAGTTGGGTGCCGCAGGTCCGGGAATTGGTGGCCACAGGCGAGGCGGTGGCCGTCCTGGACCCTTTCTGGCCGGTGGCCGTTCATCCGGCCGGGGAAGACTTCTTTTTTCACCTTTTACGACAACTGGGCTTCGCCGCGGTGTTGCCCCTGGCCGGCGGGACGGCCCTGTTGCAACCGGCCTACGACCGCTTCCTGGCCGCGCACGCCGGGCCGGTGATCAGTTCGTACTGCCCGGTGGTGGTCAACCTGGTGGAAAGATATTTCTCTTCCCTCATTGAGCATCTGGCGCCGGCTCCCTCGCTGGCCGCCGCTGGCACCGCACTCGCCCGCCGGCGGCACCCCGGCCGCAAGGTGGTTTTCCTGACGCCGTGTCTGGCGGCCCGGGAGGAGGCCGGGACCCCCGGGGGGCCAGAGGCCGTGGTTACCTTTGGGGAAATCAAAACGATGCTTTTCGAGCGGCGGCTCACCCCGTCTCCAGACAGCTTGGTCGCCGGTCCGGCGCCGCCGGTGCACCCGGATGTGTTTCCCGCCGGTCAAACCGTGTTTGCCGGTAGCAAACCGGGCGGAGTGACGGAGGACGTCACTCTGGCCGCCCAGGGGCCGGAAGCCTGCCTCCGTGCTCTGGGGTTGCTCGCCCAGGGCGTGCTGCGGCCCCGTTTCGCCGACCTGCTCTTCTGTTCGGGCGGGTGTCTGGCCGGGCCGGAAATGGGCAGCGGGCTCGACATTTACAGCCGGTACTACCTGATGTATGGCCGCCCAGGCGCCGGAGAGCGGCCTCAGGAGGTCCCGCCCCTGCCCGATAGAAGCTATCGGGACCGCCAGGTGCATCCGGCGCCGGTCGACGACAACGACTTGGAGCGCGTCCTGCGCTGTACCAACAAGGAGAAGCCGGAGGACGAACTCAACTGCGGGGCGTGCGGCTACAACACCTGCCGCGAGAAGGCCGCTGCGGTTTGCCGGGGCATGGCCGAAGTCAGTATCTGTCTGCCCTACCTTCTGGACCAGTTCCGCGGCGAGGCCGAGTTTTACCGCAAGAAATCGCGACTGGACGACGAACTCAGGAAACTCATCGTCGGCGACAGTCCGGTGATGGCCGGGGTCAGGCAACTGGCCGTCAAAATGGCGCAAAACGAAGCGACGCTGCTCATCGAGGGGGAAAGCGGCGTAGGCAAGGAAGTGTTTGCCCGGGCGGTCCATCAGTTGAGCGGGCGGCCCGGGGGATTCGTGGGTATCAATTGCGCCGCCCTGCCGGAAAACCTCCTGGAGAGCGAACTGTTTGGCTACGAAGGCGGTGCCTTTACCGGGGCCCGCCGGCAGGGCAAGCCGGGCAAGCTGGAACTGGCCGGGGAAGGGACCATCCTGTTGGACGAGATCGGCGACCTCGACCCGGTTCTCCAGGCCAAACTGCTGCGCGTGCTGCAGGAAAGGCAGTTCGAGCGAGTGGGCGGCACCCGCCCGGTCAGACTCGCGGCCCGGATTATGGCGGCAAGCAATCGTAGTCTCAAGGATCTGGTGGAGGAGGGGAGGTTCAGGGCCGATCTCTTTTACCGCCTCAGCGTCGTCACGGTGCGCCTGCCGTCCCTGAAGGAACATATGGAAGACATTCCGGTCCTAGTGGAACATTTTTTGCATTTGTTAGGCAAACATACGCAGAGTGTGCCCAAGTTCTTTTCCCAGAAGGCCCTGGAGACCCTGGCTCGATACCACTGGCCCGGCAACGTGCGGGAACTGAACAACGTCGTCGAACAAACGGTATACACCTGCGAGGAGCATGTCATCCAGGCCGGGCACCTGCCGGAGTACATCAGGCGGCCCGGCAAAGGACAGCCCGTCCAGTTGCGTCCCTTGAACCTGGCCGTTCGCCAGTTGGAAAAGGACTTGATTGCCCAGGCCCTGCAAAAAACGGCCAACAACCGGCTGGAGGCGGCCAGGCTGCTGGGTGTGCCCAGGGCCACGTTTTACCTGAAATTGAAGGAATACGGCTTTTAATCTTTGCCTGTTTCCTGGACAAGTCCAGACTTTGGACACAAGGCGGGGAAACCCGGGGGAGGCTGCGATCATTCCCGGCGCCAAGTCATCATCCGTGCTGGTCATCGGGGGCGGCGTGGCCGGGATCCAGGCTTCCCTGGACTTGGCCGGGTCGGGCTTCCCGGTGGTACTGGTGGAAAGGTCGCCGGCCATCGGCGGGACCATGTCCCGGCTGGAGCGGGTTTTCCCGGCGCGCGAATGTGCGATGTGCCTGCTTTCGCCCAGGATGGCGGAAGTCAAACGTCATCCCGGCATCCGGCTCGTCACCATGGCCCGGCTGGAGGGACTGGCCGGAGCGCCGGGGAATTTCACCGCCACCGTGGTCCGGGAACCGGTCTATGTCGATGCGGCGCGTTGCAACGGTTGCGGCCTGTGCGCGGCCAACTGTCCGGTACCGGCCCGTCCGGACCGCCATGGGACCGTCCGCCGGGCCGTTTACGCCCCCCCGGCCGGCGCGTTTCCGCAGGCTTACATCATTGACGTCGCGCGCTGCCTTCACCTGGGAGCGGGTTTCGGCCCGGGACCCCGGTGCGGCATTTGCGCCAGGATCTGCCCGATGCAGGCGGTTGATTTCGGGCGGTCGTCCGAGGTCCTTTCCCTGGAGGTGGGCGCGCTAATCCTGGCCACCGGTTTTGAGCACTTCGAACCGTCCTCTATACCCGGCTATCATTGGGGGGAGTTTACCGCTGTCCTCACCAGCATGGAATTCGAACAGTTGACGGCCGGGGCCCCGGAGGGCCCGCTACGCCGGCCCGGCGATGGGCGGGAGGTAAGGAAGATAGCCTTCGTGCAATGCGTGGGTTCACGCAACGAAAGAATCGGCGCCGGCTACTGCTCGGCCGTTTGCTGCCTGAACACGGCCAAGGAGGCGACCCTGGTCCGGGAAAGGTGGCCGCAGGTCCGGTGCACCGTCTTTTATACCGACTCCAGGGCCAGTGGCCCGGATGCGGAACGCGGCTTCGCGGCGGCGCGGGATATGGGGGTGCGCTACGAGCGATGCCGGGTGGGCGAGGTGACCGGGCCGGATCTGCAACTGCGCTATGTTCGCTCCGACGGACGGGTGGCGTCCGAGGCGTTCGACCTGGTGGTGCTGGCGGTCGGCCTGCGCCCCGCGCGGGAGACCATGCGCCTGGCCTCGCTGCTGGGGCTCCCCATGAACCGGTGGGGCTTCTGCACCGGAGATGTCGAGGGCCGGCCCGGCATCTACGCGGCGGGCGGCTGCCGCGGTCCCCAGGATATAGCCGGCAGCGTCACCGAGGGGAGCGCCGCGGCCGCCCAGGTAGCGGTTTTTCTGGGCGGGGTGCGGCCTCATCCCGCGGTTTCCACCCCGCCGGAGGCCGAACCCGCCGGGCGGGGCCCGGCGCGGGTGGGCGTCTTCGTATGCCGTTGCGGTTCGAACATCGGGGGCGTGGTGGACGTCCCGGCGGTGACCGCCGCGGCGGCCGGCCTGGACGGGGTGGTATATGCCCGCGAGCTGAAGTTTGCCTGTTCCGAGGAGGGTCAGGCCCTGATGCGTCAGGCGGTGGTAGAAGACGGGTTGAACCGGGTGGTGGTGGCGGCGTGTACGCCCCGGTACCACGAGCGGGTTTTCGCGGCCAACCTGCAGGCGGCGGGCCTGAACCCCTCCTTCCTGGAAATGGCCAATATCCGGGAGCAATGCTCGTGGGTGCACCAGCCCGACCGGCCGCGGGCTACCGCCAAAGCCCGGCGGCTGGTCCGCCGGGCGGTGGCCAGGGCCCGGCTCCTCGAACCCATGCCCGAGGTTACGGTCCGGGTCCAAAACGCCGCACTGGTGATCGGCGGCGGGGCGGCCGGCCTCTCGGCAACCATGGCCCTGGCCGAATCCGGGGTGACGGTGCACCTGGTGGAAAAGAGCGGGCGGCTGGGCGGGAGGGTCCTGGAGCCGGGCGCCGTGATTGACGACGACGTCCGCCGCCACGTGGCCGCCCTGGCGGCCCGGGTGGAGAACCACCCGGCCGTTACCGTATACCCCGGCGCCGCGTGCCGGTCGGCCGGCGGACGGACGGGGGACTTTTGGGCCACCGTGGAGACGGCCGGGGGACAGGCGGCAACCGTCAGGTACGGGGCGGCCGTAATCGCCGCCGGCGGCCGCGAGGCCGTGCCCGCTGGTTACCTGTACGGCAGCCACCCCGGGGTGATGACCGTCACGGAACTGGGCCGGGCCCTGGAAGAAGACCGGCTCTCCGACGCCGGCACCTTCGTATTCATCCTGTGCGCCGGATCGCGCAACGAAGACGTCCCTTACTGCAGCCTGGTCTGTTGCAGCCAGGCCCTGGACGCGGCCGCGGCGCTCGGTGCCCGGCGCCCCGGGGCCAGGATCGCGGTTTGCTACCGGGATATGCGCACCGCTTCCTTCCGTGAGGAGACCTACCGCCGGGCCAGGGCGAAAGGCGTGGTTTTCGTCCCGTACACCGCGGGGGACGGTCCCCGGTTGGAAGCGGACGGCAGGCGTTTGCGCGTGGCGGTGCGGGAACCCATCTTGAACGTCCGTCTCCTGCTCGACGCCGACGCGGTGATTCTAGCCCCGCCGGTGCTGCCGCCCGCGGATGCCCGCGAGTTGGCCCGCCTGTTCAAGGTGCCGCTCGACCAGGACGGTTTCTTTCAGGAAGTCCACGGCAAGCTCTTCCCGGTCGACCTGCCGGTCGACGGGGTGTACGTGGCGGGCTCGGCCCACGGTCCCCGCTTCGCCGGGGAGAGCATAAGCGACGGCCGTGCGGCGGCGGCCAGGGCCATGCAGGTGCTGGTCCGCGACACCTGGCGGGTGGTGGAGTCCGGGGCCCGCGTCCGGGAGGATCTTTGCTCGGGTTGCGGCCTGTGTGTGCCTCTGTGTCCGTTCGGGGCCCTGTCGTTGGACTCGGCGAAGCCGGTGGCCGTAATCGAGGCGGCGGTATGCAAGGGCTGCGGTATTTGCGCCTCGGCGTGCCCGCGGCACGCCTGCGAGGTCGCCAACGCCACGGCGGGGCAGGTATTGGCCGAGATTGCCGCCCTGTGCGGCTGAAATCCCGGGAAAGGGGGTGAAAACATGCTGGGTTTGCCGGGACTGGGCGTACCCGAACTGCTCCTATTGATCGTCCTGGCCCTGATCATCTTCGGACCGGGCAAACTGCCGGAGGTGGGTCGTTCGGTGGGCAAGGCGATCGGCGAGTTCAGGCGGGCTTCGAGCGAGATGCACCATGAGATCGTCGACCGGCCTGAGGAAGCCGCGATGGACAAAAAGCCTTAAAAGGTCTTGGTGGGGAAGGAGGGCGCCGCATGGCAAAACTGGGCTTGCACCCCGGGGGACTCATGCCGCTTATGGGTCACCTGACGGAGTTGCGGCGGGCCCTGGTGATCTCGGCCGCGGCCTTCGTCGTCATGGCCGGGGGGCTCATGGCTTATGCCAACCGCATTCTGGAATTCATGCTTCTTCCGCTCGACCGGTTGCACATTGTGCCGATCCAGATCAGACCCATGGAGTACCTGTTCGCCATGCTCAAGGTGTCGACCATCGGCGGGTTGTTCCTGGCCCTTCCGGTGATCTTCTGGCAGTTGTACTCGTTTGCCAGGCCGGCTTTGAAGCCGCACGAGCGGAAGTACATCCTCATCCTGCTGCCCATCAGCGTCCTGCTGTTCGTGGGCGGGGTGGTCCTGGCCTACTTCAGCGCCTACGGAGTGGCGCTCCGTTTCCTGGTAATGCTGGGATCAGGGGTTGTTACTCCCTACATCTCGATCAGCGAATACATCAACTTCACGCTTTCGTTCCTGCTGCCGTTCGGCCTGGTTTTTGAAATGCCGATGGTATCGATGTTTCTGACCAGGATCGGTATCATCACGCCCGGCTTCCTGGCCAGCAAGAGAAAATATGCCTTCTTTTTCACCTTCGTGCTGGCGATCGTTCTCATACCCGACCCCTCGCTCTTCACCCAGAGCATGCTGGCCGTTCCCATGTATATACTCTTCGAGGTATCCGTACTGCTCTCCCGGCTGGTCCAGCGGCGCAAGCTGAAGGTCCCCGCGGCCGCGCCGGCGGCCCTGAACGGCTGACCTTTCCGGGCGCAAGGGGGGATGCCGGGAAAGGACGGGTGCTCAAAGGGCGGATGTTGCCGTCGTTCCAATAGTGGGAGTTTTCTGAAGGAGGTAGGTGTGGCAGGTGAACCCGCTGGATTTCATCCTGGAAAAGGAACTTACCCGGCGTGATTTCCTCAAGTACTGTGCCGTTACCGCCGCGGCCTTCGGCCTGGCCGACTCGGTGGTGCCGCGCATGGCCGAAGCCCTGGGAAGCGCCCTGTCCAAGCCGCCGGTCATCTGGATCGAGGGGGCGGACTGCGCCGGCTGCTCGGAGAGTTTCCTGGCCAACTTCAACCCCGGGCCGGCGGAGATAATTCTGGACAAGATTTCCCTGCGCTACCACGAGACGGTGATGAACGCGTCCGGCTCCCTGGCCGAGAGCGTTCTGGAGGACACCTACAACAAGGGCCAGTACGTGCTGGTGGTGGAGGGGGCCATTCCAACCAAGGAGGACGGCCGCTTTTGCACCGTGGCCGGGGAGACCTTCGCCCACCTCACCACCCGCCTGGCCCAAAAGGCGGCGGTCATCATCGCCGTGGGTTCCTGCGCCACGTACGGGGGCATCCCGGCCGCCTGCGACCTGACCGGCGCGGTGGGCGTGTCCGGGCTGTTCAACGGGCAGATGGACGGCAAGATCATCAACCTGCCCACCTGTCCCTTGAAGCCGGACCATTTCGTGGCCACCGTGCTGTACTACCTGACCGAGCACAAGATTCCGCCGCGGGACCGTTACCTGCGGCCAACGGCCTTTTACGGCATGCTGCTGCACGACAACTGCCCCCGCCGCGGCCACTTCGAGGCCGGCGAGTTTCTGACCGACTGGAACGATCCCAACCAGAACCGCTGGTGCCTCTTCAAGAAAGGCTGCAAGGGGCCGTGGACCTACACCGATTGCTCCCTGCACCAATGGAACGACAACGTCAACTTCTGTATCGGCGCCAGCGGGCCCTGTGCCGGCTGTTCCCAGCCGGAATTCTACGCCGGGTTTACGCCGCTGTACGCCGAGCAGGCCGGCCTGCCCGTGGCCAACGCGGCCCAGGTGAACGTCGACACCGTGGGCTATATTTTGGGCGGCGCGGCCGTGGCGGCCGTAGGCCTGCACGCCGTGGGCCGGGCGGTTACCTCCGGCGGCAAGGACAAGGGCGAAGGGGGCGATGAGAAGTGAGCACCAAGGTCGTAATCGACCCCGTCACCAGGATTGAAGGCCATCTGCGCATCGAGGTGGAAGTGGAAAACGGCGTCGTAACCGATGCCAGGTCGGCCGGGACGCTGTTCCGCGGTTTCGAGGTGCTCCTGCAGGGCAAGGACCCGCGCGACGCCTCCTACGTGACCGACCGGGTCTGCGGGGTTTGTTTCGGCTCGCACAACTGGGCCTCCGCCCTGACCCTGGACGACGCGTACAAGGCCCGGGTGCCCGACGGCGGGCGGCTGGTCCGCAACCTGATCCTGGGGGCGAACTGGCTGCACGATCATCCCCTGCATTTTTACCACCTCTCGGCCCTGGACTACATCGACATCATGGCCGTGGCCAAGTACCAGGGCAAGGATCCCAAGCTCCTGGCGGTCAAGGACAAAATCGTGGGCCTGGTCCAGGCGGGCGATCCCTATCCGCTCGCGCCCTATTACAAGCGGGACGAGTTCTGCGTGACCGATCCCGACCTGGTCACCACCGCGGTCTACCACTATCTGCTGGCCCTGGAGATGCAGGGCAAGGCCAAGAAGATGGCCGCCGTCTTCGGCGGCAAGACGCCGTTCGCCTCCTCGATAGTGGTGGGCGGGGCGACGTGCCTGCCCGACCTGCAGAAGATCGAGGACTATGAAACCTTGCTCAAGGAACAGATCGACTTCGTCAACAACGTCTACTTCCCGGACGTGGTCACCTTCGGCACCGGGCCGCTGCTGCCCCTGGCCCAGGCCGGCGTGGGCACCGGGCCGGGCAACTACCTGGCCTACGGGGCCTTCGGCATGGACGACAAGGGAACCACCTTCTTCCCGCGCGGCGTGATCACCAACCTAGACCTGGCCAACGTCCAGCCGCTCGACACCGGCAAGATCGCGGAAGATGTCCGGTATTCCTGGTACAAGGCCGCGGACACGGGACTGAACCCGGCCCGGGGGAAGACGGAGCCCGACCTGGAAAAGGCCGGAGCCTACTCCTTCGTCAAGGCGCCCCGTTACCAGGGCCTGCCGATGGAGGTGGGGCCGCTGGCCCGCATGCTGGTGATGCAGCCTCCCGCCCTGATGGACATCGTTACCAAGTACAAGATCAAGCCGGGGGCGGTGGCCCGGCATGCCGCCCGGGCCTTCGAGACGGTCATCCTGGCCGGCCAGATGACCAAGTGGCTGGAACAGTTGAAGGAAATGGTGGCCGCCGGCACTGTCCGCGTGCAGGACACCGCCCACTGGGAGCCGCCCGATACGGCTACGGGCAACGGCCTCACCGAGGCGCCCCGGGGTGCCCTGGGCCACTGGATCAACATCCAGGGCCAAAAGATCGCCAACTACCAACTGGTCGTCCCCTCGACGTGGAACCTCTCGCCGCGCGACGACAAGGGACAGCTTGGTCCGGTGGAGCACGCCCTCATCGGTGTTCCCGTCCCTGATACGGACAACCCGCTCAACGTGGTGCGTGTGGTGCGCTCCTTCGATCCCTGCATCGCCTGCGCCGTGCACGTGATCGATCCCGATTCCAACCGGATCCGGGAGTTCAGGGTCGGGGGTGGGCCGCCGTGGTGATGGTGAAAAAGAGTGATCATCCGCTGCCCCAACGGCTGTTCCACTGGGTCAACCTGGTTTCGGTGGGCATGCTGATTATAACCGGGTTCATGATCAAGTCGCCGGGCAGCTACAACCTGGGTACAGTGATCTATGTCCACCTGACCTTTGCCTACATCTTCCTGGTTAACGGTTTCGGGCGCATTTACTACTCGTTTTTCGGCCAATACCGGGATTTTCCGGAATTCGCCCTGGGACCGAAGGACTGGAAACCTTTTGTAGAAACCGTACGTTATTACCTGTTCATCGGCCCGCTGGTCCACCGGACCAAGTACAACCCCCTGCAGAAGCTGGCCTACCTGTTTTTGATCGTCCTGGGCCTGGTGCAGGGAGTCACCGGTATGGCCATGCTCTTCCGCAAGAGTTCCTCCTTCGGGCTGGTCAACCAGGTGACCGGCGGTCTGACGGCGACCTGGAGCCTGCACTACCTGGTGATGTGGATTTTCATCGCCATCATCATCGTTCACCTGTACCTGGTGTTTACCGAACCCACCTCCTCGGTCAAACTGATGCTGTTCGGCATGGCGCCCGAGGAGTCCGGGGCGGCGATTCCACCGGGAGAGGTGCAAAGGGGGTAGATTCTTGAAGATCACCGTGCTGGGGGTGGGGAACCTCATTCGCAGCGACGAGGGTGTCGGTGTGCACGCCCTTCGCCTTCTGCACGGGCGGCGACTGCCGCCCGGGGTGGAACTGGTGGAAGGCGCTACCGAGGGTCTGGGTCTGTTGCCGGTCTTCCGGGAATCAGACGCGGTCATCGTCGTGGACGCGGTCCTGGCCGGCGACGAGCCGGGCAGCCTGTACCGGTTCCCTCCGGAGGCGGTGTGGGCGGGGCGCCTGCCCGACCGCCTTTCCCCGCACCAAATCGGCATTTTCGACGTGCTCAGCACGGCCCGCCTGCTGGGCAGCCTGCCCGCGACGGTCATCGTCGGTGTCCAGCCCGGCCGCCTGGACTGGGGCCTGGAGTTGTCGCCGCCGGTGGCCCGGGCCCTGCCCGGACTGGCGGAGATGGTCGTGAACGAGATCGACGCCCTGATGGCCGCCCGTGGCGCGTCCGGCAGGGAGGGTCTCGCCTGGTGACGTCCGGCGGTCCGGCTATTCCCGGGACGGAGGAGGGCCGGGAGCGCCGCCGCCTGCTGGTGACCGGCACCGTGCAGGGTGTGGGTTTCCGGCCTTTTGTGTACAACCTGGCCCAAACGTTGGGTCTGGCCGGTGAGGTGTACAATTCCGGCCAGGGGGTGGTGGTGGAAATAGAGGGGCGCCCGGAGGCCCTGGCCGCATTCGCCGTGCGGCTGACGGAAAAGGCGCCGCAACTGGCCCGGATCGCGTCGCTGGAGGTGGAGACGGTTGCCCCGGTGGGTGCCGCCGGCTTCACCATCCGGCCCAGCCGGGGGCAGGCCGGCGGACGGACCATGGTGCCGCCGGACGTGGCCACCTGCGCCGATTGCCGGCGCGAAATCCTGGACCCGACGGACCGTCATTACCTGTACCCGTTCACCAACTGCACCAACTGCGGACCCCGCTATACGATCACCCGGACCCTGCCTTACGACCGCTCCCGCACTTCCATGGCCGGCTTTTCCATGTGCGACGCCTGCGCCGCGGAATACCGGGACCCCGGCAACCGGCGCTTTCACGCCCAACCGGTGGCTTGCCCGGCCTGCGGGCCGCGCGTCGAACTGGTGGACACCGGAGGAGAAGCCGTGCCCGGCGGCTGGCTGGAGTCGGTGACGACACTCCTTGATGAAGGCCGGATCGTGGCTGTCAAGGGTCTGGGCGGTTTTCACCTGGCCTGCGACGCCGCCAATCCCGTGGCGGTGGCCGCCCTGCGCCGGCGAAAAACGCGGCCGGCCAAGCCCCTGGCCGTCATGTTCCCCTCCCCGGCCGAGGTGCGCCGCCATTTGTTTCTGTCCCCGGCCGAGGAAGAGGCGCTCACCTCGCCGGCGGCCCCCATCGTCGTGCTGTGCCGGCGCCCCGGTTGCCCCCTGCCTTCAGACCTCGCCCCGGGCCTGAATTCGCTGGGGGCGATGCTTCCCTACACGCCGGTGCACCACCTTCTTTTGGCGCGTCGCCGGGGGCCCCTGGTGATGACGAGCGGCAACGCGGCCGGCCTGCCCCTGGCCACCGGCAACGGGGAGGCCCTGGCCACCCTGGGTTCGATCGCCGACGGTTTCCTCCTCCATAACCGGGAAATCATAAGCCGGTGCGACGACTCCCTGGGGCAGGTGGCCGACGGGAGCTTCCGCCTCCTGCGGCGATCACGGGGCTACGTTCCCGCGCCCCTGCCGCTGGTTGTACCTCCCGGTCCCGTGGTCCTGGGCATCGGCGGCGAAATGAAGAACACCCTGTGTCTTCTGCAGGGGGATCAGGCCTTTCTCTCCCAGCACGTCGGTGCGGTGGACACCCTGGAGGGGCGGCGCAACCTGGAGGGCAGTCTGGAGGCGCTGGTGCGCCTGACCGGGGCGCAAGCCCGCGCCGTGGCCTTCGACCTGCATCCCGGCTACCGGTCCTCCCGCCTGGCCCGTTCCCTGCCGGGACTGGCACAGACCGGCGTGCAACACCACCACGCCCACCTGGCCGCGGCCATGGCCGAAAACGGCCTGACCGGCGAAGTGACCGGCGTGATCCTGGACGGCACCGGCTACGGTACGGACGGGCGCATCTGGGGGTTTGAGATTCTGTGCGGCGGCTACCTGTCTTTTACCCGCAAGGCGCACCTGGCCTCGGTTCCGCTCGCGGGCGGTGAGCAGGCGGTAAGGAAGCCCTGGCTTGCGGCCCTGTCCTTCCTCAGGGCTTTTCTAGGCGAGGCCGGCGGCCGGCTGGCCCGGGAATGGCTGCCGGTGGCCGAGGGAGAGATCGCTCTGGCCGAAGCGGCTCTCGCCGGAAAAATCAATTGTCCCCCGGTTTCCAGTTGCGGCCGCTTTTTCGACGCCGTGGCGTCGCTCCTGGGCCTGTGCCAGGAAAACACCTACGAAGGCCAGGCGGCGGCCACCCTGGGCAGCCGCGCCCCCTGGACGGCGGACGGGGCACTGGTGCCTTATCCTTACGCCGTGCGGGGCGGGATCATCGATCCGGGGCCGGTCCTGTCCGCCGTCACCGGCGACCTGGCGCGGGGTGTCGCGACGGCCGAGATCGCCCTCCGTTTTCACGATACGGTGGTGGCCATGGTGGTGGAGGTTTGCACGACCCTCCGGGAAGGAGGAGGTCCCGGCCGGGTGGTTCTTTCGGGCGGCACCTGGCACAACCGCTACCTGCTGGAGGCGGCCGTCCGGGAACTGACCAGGCGTGGCTTCGCCGTCTACACCCACCGCCTGGTGCCGGCGGGCGACGGGGGGCTGGCTCTGGGTCAGGCGGCGGTGGCCCGTTGGCGTCTGGCGCGGGGCGGCTGAAGCGGTACGCGTGGCCGGAGGCGCCGCCGGAAGAATGGAAAAGGGGGCGGTGTTGGAAGTGCACGAGCTGTCCCTGATCGCGGAACTGATGGACATTCTGGGGACCAGCGCCGGGGAAAACGGCATTGTCCGGATCAGGAAGGTGCGCCTGGTGGTGGGGGAGTCCCACCAGGCCCTGCCCGAGGCCCTGGAAACCGCTTTCACGGTCCTGGGCGCCGGTTCCCCGGCCGAAGGGGCCGTCCTGGAGATCGCCCCGGTGGCCACGGTCTTCCGGTGCCGGGAGTGCGGCCACGAGTACGGGGGAGACGGGTGGCTGGCGCCCTGCCCGGCCTGTGGCTCTTTTCAACGTGCCCTGATCCGGGGTAACGAACTGTATGTGGACTACTACGAAGGGGAAACGGAGGAGGACCTGGCGTGCGGATAGTACTGGGCAAGGGCCTTCTGGCGGCCAACGCCGAAAAGGCCCGGGAGAACCGGCTTTTGTTTACTCAGAGGGGGATCGCGGTCATCAACCTGATCAGTTCGCCGGGGGCGGGCAAGACCTCGCTTCTGGAAGCCACCCTGGCCCACCTGGCCGGGCGGGTCAAAACGGGCGTCATCGAAGGGGACCTGTACACGGCCCTGGACGCCCGGCGCCTGGAGGACCGGGCGGCGGACGTGGTCCAGATCAATACCGAGGGCGTCTGCCACCTGACCGCCGCCATGGTGGAACGGGCCTTCACGGCTATGGAGGCGGCCGGACTGGAGCTCCTCTTCATCGAAAACGTGGGCAACCTGGTCTGCCCGGCCGAATTCGACCTGGGCGAGGACTTCAAGGTCGTGCTTCTTTCCGTGGCCGAGGGGGCGGACAAGCCGGCCAAGTACAAGCAGTCCTTCGCCGCGGCCCAGGCGGTGGTCATCACCAAGGCCGACCTCGCTCCCTACACCGATTTCGACCTGCCCGGCGTGCGGCGGGACATAGGGCAGATCAACCCGAACCTGCCCGTCATGGTCACCTCGGTCCGTTCCGGCGAAGGGATGGAGGACTGGTACGCTTTCGTGGAGCGGGCGGTGGCGGCAAAAAAGAGCGTCACATAGCCGTGCGGCTTTCGACGTGCGGGTATGCTTTTTCTGCCTGATACAAAAACCGGCTTGCGCCGGTTTGTAATTTATCAATTATTTGGAACTTATTTAGCTAATTTTAGTTCGTTAACCCAAATAGCGTTTCACTTGCTCATAAAAGTTTTCTCGTGTACCGAAATAGACTATGTGTATGTGACCTTGGGAAGGGTTAAATTTGTAACAAATTCTAATTGAAACTCCTTGAAAGGTCCAATCCCAGCTGTAATATCCTCTTAAATCCTGTTTCAGAGGGGTACCAGACAGGGATCTACCATGATATGTGCCATATGTTCATAAAAACTGCCTACAAGCGATCTTGATCTCTTTTCAAGTTTCTTTACGAGGTTCTCCATCCTTGTGGTCAAGGAATACGTCAAGTCCATTGAAACTATCAACCTCCGAAACGTCACCGGGCGCCCCGCTGATCCCATGATTGGCAATATCCGCCTCAAACTCGCGCACCTTTTCTGTCAAGAAACTGTTATATTCCTTGAGGCGAAGATATATTTCCTCTGCCAACTCAGTGCCGGTATATTCCTCGTTGATGGCTTGAGTGATAATGGCCTTTACGTCCAGGTCGTATACGGTATCTTTGGTTTTAACTGGTTCTAATATTATCTTGTCATCCAGGGCATAGGCAGCTAGATAATCGCCATCCTTGAGTTGCAACAGGTCGAAAACCGATTTAGGGATAGTGATCTGCCGCTTAGACGTTATTTTAATTAGTCTGAGTTCTTTGACCCGTCTCTCGTTTATATTTATATCTACATTCGTCATCATGGTAGCAATCTTCCTTTTGTTGAATTCATTGTGATTACGGCGCATGAACGGTCAGTGTGAATACCTGCCTTACGAACACCTCCTTGATTATTTGTGTCCGATGATTGACAGTACCGTACGGCACACCGAGACAGGGTTCGGCAAGGCAGACCTTCCTTACCTGGTAAGGATTATACCGAGGTCCCCTGTCAAGGGGTTTCCTATTCATACCACGCGCCGGGGTGTCCGACACATTAAGCAGGGATTTCAGCAGCCCGGGAAAGGAAAAGCAGCCGGGGGTGCGTCACACGCGGGAAACGTCTCCCCCGCCCCGCGTGCCCGCGGTACAGGTAGCGCTGCAGGTGGGGCGGGTCCCGGTCGCCGGCCGCGACCGCCGTACGGCATGACCACCGCCGCCGGGAGCAACGTGTCCGGCCGGACCGATATATTCAGGGCGAAGAGTGGGCTCTCCAGGGGAACAGACGCCGGGCCGGGACTCCGGGATTCGGTCAGAACACCGTCCGGAGGAAGACGGCCAGCCCCAAGACGAGGCAATAGTAGGCGAAGGGGCGCAGGGCCTCCACTTCCCGGCGCCTGAAGTAGCGCATCAGGAAGCTGACGCTCAGGAAGGCCACGATCCCGGCCGCCAGGCCGCCCACCGAGGCTATGGCCATCTGGGAGTGGCCGAATTTCAGCATTTTGGGCACTTCCAGCACGGCGGCGCCCAGGATGATGGGTGTGGCCAGGAGGAAGGCGAAGCGGGCGGCGGCTTCATGGGTGTAGCCGTAGATAAGGCCGCCGACCATGGTCACGCCGGAGCGGGAAAAGCCGGGAACGAGGGCCAGGGACTGCAGAATGCCGATGATCAGGGCCTGAACGGGTTTGAGCCTTTCCAGACCCTTATGTCCCCGGCCCCGGAGCCGTTCCCCGAGCCAGAGGAACAAACCGTTGACGATCAGAAAGAAGGAAGCCGATCGCGCATCGGGGAAAAGGGCCGTGAATTTCTTTTCGAAAGCGAAGCCGATGACGGCGGCCGGCACGGTACCGATGATCACCATGGCCAGGAGGCGGCGCCCGTCGGCGCGGCGGGGGTCGAAGACGGACAGGAGGAAGTCCCACCAGTCGCGCCGGAAATAGAGGAGCAGGGCCAGGGCCGTACCCAGGTGGAGCATCACCATGAACGGCAAAAGGGATTGCTGGTTGTAGCTCCAGTGCAGCAGGTAGGGGATGATCACGCCGTGGCCAACGCTGGAGATGGGAAAGAGTTCGGTGGCTCCCTGGGTGACGGCCAGGATGAGGGCTTGTGCGAGATGCAAGGATTTTCACCGCCATTGTAGTTTTGGACGATTTTCGCCATTGCTCTGATTCTCTCCCGACAGACAATACCCTACCCGGTTCTTTGTTAATTTTACGTAAAGGGCGCGGGAGAACGCCGCGGGGCAAGTGCACTTGCGACGGACCCGCGGCGACGTCACGGGCAACCGGCCGGGATGGTGACGGCCGAAGGGGCTTGGCAACCGGTGGCCATGTCGTTTGGACCACTCGCGCCAACCGGTTGAACCGGTACCGGCCTTGTGTTACAATAACCGTGAGTTAAAATTATACTCTAAGGTCAAAATTGAAACCGGCGGCCAAAACAAAATAATGATCGCTCGTTGGAAGGCATTGGGAGGGGGGCTCTTACCGGGATCGGGAGTTGCCAAAAGTGCCTGGGACGTGAAGCGGAGGTGGAAAGCGTATGATACTGTGCCCGTCGGAAAAGAGGCGGGAATACCGCGAAAAGGGCTACTGGGGCGACCGGACCCTCCTGGATGCCTTCGGGGAACAGGTGCGGGAGGCTCCGGAACGGGCGGCCCTGGTCGACCCCCCCAACAAGCAGGAGTTGGTCGGGCTGCCTCCCCAACGAGTGAGCTTCCGGGAACTGGACCGGGCGGCGGATGCGGTGGCGACGGCCCTGTTGCGTCTGGGGATCCAAAAGGACGACGTGGTCATGGTCCAGTTGCCCAACGTGTGGGAACTGGCCCTCGCCTACATCGCCGTTGCCAGGGCGGGCGCGGTCATCGCCCCCCTGCCGGTGCAGTGGCGCGGCCGGGAGTTTTCCTACATCGCCGCGCTGACCAGGGCGAGGGCTTTCGTCACGGTGGAGGAATTCCGTGGTTTTAACCACCTGCGGATGGGGGAGGAACAAAAGAGGTCGCTGCCGGGCTTGCAACACGTCCTTTCCCTGGCCTGGCTGCGGGAAGCCGTGGAAGGGCCGGTGGACCGCGACCTTTTGTCCACCGTGCGGACCGGCGCCGACGATGTGTTCACCATCTGCTGGACTTCGGGCACCGAGGCCGAGCCCAAGGGCTGCCCCTTGAGTCACAACAACTGGATCTTCCAGGGTAACATTCTCAAGAAGGCGGGCGGGTTCCGGCCGGGGGACGTGCAGCTCTGCCTGGCGCCCCTGGTGAACATGACCGCCCTGGGCGTGCAGTTTGTACCCTGGCTCCTCTTCGGCGGCACTTTCGTCCTGCACCACCCCCTGGACGTGGAACTTTCCCTCCGCCAGATGGTGGAGGAGAAGGTCCACTTCACCATCATGCCCCCGGCGATGATGAACATGATTTTGAAACATCCCCGCATCGACGACTACGACCTGGGTTCGATCCGCACGGTCACCTCCGGTTCGGCCCCCCTCTCGCCCTGGGCCGTGGAGGAATTCCAGCGGCGCTGGGGTATCGAGGTGGTCAACATCTGGGGACAGAACGAGGGTACCGGCCTGATTTCGGGCCCGGCGGACATCCCCGACCCGGCCAAACGGGCCGGGGTCTTTCCCGACTGGGGCCGGCCGGGCACGGTCTGGTCGGTGGCCGGCGTGGAAACGAAGGTGGTCGTTCCGGAAGACCGGCGGCCGGTCACCCAGCCCGGCGGCGTGGGAGAACTGGCCTACCGGGGTCCCAACGTCATGCCCGGCTATTTCGGCCGCCCCGACCTGAACGGGAAGGCTTTCGACGACCAGGGCTTCTTCTACACCGGGGATCTCTTCCAGATCAAGGAGGAAAACCATCTCGCCTTTTTCGACCGCAAAAAGGACATCATCATCCGGGGCGGTTTCAACATCAGCGCCCAGGAGGTGGAAACGAGCCTTGCCGGCCACCCCAAGGTGCTGGACGTCGCCGCCGTGGCCGTGCCGGACGAGGTGCTGGGGGAGCGGACCTGCGTGTTCGTGGTGCCCCGGCCGGGCCAGACCGTGGACCTGGCGGAACTGGTATCCTTCATGAAGGAGGGGGACATGGCCGTATACAAACTGCCGGAGCGGCTGGAGATCATCGACCGGATTCCCAGAAACCCGGTCGGCAAGATCGTGAAGTCCGTCCTGCGGGAGGAGATTCTCCGGCGGCTCGGGGCGCAGAAAGGGGAGGTGGAAGCGTGACCGCCTACGACCTTTTGGCCCGCAACGCGGCCAAGTTTCCGGCCCGGGAAGCCCTCGTGTGCGGGGGCCGGCGGCAGACCTGGGAGCGGTTGCACCGGCGGGTGCTCCGCCTGGCCGGGGCCCTGGCCGGGCGGGGGGTGCACAAGGGCGACCGGGTGGCCTTGTTTTTGGAGAACTGCGACCAGTTCGTGGAAATCTACCTGGCCCTGGCCCGCCTGGGGGCGGTGGGCGTGCCCGTCAACTTCCGGCTGACCGGACCCGAGTTGGCGTTTTGCCTGCAAAACAGCGGCTCCCGCGTTCTCTTCCACGGCGGCCGCCTGCGGGAGACGGTGGCCGCCGTGCGGGGCGATCTGCCCCTGGTTGAATTGTACGTGGAAGTGGGGCCGGACGGGGGGCCTTACGAGGAATTCCTCGCCGGCGGCGACGAACCCCCGCCGGTGACCGTCCGGGAGGACGATCCCAACCTCATTCTGTACACCTCGGGCACCACCGGCCGGCCCAAAGGCGCGGTGCTGAGCCACGCCAACTCGCTCTGGAACGCCCTCAACATGGTCATCGAGTGCGGTTTCCGGCACGAGGACCGCTACATCGTCGTGCCGCCGCTCTACCATTCGGCCGCCCTCAACTGTTGGCTCCTGGCCCACGTCTTCCTGGGGGCGACCGCGGTGGTGGAGACCGCCTTCCAGCCGGCGACCCTGCCGCGGCGCCTGGTGGAGGAAAGGATCACCAGCCTCTTCCTGGTCCCGGCCATGTACAACGCCCTTCTGACCCAGACCGGCGGGTGCGATCTTTCCGGGGTCCGGATCGCCGCCACCGGCGCCTCCGTCATGCCGGTGGGCCTGAAGGAGAAAGTGCAGGGTCTTTTCCCCGCCGCCGGTCTCATCGACGTTTACGGCCTCACGGAGGCCGGCCCCGGGGTGACCATCCTGAAGCCGGCCGACGCGTTGCGCAAGGCCGGCTCGGTGGGCCGGCCCCTGGTCACCCTGGAGGTGCGCCTGGTTGACGATTCCGGCCGGGATGTGCCGGCCGGCGAAGTGGGGGAAATCATCGTCCGGGGTCCCACGGTGATGCAGGGGTACCACGGTCTGCCCGAGGCGTCGGCACAGGCCCTGCGGGACGGCTGGCTGTATACCGGGGACCTGGCCCGGAGCGATGAGGAAGGATACCTTTACCTGGTGGACCGCAAGAAGGACATGGTCAACTCGGGCGGGGAAAACGTCTATCCGGCGGAGGTGGAGGCCGTCTTGCTCCAGCACCCGGGGATCCTGGAAGCGGCCGTCATCGGTGTGCCCGACTCCCGCTGGGGCGAGGCGGTTTGCGCGGTGGTGGTGCCCCGCCCCGGGGTGGAACTCGGGGAAGCGGAAATTACGGCCTTTGCCGCGGACAGACTGGCCGGGTTCAAGAAGCCCCGCCGGGTGGTCTTCACCGGGGCCCTGCCCCGCAATCCTTCGGGGAAAGTGCTGAAAACCGTGCTGCGGGACCGATACGGGGCGGGAAAAACGTCTTGAGAGGATGTGAAGCGGTTGCTCTACCCCCTGTCCGAGGAACAACTGGCCCTGCAGAAGCTCGCCCGGGACTTCATGCGGAAGGAGGTCCTGCCTCATGCCGCCCGGTGGGACGAGGAGGAGCACTTCTCCCGGGAACTCTTTACCCGCATGGGCCGACTGGGCTTCGCCGGCCTCTTCGTGCCGGAGGAGTATGGCGGGATGGACGTGGGCCGTCTGACCGCGGCCCTGATCTTCGAAGAGATGGGCAAAGGCGCCAGCGACACCGCCTACGTTTCCGTCCATAACATGGTGGCCTCCCTGATCCACCGGTTCGGGAACGACCGGCAGCGGCGGCGGTGGGTGGCGCCCCTGGCCGCGGGGGAGAAACTGGGGGCTTTTTGCCTCACCGAGGCGGGGGCCGGCTCGGACGCAGCGGCCATCCGGACCTCGGCCCGCCGGGAGGGGGACACTTTTGTCGTCAACGGCAACAAGATGTTCATCACCTGCGGCGGGGAGGCCGACGTCTACGCCGTGGCGGTCAAGACGGTCCGCCCGGACGGGACGGCAGGAATCAGCATCGTGGTCGTGGAAAAAGGTACCCCGGGGTTGTGCTTCGGCAAAAAGGAAAAGAAGCTGGGTAACCGTTCTACGCCCACGCGCGAGGTAATCTTCCAGGACTGCCGGGTGCCGGCGGACCACCTCCTCGGGGAGGAAGGCCGGGGCCTGGCCATTTTCATGAGCGCCCTGGACGGGGGACGGGTCAACGTGGGCGCCGTGGCCGTGGGCAACGCCCAGGCCGCCCTGGAGGCGGCGGCCGCCTACGCGAAGACCAGGGTGCAGTTCGGCCAGGCCATCGCTTCGTTCCAGGCCGTGCAGTTCATGCTGGCCGACATGGCCACGGAGATCGAAGCGGCGCGTCTTTTGGTCTACCAGGCCGCCTGGATGATGGACCAGGGGCTTACGGCCACCAGGCACGCCGCCATGGCCAAGCGCCTGGCCACGGACGTGGCCGTGCGGGCGGCGCTGGACGCCGTGCAGATTTTCGGCGGCTACGGGTATACCAGGGACTTTCCGGTAGAGCGCTACCTGCGCGACGCCAAGCAGGGGCAGATCGTGGAGGGCACCAACCAGATCCAGCGGCTGGTGATCGCCCGCGAACTGCTCAAGGAATTTTGAAGACAAAAGGTGATTCTATGCGCGAAGCGGTAATCGTGGCGGCGGTCAGGACCCCGGTGGGGCGCCGGGGCGGAAGCCTGGCGGGAGTCCGGGCGGGAGACCTGGCCGCGATGGTGGTGGGGGAAGTGGTACGGCGGGCCGGTATCGATCCGGCCCTGGTCGAGGACGTCATCATGGGCTGCGTTTCCCAGGTCGGGGAACAGGCCCCGTGCATCGGCCGGGAGGCGGCCCTGACCGCCGGTTTTCCCGTGCACGTGCCGGGCCTTTCCCTGGACCGCCAGTGCGGGTCCAGCCAGCAGGCCGTCCACTTCGCCGCCCAGGCGATCATCAGCGGGGACATGGACGTGGTGGTGGCCGCCGGCGTGGAAAGCATGTCCCGGGTGCCCATGGGTTCCAATTTCCGGGACACGCCGGTGAGTCCGTCCCTGGCCGCCCGTTACGAGATCATCCCCCAGGGTTTGTCGGCGGAACGGATCGCCGGCCGCTGGGGCTTTTCCCGGCGCGAACTGGACGAGTATTCCCTCAAGAGCCATGAAAAGGCGGTCCGGGCCCAGGACGAGGGCCGGTTTGAGCGGGAGATCATGCCGGTGCCGGTGACCCTGGCCGATGGTACCGAAAAGGTCTTGCGGGCCGACGAGACCTGCCGGCGGGATACCTCCCTGGAGAAGCTGGCCCAGTTGAAGCCGGCCTTTTTGGCAAACGGCCTGATAACGGCCGGCAACTCCAGCCAGATCAGCGACGGGGCGGCGGCCATCCTGGTCATGGAGCGGCAAAAAGCCCTGGAACTGGGAGTCAGGCCCCGCTGCCGCATCGTGGCCCGCAGCGTCCTGGGCTCCGACCCCACCCTAATGCTCACCGGGCCGATTCCGGCCACGGCCATGGTGCTGGCCAGGGCCGGACTTCGTCTTTCCGACATCGATGTCTTCGAAGTCAACGAGGCCTTCGCTCCGGTGCCCCTGGCCTGGCTGCGGGAAACCGGCGCCGATCCGGCCCGCCTCAACCCCTGCGGCGGGGCCATCGCCCTGGGCCATCCCCTGGGGGCCAGCGGGGCCCGCCTGATGACGACGCTGCTGCACGAACTGGAACGGACGGGCGCCCGCTTCGGCCTGCAGACCATGTGCGAGGGGCTGGGCATGGCCAACGCCACCATCGTCGAGCGGCTGGATTAGCATCGTTAGTATATATATGGAAGGAAGGAGTCGTTATGGAAATCAGGGATTGTGTGGCCGTGGTGACGGGCGGAGCCTCCGGCCTGGGCGAAGCCACCGTCCGGGCGATAGTGGCCGGCGGGGGACGCGCGGTGATGGCCGACCTGGCCGAGGACAAGGGCGCCCGTCTGGCCGGGGAGTTGGGCGACGCCGCTCTTTATGTCAAAACGGACGTGACGTCGGAGGACGACGTGGTCCGGCTGCTTGACCGCGCTCTGGCGGCTTTCGGGCGGGTGAACCTCCTGGTCAACTGCGCCGGGATCGCCATCGCCGAAAAGGTGCTGGGCAAGAAAGGCGTCCACTCGCTGTCCGCTTTCGAGCGGGTGATCCGCATCAATCTGATCGGCACCTTCAACGTCATCCGCCTGGCGGTGGAGAAAATGGCGGGCAACGCCCCCAACGCCGCCGGGGAACGGGGCGTCGTCGTCAACACGGCCTCGGTGGCCGCTTTCGAGGGGCAGGTCGGGCAGGCGGCCTACAGCGCCTCCAAGGGCGGCATAGTGGGGTTGACCCTGCCGCTGGCCCGCGAGTTCGCCGCCCACGGCATCCGGGTCATGACCATCGCCCCCGGCATCTTCGAGACCCCCATGTTCGACAGTCTGCCGGAAAAGGCCAGGGAGGCCCTGGGAGCCATGGTACCGTTCCCCTCCCGGCTGGGCCGGCCGGAGGAATACGCGCGTCTGGTACGGAGCATCGTGGAAAACCCGATGTTGAACGGCGAAGTGATCCGCCTGGACGGGGCCATCCGGATGCAGCCGCGGTAAGCGGGTGTTTTTTCCGGGTATAGAACCACGGCTCTTACGTCAGACTAAAGTGGCAAAATACCCGGGGAGGTCGTGGCCATTCACACGCTCAGCCATCTGCAGGAGGCCATGCATCAGAAGGAGCAGGCCCTGATCCAGTACGTGCGGTACATGAGGGAGTCCCAGGACAGCGGTAACGAACAGATGGCGGCTCTGTTCGCCGACCTGGCCAAGGCCGAGGAAAAGCACATAGCGGTGATCAGGGACCAGGTCGCCAACATGCCGGGTGACCGGAACATGCTCGACAAGTACCAGGACGTCAACCAGTACAACTCCCAGCACGCCACTTACGGAGTGACCGAGTCGCAGATGTAGGCGACTGGTGGCGATATTGCCGAAAAGGCGGGGGACGGGCCATCGCAGGATGGCTTGTTCCTGCTTTTCACCATGATCAACCAACGAACCATCGGGATGTGACGAAACGATGTCTTTTCCCCGCCCGCCGATCATCCGGCCGCCCAGCGAGTGGCGCAGCTACTTCCTTCCCCTCACCGCCGGCTGTTCCAACAACACCTGCACCTTCTGCAACTACTACGGCTCCAAACTGCGGTTGCGCCCGGTGGAGGAAGCCCTGGCGGAAATCGAGGCCCTGGCCCTTTTCCGCGAGCGCAACATGGTCGTAGCCGGCATGCCGGACATCGTCTATGCCTTGGCCCGGGGATGGGACGGGCAGCGCGTTTTTCTCCAGGACGGGGACGCCCTGGTCTACCCCTTTCCCCGGTTGAAACAGGTCCTGACCAGGCTGGGGGAAGCCTTTCCCCGTCTGGAACGCGTGGCCGCCTACGCCACCGCCGGGGACATCCTGCGGCGCACGCCGGCGGAACTCGGGGAACTGCGGGGGCTGAAACTGGGCATTCTCTACATGGGGGTGGAGAGCGGGGACGGGAAAGTGCTGGACGGGGTCCGGAAGGGTTTCACCGCCGAGGAAATGGTGGCCGCCGGCCGCCGGGTGAAGGAGGCCGGGATCACTCTTTCCGTCACCGTCATCCTGGGCCTGGCCGGCGCGGCTGGAAGCGCCGGACACGCTCTGGCCACTGCGGAGATCATGTCCCGCATCGATCCGGACTACGCCGGGGCGCTCACCCTGACCCCGGTTCCGGGCACGCCGCTCTACGAACAGGTGCGGCGGGGGGAACTGGAACCGGTCACCCCCTTCCGTTCCCTGGAAGAATTGAAGATCATCGTGGAAAACGCGGCTTTCACCAACTGTTTCTTCAGTTCCATGCACGCCTCCAACTACTTTTCGTTGCGGGGATACCTGCCCCGCGAAAGGGACCGGCTGCTTCGGGAACTGGAGGAAATCCTGGCACGGCGGGATCCGTCCCTGTTGCGCCCGGAATATGCCAGGGGATTGTAGAACGCACGGGATGTTTTCGGAAAGGACGAGGGGATATGGAAGAAGTGGTTTGCGGGGCGAACAGTCGGGACGGGAACCCTCCGGTGTGCCCGGTCTGTCACCGCCCGGGAAAAAGAGTGGCCCCCAAAACCCTGGCCGGGATTCTGAAGAGCGACCGGCTGCCCGCGGCGCTGGAAGGCTACGGCCTTTGCCTGTCGCCCGAGTGCGACGCCGTCTACTTCGGACCGCGGGTGTTCTTCAAGGACGATGTCAGGGTCAGGGTGTGGTTCAAGGAAGACGATCCGTCCGTACCGGTGTGCTACTGTCGCCACGTAACCGCGGCCGATATCCTGGACCATGTCGCCGTGCGCCGCTGCTGCGACAACCTGGCGGATATCCAGCAACACACCGGGGCCAACACCGGCCGGGACTGCCTTACCATGAACCCGGCCGGGACCTGATGCAGGCCGGCGGTGCAATCGGTGATTGCCAAAGCGATGGAAATGCGGAAAGGATGAACAACCCTGGCCCGGAGGTTGACCCATATTCTCGCGCCCTTCCTCCTGATCCTGACCTTCCTTGCCGGCTGTGGGCAGGCGGCCGTCGTCGGCCCGAACACGGGTAACCAGGTTCAACCCGTTTCGGCTTCGGGTTCCCTGATCGTCGAGCCCGGCGACGGGGCCGCTCCCTACCTGGCCCTGGTGCGGGGGGCCAGGCGGGCCATCGATGTCAACAGCTACCTGCTCACCGACCGGGACCTGGTGGCGGCCCTGGTGGAGCGGGCCGCGGCCGGGGTGCGCGTGCGGGTGATCGTGGCCGGCAATCCCTACCACGACCAGCAGGCCGTGGCCGCGGAACGGAACGAATTTGCCGGCACCCGGGTGCAGTTCCGGTTGGCCCCGGCGCCATTCGAGGGCCGTTATGTCTACGACCATGCCAAGTACCTGGTGGCGGACCCCGGTTTGGGCGGGCGGGCCATCCTGGGTTCCAGCAACCTGGACCACGCCGGTTTGGGCGGCGGAAACCGGGAGTATGATTACGAGACCGGAGACCCGGCCGTGGTGGCCAACCTGGCAACGGTCTTCGACGCCGACTGGGCGGGCAAGTCCGCCCGAACGGCCTCCCCGGGACCCCTGGTCGTTGCCCCGGGGGCGGAAAGCCCCTTGGTCGCTTTCATCCAGGGCGCCCGGAAGAGGCTGTACATTGAATCCGAGGAGTTGGGGAGCGACCGGGCGGTGCTGGACGCCGTGGCGGCGGCCGCCCGTCGGGGTGTGGCGGTCGAGGTGGTTCTGCCCCGCAACCTGAGCGCCGCCGACCGGCGCAACGCGGCGGCCCTGGCCGGGGCGCAGGTCCGGTATCTGGCCCATCCCTATCCGCATGCCAAGCTGATGGTGGCCGACGACCGGATGTTCCTGGGTTCGGAAAACATCTCCGTCAGCAGCCTGGACCGGAACCGGGAAGTGGGCATCATGCTGGCGGGGGGTCCGGTGGACCGGGCCGTGCAGGCCTTCGGGACGGACTTTGCGGCGGCGCGGTAAATTCACGGTTCGCGGCGGCTGCCGATATTGAGGCGGGGAGCGGCTCTTTCCACCGCGGTGACTTTGGGTTCGCTCCGGGGCACCCAAACGGCCCGGGGGCCTACGGATCCGTTCCCGTTCTCCTTTTCCGCCCGGTGGCGGGGGGAATGGACGATGGTGATGCTGCTGAGGATGATTTCCTCCTCGGCGAGGCGTCCGTCCTGAAAACGGCGGCGGATTTCGGCCCGCGGAATAAAGGCGGAGAACTCGGCCGGCACGTCCAGGTTGCTCTGCGTGGTCATGGTGACCACCACGTCGCCGATCCGGATCTCGGCCTCGTCCGCCTGGCGGCACCCGGCGCAGTCCCCCCGCGCCGGGCCCGGGGACGACCAAGGCATTGCCCCCACCTCCCGTTGCTATCTTACGGGCAGGGGTTGGTGGTTGTGTTTGGGACGACGGGGAAACATTCAGACCGGACCGGGGGACTCCCCCTGCCGGACTTCCCGCACGGCGTTTTTTCCATCCACCAGCACCACTTTGGGGACCATGGCCCTCGCCTCTTCCTCACTGCAGAGGGCATAGGCGATGACGATCACCAGGTCGCCCTTCTGGGCCAGCCGCGCGGCGGCCCCGTTCAGACACACGGTGCCGGAGCCGGAGGGACCCTCGATGACGTAGGTTTCCAGGCGCTCCCCGTTGTTGACGTTGACCACCTGGACCCGTTCGTTGGGCAAAATGCCGGCGGCGGCGAGCAGGTCCCTGTCGACCGTAATGCTGCCCACGTAATGCAATTCGGCCCCGGTTACGGTGGCGCGGTGAATCTTGGAGCGCATCATGTGAAACATCATGGATCGTCTCTCCTTACGGCCCGGCGGCGATGGAGGGTAAAACAAAAAACCTTTCCGGACATCCGAAAAGGTTCGTCTTGCGCCCCGTCTCGGTCCGTCCCGGCTCCAAGCGGCTGACTGTGTTCCAAAGGCCCGGTTTGTATGGTTCCCACAGGATACCATCAAGCTTATACCATCTTACCATGGCCGGCAGCATTACGCAACCATTTCTTGCAGTGCTGACGCACCAAGTATCCGGTGGGGTCGGATGAGCCGTTGTCCGGCTGGACTCAGTGGGGGCCAGCAACCAGGAAATGTTTTTTGGCCTTGGGG
>Ga0078972_1005884_pt1 | contig 30263 bp, 30 predicted proteins | sample YelNatPaOPGAMG01_FD_67568 | JGI IMG/M metagenome (GOLD analysis project Ga0078972, IMG submission 67568) | Hot spring thermophilic microbial communities from Obsidian Pool, Yellowstone National Park, USA - OP-RAMG-01 (SPADES assembly) (version 2) | ecosystem: Environmental > Aquatic > Thermal... | reverse complement strand
TAACTGAATAACCATCAGAATTAAGATCAACCAAATTTAAAGCACCTGTATTGATTATATTTATATCTCCAGAAGAAGTATTTGTTGCGTCAAGATTAGAAACTTTTGTATTATTAAGACTTATTCCCTTTGCAGAATAAAGAACTAAATTTTCGGTTCCTGTACCAATTGTGCCTAAAGTTTGCGTAATTGAACCAGAACCATTTCCATCTACATAGGTATCTATTTCTATTTTATATGCAGAAGAAATATCTGCCGCAATATTGATATTTCTTAATGCATGCAAACCAAGATAACCATTTGAAGTAGTAAAGGAATGGTTAACATTAACATCTCCCATTGCCGCCAACCAAATATTATCGTCGCTTAAAAGATCGGCATCAACAGTTAAGTCTCCATTAGTGGTATAATTTAATAAACCTATCTCTTTATTACTACCTGTTGAATTAAGACTATATTGAGAAGTATTAAGATTAGATTTTCCATATTCGGCAATATAAATATTTCCACCCGCAGTTGCAGTTAATGTTCCTGTACCTAATTTTACATCAAGCATGGGTTTAAGCATATCATCCAAAGTGCTTCCGCCAAGATTAAGGGCACCAATATCCTGTGAAGCATTTAAATAAATATTATCAGCTTGAATATAAGTAGCATCATTTGAATCATCTAAGATTGAACCAGAAGAAGCAGTTAAGGTAACGGTGTCAGGAGCAGAGATTGAACCTACAGTGAGATTGCCATTAATGGTAACTTCTATATCGTCTCCAGCAGAGACATTTTTTACCGTAGTATTACCGCTACTCTTGATTAAAACATCATCGCCTGCGCTAATTAAGGTAGCATCGGCTTGTGAAAAGTTGCCTGTTCCACTATTATCATTATCAGCATAAAGAATGATATCGCCAGAAGAAGCAGTAAGATTGTTATTTACACTAAGTTCATCAGCAGCATATAGCTCTATGCCTGCGGATTTGGAAATATCCGTATTCACAGTAATATCTCCAGCAGTGGATTTGACATAAAGATAGTTGCCATCCTTTAATTTTGCAGAGTTTAGATAAAGATCGGGACCAGTCTTGCTTAAAGTAAAATTATTTGCTCCCTGAAAATAATGACCTTTATTGTTATTAACATCCAAGGTAATATTTGCTAAGGTAAGATTTCCTACGCCACTCTCATCATAATCTGCATAGAGCTTGATACTACCACTGTTAGCAGTAAGATTGTTATTTACACTAAGTTCATCAGCAGCATATAGCTCTATGCCTGCGGATTTGGAAATATCCGTATTCACAGTAATATCTCCAGCAGTGGATTTGACATAAAGATAGTTGCCACCCTTTAATTTTGCAGAGTTTAGATAAAAATCGGAGCCAGTCTTGCTTAAAGTAAAATTATTTGCTCCCTGAAAATAATGACCTTTATCGTTATCTATTTGAATACTATAACTTCCTAAGTCAAGATTGCCACTTTTATCTTCATCATAATCAGCCAAAATTTTAACATTACCGTTATTTACTGTAAGATCACCTTTTAATGTAATATTCCCATTGTCTTGCCATGTCTGATTACCACTGTATGTCCCTCCGGGTATAGTTGTATCTCCATCGTTCATATTATAAATTCCTTCTGCACAATTAATAATCCCAGAAAAATCTGCACCCTGGGAATCTACTATTACCTCTCCTCCTTCTGCATTTATCTCACCCGCTACCTTTACTCTCTGATTGGCAAGTAATTCTACTTTTCCGGTTGAGGTATCCAGAGTATTTGCCTCAATTATTCCCTCATTGTTTATGGCATAGTCAAAAACATTATCCAGTGCCTTGGCAGTTAAAACCACAACTCCCCCATCTGCAGAAATTTTTCCCGTATTTTTTACTCCCTCATTTACACCGGTAATTTTTTCGCTAACCGCCTCATCAATTGCCACAGAAATCATTCCGGCAGTATCTAAACCTAAGGTCATTTTTTCACCACTGGCTAAAATTGTCTTACCTAAGGTGGTAATAATTTCACCTTCGTTTCTTACTGCCTGACCTAATAATCCTACCTCCTTTGCCTTAATATAGCCCTGATTAATTATGGAAGCACCGATTTTATCTGCATCTTTACTGAAAACATAATTTCCGCTTAGAAAATCGCTATCCTTTATATTTAAGGTAGAGGCAACCAATCCTGCCACATCTACTTTTGAGTTTGGTCCAAATAAAATTCCATTGGGATTAACTAAGAAAATTTTTCCATTAGCGGTTAAGATACCCAAAATCTCCGAAGGATTTAAACCCACTACCCTATTTAGGGCAACACTCTCTGAAGAGGGTTGATAGAAATGCACCGCCTCCGGCTCAGCAATAGAGAAGGAATTATAATTAATGATTACCTTGTCAGAAGTATTAATATTTAAGGTAGAAGAATCCGGTCTTTCAAAACTTGCTGAACCGGAAACTACATTCTCCCCTTCAGGTAGAGAATGCACCTTTGTAGAAAAAGATAAAGAAAAAAGAATGGTGAAAATTAAGGTAAAGATTTTTTTAGACATTTCTCCTCCTCGGTATATTTGGGGTGGATGGTTTTTGGAATTTATTAACTTAATTATTTTCTTATTTTTAAAGTCTCTTTCCTCTTCGGAAAAATAAAAAGACATTCTTTAATTTTCCTTTCTCAACCTTTTTGTTTATTTAAAGGAGGGCAATGTTGTAAACTTCTTTTGCGCTCCTTTTCTGCAAAATATATAACATGATCTTATAAAATTGTCAAGGGGTAAAAAATTTTCTCAAAACCCCTTCCTCACCTGCATCCAGGTATGGAGATGATGCCCATCGGAAGGAGTTTCATCTACTGGCCAACCGAATTCAAGACGCAGAGATAAATCACGCTTAGGTAAATTAAAACGCATTCCCCAACCAAAAGAACGCAGGGTTTCCTGTTTTTCTTCACCTACATCGGGATGATGGAGATTTGTATGTGCCCAATCATAGAAGGTAACTATTCTAAAAGCATCGCGTAATTTGTCCTGAGTAAAAGGAACATTTAGATTTTCAGGTAAAAGTATAAGCGGAAAAGATAATTCTAAGGTAGAAGAAAGACCTTCGTCTCCTACTTTCTCTGCGGGAGGATAACCCCGGTTATTGATAATTCCACCCATCTGGAACTGCTCCGTAGCGGTGAGAATATAGGGAGAAATCTGAAGATTATTTTTCCATAATAAAGTAGAACCAAGAGGCATTCTTTGAAGTCTTAGAAGAGAAATATCCCATTTGGTAAATTTACCTCCTGCACCACTTCTGCTGGCATCAGAATCCACCGCACTTAAACCACCCCATAAGGAGGGAATACCATAATCAAATTCATTAACAAAAATTGTTCTTCCCCATCTATCTGAGGAATCTATATCAAAACCAAGTTTTGCTACCCGCATCAGGTCTTCACTATTTTTTACTCCCAATAGATAATTGCGCACACGCTTATAATCAAAGCCTCCGGTTAGACGCAGGTCAAAGTTTTCTTCATCAATTAAATATTTGTTTAAAAATAGGGAAAAAAGCATGCTGTCACCACGGGAATCAGTGAGACGCATCTCCTCATCCAATTTTACCCGCGAACGTCCCGCAAAAAAGCCCAATTCCCAATCCTCACCAAAAGGCAAAAGATAACGGGCACTTTTTAAAACATATGTATCTGCTTCCGCAAGCTGGTATTTTAAAGAAAGTAAATCATCGTTTCCGGTGAGGTTATTGTAGTCTAAGGTTAAGGCAAGTCTATCCCGATGGATAAAACGCGAACCAAAGTTATCGTATTCAAAACCATAGTGAAGGGGAAACCTATCCTGAACTTCCAAGATTACATCAGTCTCTCCCCTCTCTTTTCCGGGAACAAGCACTGCCCGTGCAGTTCTATCGGGATGCTCATTGATTTTGGCTAAATTTTTTCTCAATTCGTTATAATCAAATGGCTCACCCTTTTCTAAGGTAATCCTTCTTTTAAGAAGCTTTGTTTTAAAATAGCGGTTCCCCTTAATCTCTAAGTCTCCCATTTTCCCTTCTAAAACTCTGATCTCTAAGGTTCCCCCGGTGAGGTCCTGAGGAGGGATATAGGCACGCGAGGTGATATAGCCGTTCGTGCGATATAATTCCGTAATAAGTTCCGCAATCTTCTGCATCTCTCTGAAAGAGAGTTCCTTATTCTCATAGGGCTCAACTATTTTTCTAATTTCTTCTTCCTTAAATAGGGTAACTCCCGTCACAACAATTTTTTTAATTAAAACGCGCTCCTCTTTTACTGGAGGTGCAGACGGAGGTTTCTCCTCCTCTACCTTTGGTTTTTCTACCTCTTTCTCAATCCGTTCGCGCAAGGCTTTTTCCTTTTCCAGTTCCCGCTCAAGTTTCTGCTCCTTACTTATATCTTCGGCAAAAATTAAACCTACAAAGGAGAAAAGAAAAATTAAAGAAACAAAAATCAATAATGTTTTTTTCATTATGCCTCCTTTTTATTAAGGATTAACATATTCGACAAATTTCAAAGCTTCTTTTTTAAAATCCTCAGAAACCTGCTTGAAATCCACTAAATCTATTTTATATAAAATAGGAAGATTTTCCAGTTCTTCTTCAATTTTAAATTTAAGCTCCGGAGGGATTTCTTCTTCTCCTTCAACTCCTATATCAATATCTGCACGGGGGAAATTATCTCCCTTTACCCTTGAGCCAAAGAAGAATATTTTGTATTTATTTAAATCTAAATATTTTCCAAATATTCTTAAAATTTCCTTTTTTAACTCTTCCTCAGAATAAAATTCTAAATTCATTACTAAATCTTCCTCTTCCCCTTATTTTCCCAATACATAAATGAGTAAGAAGGACTATTAAGGAATCTAATTTTTATTTTAATATTTTAATATGTAATCCAGGTATCGGGTTTTCCGTCTTTATTGGTATCTTTTTCTGCCTTTACCGGCTTACCGTTTTTAAAATAAACCGTCTCATCGAAAATACCATCAAAGTCAGTATCAGTTTCTGTTTTTACAATCACTCCTGCCTCATAATACTCTCGCCGGTCAACCTTACCATCGTAATTGCGGTCGACTTCTACGGTGGTGGGAAGAAATTTGGTAGGCTCACTTGTCTCTTCCTTGGCAAGAACTAAACTTACACTAAAAACAAATAAAACAAAAAACACTACCTTTTTTAATTTAGCCATTTTACCTCCTTAAAAGATTTTTGTTTTTCCTTTATATCATTTTTATAACATCGTTGTCAACAAAAAAAGCTTACCTTGACAATAATTAAATTGCATGGTATTAAAAATATAGGGTGAAAAGAAATATATTTTTTACAATTTTCTTTTCTTTATTTTTTTCTACCTCCTTTTCTAATCCTTATTTTTTAGATTTAGCCTTCCGCAGAGTAAAAGAAGCTTCTCCAAAGATTATCCTGGAAAAACTCCCCTTAGAAGGGGCTATAAGGATTAGCTTACCGCAAAAAGAAAATGATTTAGACACCTCTAAAAATTACTGGATAAGAATCTTAGAAAAGCTTTGTGATAAAATTAATCCTCACTATTGGAGTTATGCTGATAAGGCAAAGATAGAAGAAGAATTTAAAAAATTTATGGATAAATTATTAGAAATTGCAAATAACAACCTGGAGACATTTAATAGTCTTGTGTTCCAAACCTGGCATAATCTGAGCATGGAAGCAGAAAATATCTCTGAAATGCGTATACAAGCAGAAGAGGTAGAATTATTAGATATAGAAGATTTCTTCCTTACCCAATTAAAAGTAATCGAAAGGGAAATGGAGGAGAGAAAGATTTATGGCCAACGACATAATATTAGCCAAGAAAGGGAAGAAATCATTTCCGAGATAAAATCTGTTTTAGAGAAATTTGAGGGAATCTCAGGAATAATAATTTTTGGAAGCTGGACAAATGGTATGCCTAAGGAGGATTCTGATGTAGATATTTTAGTAATTAGTGAAAGGGGAATTAATAAAGAATGGGCAGAAGAATTAAAGATAAGACTTGAAGAAAAAATAGGAAAAAAAGTATCTTCTATAAATACCCTTTTAACTTATCAATTGATTATAGATGAGCCAGAAACTTTCCGAGATGTCTTTTCCTTTGATGAAAATTCTCATCCCTTTAGTAAAGGTTCGCTCTATATAAAGAATTTCATTCTCATTGCCCGCAATCAAGAAACGATGGAAAAGATAGTTAGCCTTCTTGAAAAAGCGATTTCGCCTTAACTATTTATTCTTAGGTCCACGCGGTCCTTTTTTCTCAAACCCTCCTTTCGTCTTCCTTTCCTGCTTCTTAAGTTCTTTGCGCATCGCTTCTTTCTCCATCTTTCTTTTTCTAATTGCTTCATGCACGCGTTTAGCCAATTCTTCACCTTTAAGACCTTCTGCTTGGGCTTGATGAACTGTCTGAGAAACAATGCTTCCTACAACTTTGGGATCTTCTCCGCCTTTTACTAAATCATTCATAGAATTTATCACATTTCTAAATTCTTTCCCTTTTATATCTCTCTTGGAAAGCTCAACAATCGTGTTACGCAAATCCTCCCTTTTAACCCCCATCTTTAACATTTCCGTTACAGGTTTTTTTATTGCTCTAAGCTCATCTTCAGAAATCCCCTTCTCTTTTAATTCATTCATTAACTGCTCTACTTCTCCTAAAACATTTTTCTCCTCTGCTTTTATGGAATTAGCCATTAGGAGTAAAATGAGAAAGAAAAACCCTAACCTTAAAATATTTTTAGACATTTTAACTCACCTCCTTCTCTATTTCCTTAAGTAAAGTAGGAACAATTCTATCTTCTTCTATCCTCTTTAAAATTTTTCCCTTCTTAAATAAAAGCGCACATTTTTTCCCTCCCGCTATGCCAATATCGGCATCACGTGCTTCTCCTGGACCATTTACTTCGCACCCCATTATCGCCACCTTCGGTAACCGTTTACTGTGAACTGTGAATCGCTTACCCTGTAGTTTCCTTTGCAATTCTTGAGCAATTTTTACTACATCGATCTGGGCTCTTCCACAAGTAGGACAGGAAATAATCTGAGGACCAAACTGTCTAAGCCCTAAGGAAGAAAGAATCTCGCGAGCAACCTTAACCTCTTCCTGGGGCTCTCCGGTCAAAGAGACTCGAATGGTATCGCCAATCCCTTCAGACAATAAAATCCCTATTCCAATGGCAGACTTTATCCCTCCTTCAAAGACTGGTCCGGTAGCAGTTATTCCCAAATGGAAAGGGTAGTCGCAAAGCTTTGCCATTTTCCGATACGCTTCTACAGTAGTCAAAACATCCGATGCCTTAAGGGATATGATAAGATCGTAAAATTTAAATCCTTCTAAAATCTTTAGGTAATCTCCAGCAGACTTAACCATCGTCTCTGCTTCTATCTTCTTATTTCTCAATGAGCCAGCATTAACTCCTACTCTTATAGGGATTTTTCTCTCTTTTGCTTTCTCTACAATTTTCTCAATCTCCTCAATCTTATAAATGTTTCCTGGATTTAAACGGATACAATCACTTCCTGAATCGATGGCTAAAAGAGCAAGGGAATAGTGGAAATGTATGTCTGCTTCCAGAGGAATACTTATTTCTTTTTTAATCTCTCTTATTGCCTTTGCATCTTCTTCATCCTTAACCGCTACACGAATTATCTCACAGCCAAGTTCTTCCAGATCTTTAATCTGCTTAATCGTTTCCCGAATAGAGGCTGTTTTTGTCTTTGTCATCGACTGAATAGAAATGGGATAATTTCCGCCAATCCCTACCTTTCCCACAAAGACAACTTTTGTTCTTCTCCTCTTTATTTTTCTTTCCATAAAAAATCTATCTTTTCAAAAATTTAACTATCTTCTCTAAAATCTGAAAACGCAAAAGGTCATTATAGAAAACAAAAATCATCAGAATGATCAAAATAGTCATACCGATCTGCGTAATTGTCTCTTGCGTCTTTAAACTTATCGCTCTGCCACGCAACTTCTCAATCAATAAGAAAAGGATGTGTCCCCCGTCTAAAACCGGTATGGGAAGGAGATTAAATAAAGCTAAGGAAACACTCAATACCGCAAGAAGATTTAGAAGATAAGCTATTCCTAATTCTCCTGCCCATTTAGTAATAAAGAAAATCCCTAAAGGTCCAGATACAGAATCTTTTACACTTAACTTTCCCATAACTATCCTTAAGAGAGCAAGGAAGGTAAGTCGAGTAAGAGAAGAGACCTTCTCTATCGCCATTATTCCAGATTTTAAAAAGGGATACTTAATCTTAATAAATTCTTCGGAAGGTTTTATCCCGATAAGAGAGATCTCTCGCTTTCTCCCCAATATATCGGTAAGGGTCTCCCTCCGTGGAGAAACAGTAACTACCATAATTTTATCTTCGCGTTTCAATAATATATCTAAAGAATCTTTTTTTGTATTATGGATAATCTCTGTCAATTCCTCCCAGTTATTTACAGGGTTTTGGTCGATTTTAAGGATTAGGTCACCTTTCTGAATACCTGCTTTTTCTGCCGGATATTCCTTAACTACTTCTCCTACCCGCGTAGTAACGGTAGGATAGCCTGTAGAAAATACAAGCCAAAAGACAAAAAAGCCAAGGAGATAGTTAAGGAGAGGTCCAGAAAAAACAATTAGAAATCTGTTCTTGACCGGTTGAGAACGATATTCCCATTTCTCTCCTAAAAGAGGTTCCGAAGGATTTTCTCCAGCCATCTTTACATAACCTCCCACCGGAATTAAGGAGAGACAGTATTCGGTATCTTTTCTTTTGAAAGAGAAAATTATTGGTCCAAACCCTAAGGAAAACCTTTCAATTTTTACTCCTAAACGTCGGGCAGTTAAAAAATGACCAAACTCATGGACTAAAATGAGCACACTCAAAACTATCAGAAAATTAATTAGAGGCATTTTAACTCCTCCTTGATTATTTTATAAGTTTCTTCTCTTGCCCATCTATCTACAGAGAGGATATCCTCTACTTTTTCTAAATCTATAGGCTTATGCCTCTTTATTACCTTAGAGATTATGTGCGGTATTTGCGTAAGTCTAATCTCTTTATTTAAAAAAGCTTCTACACAAACCTCATCACTGGCATTAAGCACACAGGGAAAACTCTTCCCCCTATAAGCAACTTCATAGGCTAAACCCAAACAGGGGAATTTTTTAAAATCCGGTTTTTCAAAATTAAGGGTTTTTACTCTGGTCAAATCTAAAAACTTGAAATTTGTAGGATAACGTTTGGGGTAGGTCAAAGCATACTGAATCGGAAGGCGCATATCGGTTATACCTAAAAGGGCTAAAACATTTCCATCAATAAATTCTACCAGAGAATGGACTATTGCTTCTGGATGGATCAATACTTCAATATTTTCTACGGGGAAATCAAAAAGCCATCTTGCTTCAATAATCTCCAACCCTTTATTCATTAAAGTGGCGGAATCGATACTAATTTTTTTACCCATTTTCCAGCGTGGATGGTGGAGGGCTTCTTCGGGCTTTATTTTCTCCATCTTCTTCTTTTCCGTAAGCCGAAAAGGACCTCCTGAGGAAGTCAGAATTATCCTCCTTATCTCTTTTACATCTCTTCCATTTAAGCATTGAAAGATGGCACTGTGTTCACTATCAATAGGAATTATCTTTACCCGATAATCATTGCAGAGCTTACGAATCAGTTCACCAGCCATTACTATTGGCTCTTTACTGGCTAAGGCAATTTCTTTCCTTTTCTTTATACTTTCAATTAAAGGTAATAATGAAGATGCTCCCACAATAGAAATGATTACTAAATCTACCTCCTCATCCGTAGCCACCTTAATTATTCCTTCCATCCCTTTAAAAAATTTAACCTTCTTTTTTAACCTAAATCTATCTGCCGAAGATAAATCCTGTACCGCAACCATCTTAGGATGAAAATCCTCAATCTGTTTTTTCAAAACTCTTAAATTCTTATGTGTAGTTAGTCCTACTACTTCAAATTGAGCTTTAAGCTCCTTCACCACCCTTAATACATTTATTCCTATTGAGCCGGTGGAGCCTAATATGGCAATCCGTTTCTTCATGGTTAGTTTAAAAAGAAACTCACATAGAGATAAAATAAAGGAACCGCAAAAATTATGCTGTCAATCAAGTCAAGCATCCCTCCAAAACCGGGGAATAAATTACTGGAATCTTTAACCTGACAGTCCCTTTTTAACAGAGATTCACAGAGGTCTCCCAACTGTCCCAATCCCCCTAAGACAATCCCTAAAAAGATTGTTTCCCAAAGTTTCATTCCCAGATAAACTTTTCCCATTAAAATGCTCGCCACTATGCTAAAAACCAATCCTCCCAAAGTTCCCTCTTTTGACTTGTGTGGACTTATCCTTTTTATAAGGGTATGCTTGCCAAATTTAGTGCCAATTAAATAAGCTCCCACATCTCCCATTTTTATCACTAAGAGTAAGTAGAGAATTAACAGTCTCCCTCTTTCCATATAAAGAAATTTTACAAAAAAGCTCAATGGCCAACTTATATAAAGGATACCAAAAATGGTGGTGGATAAAACCGCAATTGCCTGATGAGAGTCTTTACGCGTAAATTGAACCCCAAAGATAATAAAACAGATAATTATGGTAAAAACTATCTCCCAAGTAGCGGGAGAAGAAACTTTGAGCAGAGAATTGAGATAAACAAGCAAGGGAATTAAGCAACCTAAGGTGATACCAAATTTTTTGGAAATTATGATTCCTTTTTTTTCTACTAAGTTATAGAATTCAAAAAGGGAAATCCCCACTACCAGAATCACCAACCCTGCTCCCAAAAAGGAGGGAGAGAAAATAATCAAAGAGATAAGAATAGCCAGTAGAATACTGACAATAATTCGTTTATAAAAGACACTCATTCTTCCGAAAGACCTCCAAAACGTCTCTCCCTTTTCTTAAATTCATTGATTGCCTTTTTCAAATCCCGTACTGTGAAATCAGGCCAGAGCTTTTTGGTAAAATAAAATTCCGTATAAGAAATCTGCCAAAGTAAAAAATTGCTTATCCTCAATTCTCCAGCTGTGCGAATCAAAAGGTCAGGGTCAGCTATATCCTTAGTATAAAGAAATCTACTAAAGAGATCCTCATCGATATCTTCTATAGAAATGTTTCCCTTAACTACCTCCTCAGCAATCCCTCTTACCGCTCTCACAATTTCCTTTCTTCCTCCATAATTTAAAGCAATATTCAGAATCATCCCCTTATTATTTTTTGTTTCCTCCAGAACTTCCTGTAGCTTATCCCTTATCTCCTCAGGAAGATCTTGCCATTCTCCGATAATCCTTAAACGCACATTGTATTGTTTAAGTTTATCTTTATATTTATCCAAACCATCTTTTAAGGCATTCATCAAAAAATCTACTTCCTCCTTAGGCCTTTTCCAATTCTCTGTAGAAAATGTATAGAGAGTCAATACCTTAATTCCCAATTTTGCCGAAGCCTGAACAATTCTATAGGCGGTCTCCATTCCCTTGCGGTGTCCCTCTATGCGGGGAAGTCTTCTTCTCCTCGCCCATCTTCCATTACCATCCATAATAATGGCAATGTGTTGAGGGAATTTCTCTCTTTTCATATCTAAAATGGAGACACACTTTCTTCAGGAAGGTTTTCTTCTATAGGAGCAGTCTCCCGAGGAAGAGAAGTTTGAGGAGCGGGGGTTTCTAAGGTTCCCTCGGAAGTGGTCTCTTTACTCTTTAAAGAAGCTAATTCTTTTTCTAAATCCTCTTTCTTTTTTTCTAAATCCTCTTTCTCTTTAGTCAAATTGACTATTTTCTCTTCTAATTCTCTAATTGTATTTTCTGCCTGGTCAAGTTTTTCATTAATAAGGTTAGTTGCCTTTCTCTCCTCTTCCAGTTTTTTCTCTAATTCTTCCATCCTTGCCTTCATAAAATCCCTCTCTTTAACTACCTGGCTAAATTTCATCTCCAAATTATTTTTCTCCTGGCGCAAATTTTTCAGTGAAGAATTTAATTGCAAAGCCCAAGCTAAAAGAAGCAAAGAGATAAAAACAAAAATAACTATAAGAATTTGTTCTTTTTTCATTTCACCTCCTTTTTATAAAGAAAATGTTTGGCTTCTTTCTGAACCTACGGAGATCAATTTTACTTTTATATCTAACAATTTACTTAATCTTTCTAAATATCTTTGGGCATTGGGGGGAAGGTCTTTAAAGGAAGTTATTCTTGATGTATCCTGAAGCCATCCTTTGTGCTCCTCATAGATTGGTTCTCCCTCGTAGAGAATCCTTAAGTTAGAAGGAAATTCTCGATAAATTTTTCCCTTGTATTTATACCCAACACAGATCTTTATTTTTTCCATCTCATCTAAGACATCCAATTTTGTAATTGACAATTCATCCATCCCATTTAACAAAATCGCATACTTCACCAAAACTGCATCAAACCATCCACACCTTCTGGGTCTACCGGTAGTAGCTCCAAATTCTTTTCCCCGTAAGCGCACCCTTTCCATTAACTGGGGCTCAAACTCTGTGGGGAAAGGTCCTTCTCCTACTCTGGTAGTATATGCTTTAGCCACCCCAATAACCTTATCGATATCCTTTGGACTTACTCCTGTTCCTGTGCATACTCCTCCTACAGAGGCATTGGAAGCAGTAACATAGGGATAGGTTCCAAAATCGATGTCTAAAAGGGTCCCTTGAGCTCCCTCAAAGAGAATATTTTTCTTTTTTCTTATTGCCTCTTTCAAAATAAGTGTAGTATTTTTTACATATTTTTTAATCTTCTTAGCGTATCCTCTATATTCATCGAAAATTTTCTCAAAAGAGAATCCTTTCAAACCATATACTTTTTTAAAAAGCTCATTCTTCTCCTTTAAATTTAACTTCAATTTTTGAGCAAATATCTCTTCATCGAGAAGGTCGATTATCCTGATCCCTACCCTTCCCACTTTATCGGCATAACAAGGTCCTATTCCCCTTCCCGTTGTCCCGATTTTTCTTCTTCTCTCTCTCAATTCATCAAGAAGTATATGGTAAGGAAGGATAACGTGTGCCTGTTCACTTATTATAAGATTGGAATCTATATAAACCCCTTTCTTTCTTAAAGTATCTATTTCTTGAAGAAGGGCGGAAGGGTTAATCACTACTCCATTACCGATGATGCAGAGTTTATCTTTATGAAGGATACCGGAAGGAATGAGATGAAAAACAAATTCTTCTTTACCGATTACTACTGTATGTCCTGCGTTATTACCTCCCTGATAACGGACAATGATATCACTATCCTTAGCTAGGTAATCGATAATCTTACCTTTACCTTCGTCTCCCCACTGCGCTCCTACAACTACGATATTCATGGGTTCATTGTAAATATTTTTCGGGCAATTTCCGGATACTTGGCGATAAATCTCAACTCATCCTCTACTAAAGGTTTTTGATTATGCACATTAGCATAACGCACAAGCTCCAAAATCTTTGTAGCCTCTTCCTCATCTTTAAACTCAATCTCCAACTTTTCATAGACATTACGGAAACCCTTTATACCCGAATATTCTCCCACCACTATCTGCCGACCTGTTTCGATTATCTCCGGCTCCCCTCTTCCCAATTCTTCAAAATCATAGAGTTCATAATTCCTTCTATCCTTTAGTGCTCCATCCGCATGAATCCCTGACTCGTGAGCAAAAGCGTTTGCTCCTACTCCGGGTTGATTTATGGGAATGGGAATCCCAAAAGCATAAGAAGCATATTTGCAGATCTTCCAAGCCATATTTAACTTGATCCTCTCATCTAAAACATACTCTTGCATACCTGAACCATATTTTATGGCTAAAATAACACTGACTAAATCGGCATTTCCTGCACGCTCACCCATACCATTTACACAGGTATTTATATAGGCATCCACTCCTGCATCAATGGCTGCTTTTGCTCCCATAACCGAATTGGCTACCACCATACCTAAATCATTATGACAATGTATCTCTATGGGAAGTTGAACTTTCTCAGCTAAAGTCTTTACTCTCTCATAAATCGTAAATGGTGTATCGTATCCTAAAGTATCACAGTAACGGATTCTATCCGCTCCCGCAGATTTTGCCGCCAGAGAGAATTCAATTAAATATTCCATACGTGTTCGCGAAGCATCTTCAGCATTTACCCCAATCGTTTTCGCTCCTAACTCCCTTGCTCTTTTAACTGCTTCGGTCATCTCTTTTATCACCGAGGCATGGTCAAGTTTTCCTCTAAATTTATGGATAATCATCTGGTCAGAAGTGGAGATGGAAAGATTGAGATGTTCTATAGTGGGAACGCGTTGAAAAGCAACTTCTACATCCTCTACAGTAGCTCTAATCCAACCTCCCAAACGAATAGGACTTAAAACTCCCATACGGGCAAGTTCCAGATTTGCATTGAGATAATTTGTCTCATGTCGGGTTACAGGAAAGCCAAATTCTGATTGAAATATTCCCATCTCATTCAGATAAAGATTGAGCATCGTCTTCTGAAGTTTAGAAAGACAGATACGGGCAGTCTGTACTCCATCACGATTGGTCACATCAATAATGTAAATTTTATTCTTCTTCATCATCCCTCCCTGTTAAATCGTTATACTAAAATGTATTGAATTTCGTTATCCTACTCCCCTAATCCCTCACTACTCACTCCTGACTACTCTTTAATAGCGGATAGCGTATAGTTTTTTATTAATTTTTTTCTCTTATCCCCTAAACATCTTAATACCTTAAAACCTTAACACCTAACTCCCCTCACTACTCACTCCTGACTACTTGCCCTAACTCCCCTTACCTGTTTATTTCCAATATTTACTTCCTACAACTTTATTACCTTTGCATCTAAAATATTCTCCAGAGATTTAAGTTGTTTAAGGACGCTTTCCGGAAGAGGGCTATCCAAATTAAGCACAGAGATTGCTTTCCCTCCAGGCTTTTCTCTACCAAAAGTCATACTGGCGATATTGATATTATTTTTCCCCAATAGAGTTCCGATATTCCCAATCACTCCCGGCTTATCCCAATTATGAAGGATAAGCATAATCCCCTGAGGGATTGCCTCTACATAGAATTCATTTATCTTCACAATCCGTGCAGAATTATCCGCAAACAATGTCCCCACAATAAGATTATCTACCTTGTCCGTAATTAACTCTACGGAAACCGCATTGGCAAAATCTTCTATTTCGGTAGTTTTCGTCTCATTTATCTTTATCCCTCTCTCTTTAGCAATGAAGGGAGCATTAACAAAATTGACTGTCTCCTGCAAAATAGGGGTAAGCATTCCTTTAATAAGCGCGATAGTTAAAGGTTGTGTATCAAACTTATTCCACACCTCTCCAATATATTTTATCTTTACTTCTCGGATATGACCTTCACTTAGTTGTGTATGCATTGAGCCAATTTTTTCTAAGAGATTTATATAAGGCTTAAGGGTATTAAAGAGGTGAGCTTCTATACAGGGGAAATTAACCGCATTGCGCACCTCTTTTCCTAAGAGTAAATCCCTTATCTGTTTGGCAATATCTATGGAAACATTTATCTGCGCCTCTTCTGTAGATGCTCCTAAATGGGGAGTAGCAATCACTTTCTCCAATTTTAATAAAGGATTATCCAGAGGAGGTTCTTTCTCAAAGACATCTAAGGCTGCTCCTTCCACTATTCCTTCTTCAATCGCTTTTGCTAATGCTTTTTCATCAATAATTCCTCCCCTTGCGCAGTTTATTATCCTCACTCCTTTCTTCATCATTTTGAATTCCTTCTCGGAAACCATATTTTTTGTTTCCTCCGTCAGAGGAACATGGAAGCTTATATAATCGGAATTTTTTAATAGCTCTTCCCAATCGACCAATTCTACTCCTAAGCTCTTTGCCTTCTCTTCAGAAAAATATGGGTCGTAGGCAATCACTTTCATCCCAAAACTCATTGCCCGCTTAGCTACCTCCCTTCCAATTCTACCCAACCCCACTATCCCTAAAACCTTTCTATACAACTCTACTCCCATAAATTTTTTCCTATTCCATTCTCCTCTCTTTAAAGAGAGGTCTGCTTGAGGAATATTTCTCGATAAAGCAAGAATTAAACTCAGCGTATGCTCCGCAGTAGAAATAGTATTTCCCTCCGGAGCATTCATCACAATAATCCCCTTTTTGGTGGCAGACTCCACATCGATATTGTCTAATCCTACTCCTGCCCGACCGATTACTTTAAGTTTCTCTGCCCTTTCAATTATCTCTTTGGTAACTTTCGTTTCGCTCCTCACAATCAAAGCATCGTAATCTTTTATTATCTCTTTTAATACCTCTACAGGCTGTTTAATCTTTACATCTACCTGAAAACCCTTCTCCTCTCTTAAAATCTTTAATCCCTCTTCCGCTAATGGATCAGAAACTAATATCTTCATTTCCCCTCCCATTTTTCTCCTAAGATTTCTTCTGCTTTCTTTACCCCTTTTCCTAAAGGAACTTTACAACCCATTTCATTGAGAGCAAGTTCAAGACAAGAAATAGCCAGAAGTATATCTTGAGGAGTAATGTATCCCATATGGGCAATCCGGAAAATTTTTCCTTTAAGTTCCGATTGTCCTCCGGCAATAGAAACACCATATTTCTGACGTAAAAGTTTTACTAAATTCTCTCCATCAATACCCTGAGGAACTTTTACCGCGGTAACTGCGTCAGAAGGATTCTTGGCAAACAATTCCAAACCCAAAGCAAGCATTGCCTCCCGCGTTGCCCGAGCCATTAAAGCATGTCTTGCCCAGATATTTTCTAAACCCTCTTTCTGAATTATCCTTAATGCCTCCCGCAAACCTATAACCAGAGTAACTGCAGGAGTAAAGGGTGTATCGATTTTATCTAAGGCTTTCTTTGCTTCTCTTAAATCAAAATAATACCTCGGACATTTTGCTTCATTGACCAATTTCCAAGCTTTGGGACTGATGCTTAAGAAAGAAAGACCAGGAGGAAGCATAAGTCCCTTCTGTGAACCTGCCACTACTACATCTACTCCCCAGGCATCAGTTCTTAACTCTATAGAGGCAAGTGCACTTATCGCATCGACCACTAAAACCGCTTTATGCTGGGCAGTAATCTCCGCAATCCTTTTAATATCATTCACTACTCCTGTAGATGTTTCGCAGAGAGTAGTAAAGACTGCTTTAATGCTTGTATCCTTTGCTAATATCTCGGCAATCTTTTCTGGCTCAACTGCCTCTCCCCAGGTCACACTTATCACTTTTGTCTCTATTCCATAACTCTGACAGATCTCTGTCCAGCGTTCTCCAAATTTTCCACCCTCTACAGTAATTACCTTATCTTGAGGAGAAAGTAAATTTACTACTGCTGATTCCATCGCTCCTGTCCCTGAGGAGGCAAAAGTAAAAACATCATTCTCCGTCTGAAAAACATACTTTAGTCCTTTGATTACCTCCTCAAAGATAGCCCGATATTCAGAAGTACGATGGTGAATAATAGGAACCGCCATCGCCAAAGAAACCTCTGGAGGAACTGGCGTTGGTCCAGGGGTAAGTAATAATTGCTTACGCATAATCTCTCCTTTCTTTATTTCTTTTTACCTATAATCACTTCGTCCACAAGACCGTATTCCTTTGCCTCTTCTGCAGACATAAAATAATCACGGTCAGTATCCTTCTGTATCTTCTCTAAAGGTTGACCAGTATGTTTAGCCAGTAATTCATTTATTTTATCCCGTAAACGCAAAATCTCTTTTGCCTGAATTCCGATATCCACGGCCGCTCCTTTCACTCCACCCCAGGGCTGATGAATCATAATGCGCGCATGGGGTAAAGCAAAACGCTTACCCTTTGTTCCAGCAGAAAGTAGAAGCGCACCCATACTACTTGCCTGTCCTACACAGTAGGTCGCTACATCCGGCTTTACAAATTGCATCGTATCATAAATAGCCAAACCTGCAGTCACTGAACCTCCTGGAGTGTTAATATAAACATTGATATCCTTATTAGGATCCTCCATTTGAAGAAAAAGCATCTGCGCAATAACTAAATTAGACACCGTATCATCGATAGGTGTGCCAATAAAGACAATCCTATCTTTCAACAAACGAGAAAATATATCATAAGCACGTTCTCCCCGGGGTGACTGTTCTACAACAATAGGGACTAAATTTTGATTGAAAATCTCCATCTCCACTCCTTTCTTTTAATTTATTCCTCCTCAATTACTTGGACATTCTTTAACAAAAAGTCTAAGACACGCTCTTCACGTAACTCCAGTCTCAATTCTTCCCAGAGATTTTTTTCTATAAAACTTTTCTTCACTTTCTCAAAATCCTCTTTCCATTCCTCAGCCAATTTTCTAATATGATTCTCCACCTCCTCATCGCTTACTTTAATATTTTCTTTCTCCGCAATCTTCTCTAAAATAAAGAAAATCCGCACATCTCTTTCCGCATACTCTTCAGCCTTTTTCTCAATCTCCCCTTTTACCTTCTCTATCTCCTCTTCACCGAGCCCTTTCTTTCTCAATCCCTCCTTAAGGCGCTTTATATAATTCTCTTTAAATCTCTCTATCAGAGATACAGGGACACTAAATTTATTTAGATTAAGTAGATTATCCAAGATTTGTGCCTCCATATCTTTTCGCAATTGAACTTCTTTCAAAGAAAAAAGATCCTTTCTTATCCCTTCTCTCAGTTCTGCCAGCGTATTAAAATTTCCGACCATCTTGGCAAACTCATCGTTTAACTCCGGAAAATGCTTCTCCTTTATCTCTTTTATCTTTACCTCTATCTCAACCTCTTTACCAGCCATTTCTTTATCGGAAACATCCGGAGGAATTTTCAGGTTGAACTTTTTTGTCTCTCCTATATTTGCTCCATAGAGTTTTTCCGCAAATCCTTCCACATTCATCTTCTCCTCTAAAGATAACCAGACATTCTCCCTATCTTCAACTACTTTTTTCTCTACAAAACTTTTATAATCGCAGAGAATAAAATCTCCCTCCTTCACCGAGCGCCCTTCCACTGTTACCAATTCGGCATATTTCTCTTTTAAACCATCCAATACCTTATCTATCTCTTCCTCTTTTACCTCAATCTTTCTCTTCTTTATTTTCATCTCCTTATAGGGCTTTAAGCGAAAATCTGGTCTCACTTCAAAACGCGCTTTAAAAGATAAGGGTTTACCTTTCTCCCAATTCACCTCATAAACTTGAGGATTTTCTATGGGAACCAAATCCTCCGAAACAATTGCCTCCTGAAGAAATTTAGAAATAGAGCGTTTAAGGATTTCGCTCTCCGCTTCTTTCGCATAATTCTTCTTAACTAACTCCAGAGGTGCTTTTCCCCTACGAAATCCCGGAAGGACTGCTATCCTCTGAATATCCTGATAAACCTCTTCCTCTATGGGATAAATCTCTTCCGGAGAAACCTCAATTTCCAAAATTCTTTCACAGTGATTTAGTTTTTGTAAATTCTTCTTCATTTTTTTATACCTTTCTGTGGAGTTTAATCTTTTCCTCAAATCGTTCTAAACTTTTCTCTAATTTCTTTACCGCTCTATCTACAGAGGCATAGATATTCGCAGTGACCTCCTTTACTTTCATCACCTGTTTCTTCAGGGTAAGGACTATCTCGGCAGTATATCTAAATTTATCTCCTTCTAAAACCACATGAGCACTGATAATATGGGGATTATACTTATTCAATTTTTCTAAACTTTTCTCCACATAATCTTTCAAAGATTCATCAATTTCCATATGTCTTCCCGTTAAAGAAAACTGCATCTCCCCTCCTCGTTGAACTGGTTAAATAGTTAAATGGTTAAATTGCTAAATTGCTCTCTCCCTCACTACTCACTCCTGACTACTTTTTAATAGCGGATAGCATATAGTTTTTTATTAATTTTTTTCTCTTATCCCCTAAACACCTTAATACCTTAAAACCTTAACACCTTAAAACCTTAACACCTAACTCCCCTCACTATTCACTCCTGACTACTTGCCCTCGCTTCCCTTGCTACACTACATTCTAAATTTCTCTCCCAAATACACCTCTCTTGCTTTAGGGTCGTTGATTAAATCTCCCGCAGTTCCCGAGAGAAGGATTTTCCCTTCTGCCATAAGGTAAGCACGGTCAGTGATCGAAAGGGTCTCCCGCACATTGTGGTCAGTGAGTAATATACCGATCCCTTTCTGTTTTAATTCCTGAATTATCTCCTGACACTCAGCAACCGCAATAGGGTCTATCCCACTAAAAGGCTCATCGAGAAGAATAAAAGAAGGATTGGTTACCAAAGCACGGGTAATCTCTAATCTTCTCCTCTCGCCTCCCGAAAGAGTATAGGCTTTATTTTTTGCTAAATGGGAAATTTTTAACTCATCCAGAAGAATCTGAAGCCTTCTCTTTCTTTCACTATAGGGAATACCGAGAGTCTCTAAGATAGCCATTATATTTTCTTCTACAGTCAGTTTTCTAAACACCGATGGTTCTTGAGAAAGATAACCTATACCAAAACGTGCCCTTTTATACATCGGTAATCTTGTAATATCGCGCTTATTAAAAATTATCTTCCCTTCATCAGGATGAATCAAGCCCACAATCATATAAAAAGTGGTTGTTTTACCTGCTCCATTGGGACCCAAAAGCCCCACAATTTCTCCTTCTCTTACATACAATTCCACCTGATCCACCACTCTTTTACCGTCGTATATTTTAGTTATATTTTTTACTTCCAAGAGATTCTCCATTTATCTCTCTACTCCGATTACCAATTTTGGTTTTCCCTTCAAAATCACTCTACTTTCCTTCGCCTCATAAACCGCCTCTTCAGCATAGGCAGTATTACCCTCATGAAGAATCCTTACATTTCCGTAAGCAAAAACTTTCTCTATTTTTTTATCCTGAGGATTAAAAAAGACATCCATCCTATCCGCATAAATCTTACCGCGTTCATCTACCACCTCTACATCTTCATAAAACTTCGCCATATTTTTATCATACTCTAACTCTAAAGGTCCTTTACAGGTAATCACTGTTTTCGGCTCTACTCTCACTTCCACATTCTCTTTCAATTCTACTTTCTTAACTTCCGTCAAGGCAGTAGCTCCTTTCCCTTTCGCGGTTAAATTCTCCTTCTCTACCACTACCTCATCATTCGTATTTGCTTCCTGCCTCTGCACATCCCAAACCAGCCTTTCGGTAGTCAATCTTGTCCCTTCGGAGGTTTTAATCAAAACATTTTCAATTAAAGATATTTTATTCTCCTTCTTATCGTATGCTCCTTTATTACTTTCTAAATTTACACTTCCCTCTTCGCCCCAGATAGTTGCCTTAACATGTTTCATCTTCACCAAATCCTCTTCTACATCCGCAGAATCTGCCCTTAATTCCCAGCGCTTTTTCCCCGTCTCCGTAAAACCTTCCAGAGTAAAATTATCTATTTTTTGTAAAGAAGGAGATTCTTCTAAAACCTGCTCCTTCGCTAAACCAAAAACTTTCTCTTCTCTCTTTATTCCACAAAAGAAAAGGAAGAGGAAAAGAATAGATAAGAAATAGATTTTTCTCAACATTTAGGGAAATAATAACAAAAATATAAAATAAAGTCAAGGTTTGGCTTTATTTCTTTTCAAAGCAGGCAGATAAGCCGGGTTCTGTATGCGATGGTCATTCCTCTGGTTCCGACGTTACCGTCGGAATCTAGCGACCTACCCGAGAGTAATAACGCGACGGGCACATCGCTCCTCTCCTATTTGGTCTTGCTCCGCGTGGGGTTTGCCCTGCCTCCAACGTCACCGTTGGAGCGGTGGTCTCTTACACCACCTTTTCACCCTTACCCCGCTAATAGCGGGGCGGTATATTTTCTGTGGCACTTTCCGTCTCAAGGGAATGTGGTCCCTTAAGCCTGGAGATTGTCCAGCACGCTGCCCTCGGGAGCCCGGACTTTCCTCCCCGAGAAAATCTCGAGGCGACCATCTCTGCCTGCTTTTAAAAGAGCTCTTTTTCCCTATAAAGATAATTATCTTCCGGAGGCAAATTCTTCTTTATTGCCTCCTTTATTGCCTGATTAGCCAATCTATCTGCTTCCTTATTCTCTTCTCGTTGAATATTTTTTATCTCTATTCTTTTAAATTTCTGAAAAAGTCCTGCCAACTGCTCAAAAAGCATCACAAGACGCGGTTCTTTTACCCTGTATTCTCCTTGAATCTGTTTAGCCAGAAGCTCACTATCTAAACTCACCCTCACTACCTCTGCTCCTAAACTCAGTGCCTCACGCATTCCATAAATTAAGGCAACATATTCAGCTACATTATTAGTAGTTTCTCCGATATACTTTCCAAATTTTTTTATTATTTTTTTATCATCATCGCAAATAACTACGCCAATACCTGCCTTACCCGGATTACCCCAGGATGCTCCATCTGTAAAAATCTCCACTTCCTTTATCTTCTTCATTTAGAGATAAAGAATGCGCATACAATTTTCACAAGTAACAATCTTCTCTCCCAGGGTTACTTCGTTAATCACCTGAGGAGGAAGCCCCATATTGCATCCTGAACAAGAATCTTTAATAATCTGAGCCAATGCTCTTCCATTCTTATTCACCAAAAGTCTTTCGTATCTGGCTAAAAGAGGAGGATCAATCTTAGAAGTAAATTCTCCCCGTGAATTCTCCAAACCTTTTATTTTTTCCTTCAATTCGGCAATCTCTTTTTCAACCTGGGCAATTTCTCCTTCCATCTTTTTTCTTTCTTCCTCCAATAAATTCTTCTCCTTATTTAACTCTTTATCTAAAGAATCTATCTCTTCCAATCCTTTAATAATCTCTTCCTCTAAAAGAGAATTGTCTGCCTTTAAATCTTCTATCTCCTTCTGTAAAGAAGCATATTCCTTATTTGTCTTTACCTGAAAAAGCTGAATCTGCATCTTCTTAACATTCTCCTCTTTTGTCTTCAATTCCAATTCCATCTCTTTCAATTTTATTTTTTTCTGCTTAACTTTCTCTTCTAAATCTTTAAATACTTTCTCCTTCTCCTGAAAAGCTTTTTTAATTTCTTCTATCTGACGGGGTTTCTCTTCTAATACTTTCCGTAAATCATAAATTTCTTTATCGATATTCTGCAATTGGATCAATATCGCAAGCTGTTCTTTTATTCCCATTTCCATTCACTCTTAATTTATGGGCGTATCTGGACTTGAACCAGAGACCTCGTGCATGTGAGGCACGCGCTCTAACCAACTGAGCTATACGCCCAAAATTTCTATAACTAAACTCTTATATTGATAAATTGCTATACTGAAGAACAAATTTATCCATTTAACAATTTAACCATATAACAATTTAACAATTTAACTTGGGCCCATGAGGACTCGAACCTCAGACCCGTCGCTCATTTACATTCGCTCCTTAGGAGGGAACCAGTTCCCTCCTAACGCTTCGCTGTTCTCCCTCTAATCCTGAGGGGAACTTTTCCCCTCAGACACTCCTGCGGGTCTTCGGATAAACTTGGGCCCATGAGGACTCGAACCTCAGACCCGCTGATTATGAGTCAGCTGCTCTAACCAACTGAGCTATGGGCCCAAATTAGTAGTCAGCAGTCAGTAGTCAGGACTCAGGGTAACAAATCTTATATTGGATTATATATTACTATCTTAAAGGAAATTTGGCAAGAGAAAATTAAAAGAAAAAACGGTCAGACCCCTTCTGAATCATTTATCTTAAAAGGAGCCGTGCCCTGATTAGCGTGAAAAACATCTATTTTAATTTGCTGGTTTTATTGCAGTTTAAAATTAATCTCTGCCCCTATCTAAACATAGACCATTTATTTTTATATTTTTTTGCATCTTGTAACGAAAAACTATACCAAATACTACCTTTTTTTGTTTTCTCCTCCCTTGTTTTTTTAGCAACGATATAACTCGGAACAATGTAATATTCAATTTCGCCATTAGTCCTAAGATTTACAAAAACATAAAAATGAGATGGTGACTTTAATTCCTTTGCTTCTTTATTGAGTAACCAAAAACCAAACGTCCTTGCGTTTGTCTTTACTTGTATTGAATATGCATGTTTACATTTTTGATCCGTAACCAGAATGTCTGCCCCTTTAGCATTTCTTGAGGTAGGAGAAACAATAAATCCTCTTTTTGAAAGTTCCGCTGCAACAAGATATACACCACACATCCCGGTAAGTTGGGTCTTTAAAACCATCCTATACTCTTTCTTTTTACTAACGTTCAAATAATTTCATTATTAGACTTCCCAATTTTCATTGTCTACCAGTTCGAGTTAAAGGAATTCCTATCATTCTGGAAATTTTAGCTTTGGTTGCAGAAATCCCCAATGCCCGTTTCCATGAAAAAGAGAAACCAAATTTTCTCCCCATTTATTTACCTCCTTTTCAATTCATAAGTTTGATTTAATAAATTAACCCCCCATTCTGCTACATCTTAAGCAATTTATTGTTATTTTATTCCCTCAAAAATATCGTTTTTTTCTCTCACTACTTTTTAACACAATAATGCTCAACTTACCTAACTTCCTAACTCTCCTAACTTACTTAACCCCCGCTCCTGACTACTTGTCTTTGTGGAGCAATAATTAATTTTACAAAGAAGAACCCTCATTTTTCGTAGGCAAATTTAAGAATTATCTCTAAATTTATTTAAATCCAATTCTTTTTTCTGGAACATATAAATAAATATTACTAATTATTTCTTGGCTACGAGGTAAGACCGATCCTTCTTCAATTTTTTTCGCCCAATCAGAATCTTTACTGAATATCTCCGGCTCATCTATATCAACAGATTTATCAATAAGTTCTTCAATTCTAATTAAAGCCCATTTCTTAAATAACCACTTTTTTTCTTCTAAAATCTTTGCCCGATTCTTTTTTATATTTACATCACCTGGTATTCTAAAATAATCATCAATGAACTCTCTACTGAATTTTACACGAATCGATTTGATCTTCCCTTCAGGAGAAGTAATTTCAAACCTTCCTAATAGACATAAATCAGTATGTCGTTCAACAAAATCAACAAAAACAATCTTCCAGCCTTCTAAATTTTTTGTATTTCTTATAGGCATTTTTTACTCCTTTTTATCATAGTTTATTATTTATCGAAATCTCGGTAATGTTTCTATTTTTCAAAAATTAGAAGGGACCATTTTTCGCTTATTTATTTTAGGCTTTCAATCAAATCCTTTATTACTATAATCTGAGGAAAATTATCTGGTACATTCTCTTGTAAATCATCTTCCCAGCATACTATAAAATCACATTGAGATGCAGGGTGTCTATGTTGAATAAAATTGCTAGAGTAGAGTTCGAATTCTATCTTTTTTGTCTCTTTCTTTTTATTCATGACCTCAGCGTCAGGAAAATCTGCACTTATCCTCAAAATATATGGAAAACCTAATTCTTGATGGAACTTTGCAAATAAATAGACTAATTCCTGTTCGTTTGACGGTTCAAAAAGCAAACCTAAAGATTGAAGCGGTTTTGGTTCTGGTCTTGCGGTAACACTAGGTGCGTGTTCCGGCTGAAAAGTTTCGTAAAGAAACCTACTGAAATAAGGAGTTTTCCAATCTTTAAATTCAGAATATTTATTTTTAAAATTTAAAAGAAGAATGTTTAATAGTTCGTATTTTTCTCCCATAGACAAGCTTTCATATTCTTTACCCCATTTTTTAATAGATTCTTTTTTGTAATCTAACTCTAGCATTTTGGCAAAGAATTCTAAATCATCAGTTTTAAAAATTGGTAATAAATCATCAGGATAATAACACCATATTATCTTTTTAGCCACGTTCTTATCGCCACCAAAAAACCTTATATCTTCCCAGTTAGCATCAATTTTCTGGGAGATAGATAATGTGTCATCTACAGCTAATTTAAGTAATCTTTTGAATATGGCAATATTGTCTCTTGCATTTTCCCATATCAAAGCACTACCTATTCTTAAATGACCTATATGTTTTAATCTATGTTCTATCCAAAGAAAAAAATAATCGTCGGTGCCAGGGTTATATAATTTTTCAGGTGTTAACAAATCTATATTTTCAGGATGCGCTCTAAAAGGATACAGCGATAGAAACTTCTCATAATTTCTCCATCCTTCTTCAAATTTTTTCTTAGATTCTTCATCATTCGCAAATTGTTTAGCCTTATCTAATAAAGCACTTATATCCATGATATCCTCCTTGTTAGAAAGTTCTGACCGTTTCTATTTTTCAAAAATTAGAAGCGGGTTATTTTAGTTTTCGAATTTAGACACTTATAACTTATTAAGTAGCAATGATTAATTTCAGAAGAAATGATTTCTTTTCTATTCGATGGTTTAATCTACCCTATTTATTTTTAATTACAATTTTTAGAAATATTTCTGCAACCTTTGATTAAGTAAATCGGCAAGATTTTTATAAGGAGTAGTATCTTGAGAATTAAAAAATTCTAGTATTAATTTTAATACTTTACCTTCTTTAAAAATTGCTTTAATAATCTCTTCATCCCATAATTTCTCATTTTCTAAAAGTTTTCTCCAATATCTCAAATCTAAATCTTTTATTTCTTCAAAACTTTCTCTAGGATTTCTATCAAAATTAATATCTGGTATTTCTGGTAAAGAATCCTTCCATTTCTTTAACCACAAAAGTATTTGATCCCAAATCTCAGAATGTTCTAAAAATTCAAACAATTCTTTTCCGTAAAATAAGTGTATTTTTATTCCATAAAAAGAGGATAATCTTTGTATCTCTTGGATATAATAATTTTTATTCTTTATCAAATCAGGATCAATAAAATAAATTATTGCTACTAAGTTATCTTTATATCTATCATACAATACTTCAAGCTTTGCCTCAAAATTAGCCACTTGACCTCTCTTTTTAGTGGAATCATGATCATCACGAACCTTTTGTTCAACAAAATAGATAACTTTACCTTTAGCAAAATGTTGATCGAGTGTTAAAGGTTCTCCGTTTTTACCAATTATATTTTTTTCTAAAGGAGTAAATCCAAATTCACGTAAGAACTCATCAATTAATTCTTCAAGAGCATCTCCCATACGGATCTCATGAGATTGAAGTAAATGTTGTAAAATTTTTGCACCCGGTTTTGTTGGCCTAAATAAGCCTATAAAACGCTCTGGTTTATCTGCAATTCTTTGTAATAGTTCTTTTTTCTCGTTTTCAAAAATGTGCTTATTTAAAATAGCACAAAATTTTTCGTAGTTCATTTAAGCTTATTTATTTTCATATAGTTATTTATTGCTTGTTGATTAATAATGGCATCATTTTCTATATTAAGAGGATGTTTAAATCTTTTTTCTATGCCCCTTACATACTTCTCATTAATTTCTATCATAACAAAATCTCTATTCAACGCATGCGCAACATAGCCCGTGGTTCCAGTACCGGCAACTGGATCGAGAACCAAATCTCCTTTTTTGGTTGAAGTTAAAATAACTCTTTTAAGTAATTCTATCGGTTTTTGGGTTGAGTGCAACTTTTTCCCTTCCACGTCTCTCAATCTTTCGTCTCCCCAACAAATTGGTAAAACCCAAACATTTGCTCCTATCTTTCCAATACCAAATTTTTTAGCATATTCTTTATTGAATGTGTATTTTTTACAAGTTTTATCCTTGACAGCCCAAATAAGAGTTTCAGTAGCATTTGTAAATCTTACACCTAACCAGTTCGGCATAGGATTTGTTTTTACCCAAATTACATCATTAAGAATCCAATAACCAAGATCCTGCATAATTTTACCAATTCTAAAGATACTATGGTAAGTAGCAATCACCCAAATAGTAGCGGTAGATTTCATTACTCTTTTTATCTCGGTAAGTAATTTTTGAATAAATTCATCATATTCATTAAAAGATAAAAATTTATCCCAGGTATCGTTTACGCCTTCCACCACAGTCTTTACTGTCCACCTTCTTAATTCTTTATTTGGCAATTGTAAAAAGTAGGGAGGATCAATAAAAACCAAATCAACGCTCTCATCTGGAATTTTTGGTAAAACTTCGAAAGTATTGCCTAAAATAACTTTATTCTTTATTTCATTAATCAAATATTTTTGTTGATTAGCTGTATCTTTAATAACTAATTCTGCTAAAATATCTTGACAAATCTTCATCATTTATCTTCTTAAGTTTGTTAAATTATATTATAAGCGACCAACTTTATATAATTTATTATATCGCTATATTCTTAAAAACTCAATCTAAAATAAAAAATAAGCCGGAAATGGGAAGAGAGAGCATACCCCTTCGTTATTTTCATTAATTTCGTTTTTTATTTCTTTAGTAACCCTAATCCCTGACTACTCACCCCTGACTACTTTTTAATAGCGGATAGCGTATAGTTTTTTATTAATTTTTTTCTCTTATCCCTTAAACACCTTAATACCTTAAAACCTTAACACCTAACTACTAACTTTATGCAGGCATCGGTTAATCGATACTTATATAGACACACCAACTGCCTATCAGAATAAAATCTTTTAGTATGCCAGTCTTATTGAATCTTCTTAAAATTTCAAGACATAGCTCATACTGGCTCTTTTCCACGCAAAGCTCCTTTCAAAAATTTTATCTGTTTTTTAACCCGCGACAGTAGATTTCTATATCTTGCCCTCATTACCTTGGCTTCCTCAAATTTCTTTATTTCTTCTTCAGAAACTTTACCTTTATAAATGTATTTTACTTTTTTACCTATTCTCTTTACGAGGTAGAAATATTTATGACCGCGTATTTCTTTTGCTACAAGACAACCTTGAGGTAGCCTTCTTAAAGCCTCTTCGTACTCCCTCTTCATACGTAGAGAGTTCTCCAGTTCCTCTTTTAAAACACCTTTTATAACACCTCTCATATCTCCTCCCATTACCTAACAAACTACTATATAATATATCTTGTTGGGTAACAAAGTCAAATAAAAATTACCTAACAAATATAACCATTCTACTAATTGTTGGTTAACATATTTATAATAGGCAAAATTCGCATATAGACCATTTCTTATAATTTTCGTTAATTTTGTTAATTTCGTTTTTTACTCCCTAACTTCCCTAACTCCCTAACTTCCTAACTACTGACTTTGTGTCTGGTACTGATTATTAATTCTTTATCTAAATTTATTAAGGTAACGCTTAATGTCCTGATGACTGCCCACTAAAACAAGATAATATATATCTGCTTCAACTTTTACAATTACCCGCAATCTTAATCCCACACGGAATTCGTATTTGTCATGATTTATCTTCTTAAAGCCCAATCCTATAGGGAGAGAGCCTGTAATGAGAAATGTATTAAATTGTTGTAGACTTTTTGCCAATTGCTTTTTCTCTGAAAGACTTAGTTTTTTGGCGGTGTGCTCAAAGGAAGGAAGTATTATAACTTTTCGCATTAGGTAAGATTCTTTTTAATATACTTCAAGAATTCTTTACCCGCAGTGACTTTTTTTGCCTTTTTCTTCTCTCTCTCTACAATATCATCAATTGCTTTTAATTGTTTGGCAGTATAACGGGGTTTAAGTTCTACCGGAATAAGTTTGATGTAATTATTCTCAACATCTACCGCAAATAATTCTTGTGGTTTTAAATTAAGTCTTTTGACAATTGCGCTGGGAAGGGTTATCTGGTTCTTTGCCTTTAGTTTAGTTATCGTCATAATCTTTCACCTCCAAAATAAGTATAACATAAATAAGAAAGTATGTCAAGTTAGAATTTCTAACATTTCGTTATTATCATTTAGTTCGTTATTTTCATTAATTTTGTTTTTTATTTTCTTTAATAACCCTAACCCCTCAATACTCAATACTTTTCCCTAACTTACCTAACTCACCTAACCCACCTAACTTCCTAACTCACCTAACTTCCCTAACTTCCTAACTTACCTAAACCCTGACTAATCACTCCTGACTACTTGCCCTAATGTGTGTGGTTGTTGGAGTAACCATTTCCAAATAGGCTTAAAGATTATCTTACGATTCTTAATTTTCTCCTCTTTGTCGTAATCAAAAGTAATAACTATTAAATTTTTACATTTTAAATCAAAAGAGGCCCTGAGAAGCGAATCGATCTCTCTTTCTTTTGTCTTAAAATCAGTAGTCTCTAAAGATACTTGAATAAGTGCTTTTATATCCTTGCCACGCACAACCACAAAATCTACTTCTCTTTTACTATAATCTTGCCAATAGTATATCTGAAGATAAGGGTCCTTCGTTTGTCGATGTAAAAGTTCAAGAAATACAGCGTTTTCTAAAACTT
>Ga0078972_1005883_pt1 | contig 30263 bp, 48 predicted proteins | sample YelNatPaOPGAMG01_FD_67568 | JGI IMG/M metagenome (GOLD analysis project Ga0078972, IMG submission 67568) | Hot spring thermophilic microbial communities from Obsidian Pool, Yellowstone National Park, USA - OP-RAMG-01 (SPADES assembly) (version 2) | ecosystem: Environmental > Aquatic > Thermal... | reverse complement strand
TTTATAAATTCAACTTCATTATTAAACCATCCAGCTTTTATATATTTATAAATTTCTAATCCAAGTTTTTCAGGAAGTTTAACTTTAACTGTTTTCATTTTATTATTCTCCTCCTTGTCTTTGTCTCCATTTACGAATTTCTTTCACACTATCAAAACCTTTACACTCTCTATGAAGGCTTTTGATTTTTTCAATCCCGCAAGTTGCGGGATTGATTTTGTCTAAATTTTTTATACGCATTTCTACTATTGTTTTTTTAACTTCTTTAGTTGTTTTCATTTTTTTCACTCCTTTAGAATTTTTTCTCTTACTCTTTCATATGGTATAGATTTTTCTTTTTGTCTCCGCAAATAAGTTAATACGTCATATATATATTCTCTAAGTTTCAAATCACTTAATAATTTTTCAACGATGCTTTCTTTCTCTTCTTGTGATAATGATTTAAATGCTGTAACAAATACTTCAGAAATTGCCTCTTTCTTACTTAATGTTTCTCTTTTCATTTTGCTTTCCTCCTGGTATTTTTGTAGTTCTTTGAAAAATACAAAATTTAAATTGTAGTATCAATAAAAAAGCAAACTTTTTTCTAAAATCTATTTTCTACCACTAAAATTGTACAAAATTTTCTTTGCAAAAGATAGATTGTGAGAAAACCATAGTTTGTTTTAGAGACAAAACACATCTATAGAATTCCGCAAGCAAAGAACTAATTAAAACTTAAAAGAAACACCTGCGGTAAGAATATGTTGGTTAATATAAGAAATAAACACCTTTTTCTCTTTTTAAATTTTTCGTTTACTTAATTCATCAGTTGAAAATCAAAAAACTATCTATAAATATCTTTCCTATGTCCTACTGCTAAGATTAACACACCATCTGAAACTATTTTATAGATTACTCTATAATCTCCAACTCGTAAAGAATATAAACCTTCATATTTCCCTTTTAATGATTTACCGCTATAAACATCTTTTGTTAAACTTTCTTTTATTGCTTCTAAGATCCTTTTTTGTTGGCTTACATCAATTTGTTTAAAATCATTTTTAACACTCTTTTTAACATATATTTTTGGCATCTTTTCTCCTACACAACTTAGGATTATTTCTTTCTTCCAATTTCGCGCTCAAATTCGTCAAGTGTTAAAATTTCATCTTCTTTGTCATTTAGTCGCTCTAACGCTATTTCGTATAACTTCTTTTCAAACTCTTCTTCTAATTTTAAAAGTTCATTAACCCGTTTCAAAAACAAATCTAACGCAAGACGAATAAAATATGCTTTTGGCCTGTTATATTTTTTGCTTAATTCATTCAGTTTTTTGTATTGTTCTTCTGTCGGTTTGAATGGCAACATTTCTATTGCGTACTTTCTCATTTCAGTTCACCCCCAGTTTGAATTCTCTATGTTATATTTATATTATATTTATATTTGTTTGTCAAGTATCCACAAAATGTTTTTCCGTTATTACTCCACAAAAATATCCCATTGTTTTATTCTGTGTCATTACCCGTACAAAAATTATTCTGTGAATAATTTTTTAAATCTTGATAAAAACCTTATGAAATTTTCTTTGCGAAAAATTAATGGTGAGAAACAACTACAAATGTGAGTATACTTATTATAAATTATATAATTAGCTTCTGAATTTCTCAATTCTACAAATTACAGAAAAGATTTAAAAATTGCACAAATTATAAACGGGGTTGCCTGGAATAATTGTTATTATAACAGCAGCTGTTGATTATTTAATACACAGTTATTTCTTCTTTCTGTTTAGCAAGCGCCTCTACCATTTTAGGAATTATCTTAGTTGCGTTAAGAAATTCTATCATTATAGGATTTCCGTTTTCGTCCCAATGTAATACTATATCACCAACAATCTCAGCATCGTTAATCTTACCTTCCTTTGATATCCAAATTGTAAGTACATCTGCCTCTGGCTCGTAAGAAATATTATATGCCATATTCTTCTTATGTTTTTCCAAAAAATTTTATACCTTTACTCGTTTTTTTTGAAGATTCTTAAATTGTTTCTTCGCAACAGTGGATAGTTGTACTATATAATTCCAATATTCTCTAAAAGACATATTTTTAGTTTCCCTTGCTATTCGTTTTTTTATCTCCCATGTCTCTTCAAGCCAGTTTCTCGGTCTATTCTTCATAATAAATCGCCTCTTCAGGCTCTGAACAATTTCCTACTAATTTGATTAAAAAGTATAATTGTTGCTTTTCTTTTATTCTTATTTTCTACCTTTTTATCATAATAAAAACCAAACACTGATGTTTCAATATAAAGTGTAGGTAATTTCATAATTCCTTGATATTTTTCTTTTAATTACTTATTAGCACCAACTACTTGTATCCGGTTATATAATAATTTTGCAATGGGTTTAAAGAATTTTGTTGCACGAAGTATCTCTATCCCAATAATCTCGCCTCGTTCATCAAGTTCTACATTTACTCCAGCTGCTACCTCTATAACTGTCTTTTCAGGTCCTTTTCTTAACACAATATAAATCACATCAGATTTTGGATCATAATGAACTAATGGTTTCTTTTTCATATCTTCTGCCACCTCCCGGTCCTTGTTTTACTTATTTTTTCATATAACTTCAATGGATAAATCGTAATCATTATGACGTCTTCTTCTGTTTCCTCATTATACTACAGCCATTTCACGAAGCTTATCTCTAAAATATGCTTTTCCTATAACAACTTTATATCCTGTTTTTACATCAAAGTATTTTTCTTGTCCTTTTTGATATATCTCTCGCGGTAGTTCACTATCAATCTCTCTGATTTTCATGCGTAATTGCAAATGCAAGCTATAAACTATATTCTTTTTCATATTGTCTCCTACTTTTAAAATATAAAATTCTATACATACTGTCAACGATGACAAAATTTTACAAAATACTTAAAAATCATTTAGTAAACAACCTTTTGAATTTTGCTAAGAACCTTACAAAATTTTCTTTGCGGAAGATTGATGGTGAGAAACCTAATGCATTGGCAAGTTTTTTAACTTCTTCACGTGTTGGGTAGACCTTGCCTTTTTCAATTTTTTGACATCTGTGGTAAGAAACACCGCTTCTGTAAGACAACGCTTTCAGCGGAAATAATCTTAGTTTTCGTAAAAGCGATATTTTCTCACCTATCATTGTGTTATGTTTTACACCATCTTCAACACGACGGAAAAATATGTTTTTCATACCTAATATTTTACAACATTTTGTTACCACAGCAACAGGCGGTTTCCTTAACCCGTGTTCATACCTGTTATATGCAGATTTTGATACACCTAATCTTTTAGCAAACACACGTTGGGATAAACCAAGTTTTTTTCTTGCTTTTTTCAATATTTGATATGCTTTTGTTCGTCTCATAACCTGTATTCCAAAAACAGCATTGGTTTTGTTGTGAATTCAAAAATTGTGTATTTAAAACCAAAAACAATTTTGTATATGTTCAATGACAATCCGTATGACACAGAATCGTTTGTTCGGGAAACAAACAAATTACAAAATGATGGATAGTTTACAATCAACTCGCCGCTGTATGCCTCGCCAGACTGCCAACCTATACTCAACCAAAATGTCCGCCAATTAAAATATATTCCTACCCCTTCTACAGGTTTCACAATATCACTTTCTACAACACCAAAATTTGGTCTGTTGAGATTTTTGCTGTAAACAAACCCGCTGATTTTGCGATATTTTACCAACACACCAGCATCAACTGCTGCTTTTGTTATACTACGAAACGTTGGATCGCCTGTCTCTGCTAACTTGCCATAACTATGGTTAATCAACTTAGGAACTAAAATAACATAAACACCACTGCCAACAACATCACTGCCAAAATCATAAACAAAAAATGTGTTGTTCAAAAACACAGATGTCTCAGTATAATATCCTTCAGAATCTAAACTTGTAACATAAGGTAACAGTTTGTACCTACCAAACGGAAGGAAAACACCCGCTGACCATACTGTAATATCATACCCGTGATATTCTTCAGCAGCAGCGGATATCAAAACATTGTTCTCAGAAAACAAAAGCGGTTTTACACCAAAACTGTCTGTTGTTAACAAATCACCATAAACGACACACAAAAACAACAAAAATGTTAAAGTATTTTTTGTTATTTTTTTCATCTTCAAACCTTAAAATATAAAGACATCCCCTCAAACAATGAGGGGAAAAACAAATTATATATTGTTTAACACCCAGCTGAACAAAATGTTTTGATAATTATCAGCTAACTGAGTTATCACATTATCATATTTATTAAGTATTTTGTCAATCTCATCATCAGAAAGTTTATACACATCACGCAATATTTCATAACAACCACAATACTCTCCTTTTACTATGTAATCAACCGCTGCCACCACAATTATTTCTGCTATTTGTTCTTTAGTTAATTTTGCCATAAAATCCTCCCCTACCATTAAAAATTTAGATTTGAACATTACTTGACAACTTTCAAATTCTGAACTTCTTTAATAATATCATCAGTAATATCAACCGCATCCGCTGAATAAAGAATACCTGATTGTTTGCTTATCAGAAGGTCTATTTTGTTTTCTTTACAATATTTTTCTATAATACCACGGATTGTCTCTACAGTTAAATTTACATATTTCATAGTTTCTTGTTGAACAAGTTGGGATGATTTTTGTATTTCATCAGCAATTTGTTTTCTTGCTTGTTCTTCAAACGTTGCTTTTTCTTGCTGTGGTTTAGCATCAAGTTGTGCTTGTAATTGTTTCGCCAACTCCATAATCCTCGCCTCTTCTTTCTTCCACAACTCTTCCACTGCTTTATCGCCTTCTTTAGCATACGGCGATACTGCTACTACTGCGTTCCAGTCTAACACAGCAACTACGATGTCTGAATATTTTTTACCTTTAGCAAATACCAAACTACTACATACCAGCATCATCACAAAAAGCTTCAGCAATGAAGTCAAGTGTTGTTTCATCCACAAATCAGTCGCGTCAAGCAGTTTACCCTGTTGTTGCTGTCCGTCCTTCTTTTGTTGTTTCTTTTGCTTCTTTTGTTTTATCTTTCCCTTTTTCATCTTGTTCTTCCACCTCCTTTGCTGAAATTGATACTATAGAATAAACAGAGACAGCACAATGGCTATCTCTGCGGATAGGCGTCTCAACCGCGCCTGACCTGTAGAACTCAGCATTGTCAACCGCTATAAAACCTGTTTTGTTCCTGTCAGCAAGTTTTACAAATTCGCCTATGCGAAGGTGATCATAAATCGTCCTCACCAACACAATACCACGAATATGAAGGTTAGTTGTTGTGTAAATGTCTACAACAAACTTTTTAAGTTGTGCTTTGCTTTTCATTGTTTTTCTCCGTTTGCTGATTTTGTTGAGTTATCCATTCTTCAAACTCAAAAACTGTGTTAAAATAATGAAACACCACATCTTGCGGAAATGAACCTGTCTCTAACAATACACGCTCACTTTGTGCCGGTAAAAAGAATTCGTTAAACCGATAATCTATAGCACGATGTATCCTCATCAAAATATCTACTGGTGAAGATAACGAACCATCAGGTTCAACAGCACCTATAACACAAATGTTTGACGGGATAATATAACTGTTCTTCAAAGATAAAAGTGCTGCTATAACGGGAAATTGTAAATAAACATCTGAAGATTCTATCTTTGTTTTTAAAGTAAACGGAAATTTATAGCGTTTTAATAAATGAACAAAGTGTTTTTGCGGTTTGTAATTTATAAAATTCATCCCCTTGTCTTCTTTCGGGTTGTTATAACATACAACTTCTTGATAATTATACCCGCCACCTACAAGACCGCCACCCGCGGGTAAGTTGATAATTGAATACACACAACCTGGCTTACCATTTTGTGCAAAGTGTGTGTATTTCATTGTTTGAAAACCTGAATATGTCAAAATCAAGTTAGCAATATAAGTTGTTGTAGAATACCTGTTTTTGTATGCCACCAACAAACGTTCAGGCGAAAGTTTGTCTTTTGTCCTGTCAAGAACAAATACAGCATCTACTTGATACGCTATTGTTCCTGGACCTGAAACACGACCTGATTTTGATAAATGGGAAATTAATAAACAAAACAATTGGTTTTTACGAACAACCTCTGTGAATTTGTAAACAATAGAAAGCAACTGATTTTTTTCACCCACACGACCTTCTTCAGTCAAATCTTTAAGTGCTTGGATACTGTCAACAACAATAAAATCCACATCTTTCTCTGATAAAATATGAAATATCTCCTGTATTGTCTGTAACGACACAAACTCAAGATTAGGATTTATACAATTCATACGTTCAGCGCGGTCAAAAAGTTTGTTCAGCGGTTCTTCTGTAGAAAAATAAACACATTTCACACCACGACAAGCAAGCAAATAAGCAATCTGTGTCGCTAAAGTTGTTTTCCCATTACCTTCTTGACCTGCTAAAATTGATATCGTATGATATGAAAACACATTGTTCATCACACGATCTATCTCTAAAACACCTGTTGTAAATACTTCACCAATTTTGACTTCCTGCTGTGTTCCTGCAAATGATAACCTATCTCGTTCTATCGGAACAATACGGTTAACTGAACCGCAGACAGGACATACAAGATGTTGCTGTGGAAACCTGTTGTTACAAATTTTACAACGATAAAAATCTGTTTTTATTACCATACTTCTTTCTCCGTCTACGTTTAAAAATTTTTTTTATCTTCTTTAACAAACCACGATAACTGCGAATAACCTTAATGCTAGACAAGTTCCCTACAGCACCACCTATCGCGCCACACAAAATGTATATCACAGGATTATCAGACCTTAAAATAAACAAAAACACAACCGCCGATAAAATCCAACTTATAAACCCCCATAACACAGAGTGCCACCGGTCTTTCTTAACAATCGTAAAATACGAAGATAAAGAATCACCTATCGTAATAACATAAACACTCATAAAAACTACTAAAGACAAAATAAACACCATCAACATTACTCTTTTATCTCCCATATATCTAAATAATAATTCCCTGCTCCATCAGGGACTAATTTCAATTTGTATTCTTTATCAGGCGAAAGTAATATACCCATCACACGAACTGAAGCATTGCCAGATTTTTGAGTTTTAGAAGCAGTTTTAACTTGTCTACTACTCTCTTGACCAATCGGATTAAATTCACCAAAAGGTAAAAACTCTTTATTCTCTTTGAAAACCAACGCAGAACTTAACTTCGCTTCTGCATCCGGTGCAACAGGTATACTCGTGGTTGTTACTTGAGGTGTTACCGCCGATAAAGACACAACTTGCTTCTGCGGTGCGACCTGACTTAAAATATCACTAACTACAGAATAACAACTATCACAAGCAGTTAAAAACCTGTTTTTCAAAATTTCAAGACGTTTATCCTTATCTCTCAATCTGTCATAATCTTTGTTGCTATCGTTCGCTAAAGAAACTGCAAACGAAAATATGTTGGCAAACTTTACTTCTTTCGGCTGATACTTAACACCTAAAACTAAATCTTCCGCTTCTTTCTCTATTTCTTTATGCACATCTTCTGTTTCCCACGCATCTTGTTCTGTATGTAGTGGAATACAGATATCAGACATATAATGAACTAACCCGCCAAGCAAAAACGATCCTTGTTTCTTCTTGCCCGTTTTCAATAAAGATAAAGACTGTTTATACAACTCTTCACAACCTTGTGGTAAATCACCAAAACTTGTCCTCGGATGGTAAACATGTTTCCATTTGAAAATATATCCATACTCTTTTTTATCAGGAGCAACACAGCCTGATAAGAACTCACTTTTATCTAACAAATCTTGCCACACAGGAGGTAACGAAGAATATACAATCTCACCAATGTAAGTATGTGTTTTAGTAGTCCAAGAAAATAAAGAGTTGATAAACGATAATATCAAAATAACTTTAAGAATTTTTTTCACTTTCGTTACCTCCTGTTATTTTAGATTTTTTACTTTTTAGAAAATAGCCATAAACGGACTAAACGAGTTTCCTTTTTGCCACATACTGTGCAATGTAACAACAAACTACAACCAACCTGCTGACCATACCAACGGTGAATGCCTAACAAACATAACAATAATGATAAACATCTCACTAACTTAGTCATACTTTTATCCTCCTCGTTATATTTTCTTAAATACACGACGAAGTTCAAACAATGGAATATACAATGGATAACTGTTAGGGACTCTAAAGATATACCCATCCCTAAACCTTTTACCCTCTACCATAACATTATTATAATACACAATAAACTTTTTCTTTCCATTGCTATATTTCTTCATCACCAAATGCAAATCACGAAATAAAGTGACTCCCTTATATTTCATATACTTCATTTACCCCCAATAATGATGTGTATAATAATTTTTCACAAAATCTACCTTCTTCATAAACTTCTAACAAATCATCACCAAAAATTTTCTTAACCTCATCTAAAGAAGCAGAAGTCTCAAAACAAAAAACATTACCTCTCTTAACAAACACATAATTTTTGCCGCCCAACTTCTGCACTGCTAATTTCTGTTCATCTGTTAGTTTAAAATTATGAGCTTTTATTTTAACCCTTAATTCCATAACCCCCTCCTTAATTACCACCAACCACGTTGACGACCATAATTATCAAGTTCTATCCACGCGATAACTGTTAAAGCAATATCACGCAAACGCGAAAAAACATTGCCTACATTCTCCAAACTTAACCACCCACCACTTTTCTCAGCATAAACCACAGTCCCCGGTTCTAAATATATGTTAAGTTTTTCAGGCTGGTGGAGGATAATGTGGTTAAAATCAAGTTTTTCAACTCTGCCACGGGTGTAAATCAAAAGTTTACCCGACGCTGTCGGGTTCAACCCCATAGCATTGCCTATACAAAACCCTAAACTACCCGGCGGTGATATCGTTGGACGCATAAAATCACCAAGTAAACTAACATACTGTGGGACAGCAGATTGTACCGTCAAACTTAATCTTGGCGAAGTTATTACCTCAATCTTCGGCTGTTCACCTGTTGCGTTAAAAATCATCTCTTCAATCTTACTCACACGCTGACCACTTATTTGTCTTACACCAACATTAGGTAAATCAGCAAAACCACTTTGGTCAACACCTACTATATAGTTCATCTTTGCTGTTTTAATCACCAAAACATCTGATGGTAAAACCACTTCGTCACTTTTCTGCGGCAGTTCTCTAAATTCAAACCCGCCTTCTTGCTGAGTTGACGGAGTTACTGAAGGTTGTTGAGTGGGCTGTAGTAAAGGTACACTTTCAAACATTTTTTGTTGTTGCTGTGGCGCCACGGCTGGTGAAACTTCTTGCGGGACAGTAGATTCCTGAACAGATTGTGACGGTCCTTGCAACCCTTGAAGTTGTAACAATCTACGTGTATCTTCCAAAAGCTGACAATTCACAGCGGAAACAAAACTCACCACAACTATTGCCACTTTTGACACTTTCATTTCTCTCCCTCCCATTTGCCTAAGTAACGACGAAGAAATATTTTGTCTTTACGGTTATATACTTTTTTGTTTTGGACAATACGTGTCACAGGATCAATCTGCCAAAAACGACATACTTTGATTTTGTTTGGGTTGAACTTAAATGTTATCTTTTTCATGTTCCCTCCTTTTCTTTCTATTTTTTGCCCGTTCACCACAGTCTAAAATATTGTGGCATCGCTGACAAACTGCTATCAAATTAGACAACCTGTTGTCGTTTATATCAAAGTTTTTATGATGAACAGTTAAAACAACTTTAGCACCCGTTTTCCAATGAGGCATATAATTATGTGCCCCACACAACTCACAACAATTGTTGGCACGCTTTAAAACTTCAGCACGAAGTTCTTTCCAATTTTTAGGATATTTTCTGTAATCTATTGGCATTAGTATTTCCTCCAAACTCTTCTGCCTTTCTTAGGAGCGTGTTTGTTCCACGCCCATTTAACAACTTGTTGTTTTATCCTTTCTAATTCTTTTTTAGCAGATTTTGATGTTGCAACAACTAAAAAACCGCCTGGGAATTCTAAACTATCCCATCCTATTATGTTCCACGCAAAATTTTTCTTCAAAGCGTGAAGTAAAACTTCATTTTCATACAAACCACCAGTTGAAAAAACCCACAATCCATGACGAGTCTCTTTTGCCCTATCTGCTCTCCAAAGACTAACTAACATTTTCATTAAACCTTTAATGTCTCTATAAGACCAATTTTTTATCATCTCATATGCTTCTTCTACTGGTATTTTGTCCTCTGTTAATATTTTTTCTTCTTCCATAAGAGGCGCCTCCTTTTAATCCCGCATTCGCGGGATAAAGACAGCCCGCCAAAAAACGACGGGCAAAAAACTAAACATACAACTCAAGATCATCTAAATCTAAATAACTTGAACTAAAAAATCTGTCAACAAGATTTTGAGCAAATATTTCAGCAATTTTTTTGTTGGTCAACTTCCTTAAGTCTTTGCTACCATATTCTCTCACTTCATCTACAATATCTTTTAGGTAACCTTTATGTATCCGCACCTTTACCTCTAACATATCATTTTTAGTCATACAATTTTAACCTCCCCTTACTAAATTTCCCGCCAAACGGCGGTATAAAAACAAGCCCCGAAAAACGGGGCTTAAACAACCTCGTCTTCGTCCTCAATTTCGTCATCATATTCTACCAAACGAACATCATATTTTACAATAAGTTTTGTACCACAATCACATTCAAAACCAAGCATCGCATCTTCTGAGAAGTACGGCTCACCATACATACCAAACTCGCCAACTTCGTGTATCTTTTTACATTTTGGACACTCTAATTCTATTACTCCGTAGGACATAAGTTTACCTCCCCTTGCTTAGTTTGTTCATAAACTTAAAATTTGACTCAACAGTTTTTATCGCGTCATCCCACAACTCTTTCGGCATCTCTTTTTTAAAACAATCATTCAAACATTTATCCAACACCATTATCGTCCGTGTGAATCGGTCTGCTTCCCAATACCGCTCAAGTTCTTCTTCTGTGAAAATTTGTTTTAATTCATCGTATGTTAACATACCATCCTCCTCTCCTCTAACGGTTAAACTTTTCTTTTCCCGCCGAACAGCGGGATAAAAACACCCTGCCCACTGAGGAAGGGCAGGAAAACAAACAAAATTTAAACTAACACTCCTACATCAATTACATCTCCAACTTTAACTTCCCTTGTATGTGATTGGACAACTATAGCTCCTATACGTGGGTCATAAACAGCAACCCATGCTGTTGGATGATAATAGTGTATTAAATACCCATACAACCAAATTGGTCCTCTCCCTGATATTACTACACCTTTTCCGCAATCAACAGAAAGAGGAGTAATAACTTTTAAATCATCAGGAGTAACATTGTTCATCAAGTCAATTTTTATTAAAGTATACCCTTCTCTTTCTTCTTTTGTTAAAACCACATTACTCATTTTTGCCTCCTCTTTTTTTTAAGAGAGTCTTCCCCCTCAGCAGGAATGACTCCCCGAGTTAACCCCGCATAACATTTAGCACAATAATAGTTTTCTCCATCAGAAAAATATGTCTTCTGATGACAAAAAACACAAAAACCGTAATCTGTGTCATCTATTAAAACAACTTCATCAACCTTTTGAAAATTACTATCTAAAATATCACAGCGAAGAACAAAGTTGAAATATGCGCGGTCATAAACATGTTTATCACAAAGTTCGTCAATGAGTTCGTCAACTTTTTCCTTAACTTCGTCTAAAAACTTTTGTTCATCTTTGTCTATCTTGCTCATCTCATTTCCTCCCTATTGTGTAATATACTCCATAAACTATTGCTACATCGCGTAAGACCCTTACTACAGGGTCAAACGTGTCTATGACTTTCCAAAAAACACGTTTCTTGAAATAAACCCTGTCTGCAGGATAAAGACGGGGATCATCACGTTCAAGCATCAAAGTGTTAAAATCATACCTGTACACACGACCACTGCGATAAACCAAAACCTTCCCAGAAAACCGCGAGTTGTCAACCTCAGCTAAACTTATAAGTTCAAGCAAACTTGCGGCTTTGTAATTGCCAGGTTTAACCACACCTTTCTCACCTACAACATATATCCAACCCGTTGATTTACGGATAACAACATCTAACTCTCTGCCTGTTAACCTGTAATACTTCTCTTTTACCTGGTTTATCGTGAGACCAGCAACATTAAGAACAATATCATACAATACACAACTGCCATCAGGTAAAACATCGGTTTCTTTACCAAAAACAAATAACGAATCGCCAGGACGTAACTTATAATCTTTATCAGTCACAACATACAGGGTTTTCTCTAACAAACTATAAAACGGTTCTACAGAACGGATGTTTTTCAACTCTTCAACTGATTCAAACGGTTTTTTATCACGATATAACAAAATATCATTTGCTACCTGTTCCGGAATACCAAACAACAGCAATTCGTCTTTAGAAATAGTGTTCAAATCATAAACTGCTCCAAAGAAATGTGTTATAAAGACAAAAACAAAAATTAGTAAACCAATTAACAAAACTACTAAAAACTTCACCATTGACCTTCTCATCTCGTGTTCAAAACTATCCTTGTTATTTAACATAAATCCTTACCTTCTGAATGTTAGGATTATAAGGTATAACAAACCTAATTTTCTTTGCTTCATTAAACACAGCGGGTTGATCCTGCCGCGATATCTCATCGTCGTTCATAGAACAAAAACTGGCGGTAACATTGTGTGTAACCTGTGGTTTACAAATATCAACTTCACATACCATAAGATCACCATCACGGTAAAAATTAATATTAGTAACAATCGGTTTCTCAGCATAAGTTAAAACAGCTTCCGCAGGTGATAAATTCTGTGGTTGTTTTGGCATCTTTGCGTCCAAAATAGTCTCAGCACGACGAACTAAAACAAAATTTATAACCAACACAAAGACAGCAACTGTGCTAAAAATCAAAATAATGGTATACTCCCGACGCCAATGTGATACAAACCAGTTTTTAATCCTTTGCCACCTGCTCGGCATGTTCTTTTTACAAACAGCAATAATTTTATTCACAATCTCTAACATCTCACGCCGTGTGTCTTCGTAAAGATTGTAATCTTTCAAATCTTTCTCTTCGTTCATATCACCACTCCTTTAAATACAATCGTAGTTTGTCAATAACTTCACGTGCTTGGTCATACGCACCTTGTTGTATCAAACTACGAGCAGTTTCAACCATACTTTGACCAAGCGTGAAATCTTTAATACGGCTAACAACTTCTTGTAACTCACGCAACTCTCTAATCAAGTTTTCTACTTCGGGAGTATACCTTTTCTTTTGCGCTTTAACATAAAACTCGCCGTTGTCACCAAGATAAACATGTCTGCGATATTTAGTTCCTACCTCAAGATCTACCCGCGGTGAAAATATATCACGAAAACTTAATACCACACCAACATTGGTTCTTAAATACCCCACCGGTGAAAAATCGCTGTCTACCCTTAACTCAAGTTTTGAAAACCGTTTAAACTCTTTTATTGACACAACAACAAAAAACCCTGCCTGCCAAGTCGTCTCATCTTCTACCGATAGCAAACTTCCTTTAAGACCTACAAGAAAGTTTATCGGTGCTAAAATCTCTTCAGAAAAAATTAAATACCACCGCGGTAAAACTGGTGCGTTTTCAACACCTAAAGTAATCGCAGGTAAAAACAGCGTTTTTGATTTTATCCCATAAATTGTCACATCAGTGTCAAAAGTAAAATTATCCTTTTCATATTTACCTTTCACAGCAAAACCCAAAAATGGTGCGTCTACATCCCAAAACTGGTATCTATACCCTAAAACATACCCGTAAATACCTTCCTGCTGAGAACCAATTTTCTGTGAAGTTTCATCATAAAGTTCATAACTATATAACTTGTGTGTCGCTGCTAACGATAACAAATGCGCACGACCTAAAGTGTATTTACCAAATAACGAGGCAACATAATTGTCAGCAATACCACAAGTGTATAATCCTAATTCGTCAACATTGTCTATCGCAGACAACGGTTGATCATCAGGGTTAAACAAAATCTGTTGCCCGCGGGCTTGCTGCGATAAAATAATGCTCAATAAAATCACCGATATCAAAACCAAAATAAATGTTATAATAAACGCTACCAACTCGTTCTTCTTCATTTTTCCTCGGTTTTTGCTGTTGTCTCTAAATGTTTCAGTAAAACTTTTGCTATTGCGTCAAAACAACTTGTATAATGTTCACCATCATCATAAAACGGTGATATACAACGAATATTTGACAAAATCTGTGCTGTTTCTTTCTGCCAGTTGTCAACATCTTTCTCAATCAAAAATTTTACAAAATGGTTCACAGCGTCGGACATCGCGGAAAAACAGGAACCGTTTTTATTAAAATGACATTTGAAAAATTTCTCACCAACAGAAATAAATAACGGACCACAAGACGAATTTACTTGGTATGTTGTTGTTTTTTGAACTCTGCTTTTCATAACCTCCCCCGTTGTTCGTTCTAAACATTAGTCAATAATTAGGCAAATTGGGCAATAATTGGGCAAAAATTGGGCAAATGAGGCAAAAACTTGTCATTTAACTACCCTCAACATTCTTTTAAACTTTTTACCACCTATCTCACCAACGATATAGTAGTACCCAGCAGACCATTTGACATAAAAATAAAATTCTTGCTGACCTGCTGCAAGGTCGCCGTCAAGCAATGTTGATACTAACGAACCGTTTTCATCTAACAATAAAACACGAATCTTTTGACTTTTATCAGTATCTATAACCATACGCAACATACCGCCTTCTTTCACAGGATTCGGGAAAAAGGTAAAACCAGGTTTGTCTGTCACAACTGGGTAAAGAACAAAATTTTCTGTGTATTCTTTATCATGATCAAACCACAATCTACGTTTCTGTGTTAAAAACCCTTCTGATTTAACCTCACATTCAATATAACCGTCCACATTAAGCGTCGTGATGTAAACATCAAAATCACCTTGATCGTCAGTACCAAAACTTAGCAATTCTTCACCTGTTTTCTCCCATTTCAAACTCACACAAGCAAAACTTAACGGTTCATTTTTTGAAGAAGTTACTCTTCCTTTGAACCGACAAAATGTGTGAAACTTCATATCAGAAACATCATAATACCGCGCAGTACCTAAAACTTCATATTCTGCTGCGCTGTCGCGGTCAACATTACGACGTAACAAACGGTAAACCTGTTGTGTATGTGGTATCCAAAGTAGTTCTGGTTTGTTATCTAAATCTGTATCAACCAAAAATTCAAACACACCATCAGCATCCCAATCAACCCTGCGGTATACCTGGGAATTTAAGTCTGTATCGCGGTAACTTTCATACCCATTCGCTAAAATCTTATCTTTATTACTCGCCATCTCCAAATTACCATCACCATCAATATCTTGGTAAACTACATCCACTGACATCTCCACCACAACAGGTGAAGAAACATAAAAATACGATGTTGTCTGCGTAGTTAAAACAGCACTGGTGTAAAAATATGGAAAACGACCATTAAACTCTTTTGGGAATGAAAACCCGTAATAATATGTAGAAACTTTAACAGAATAAGTATCTATCACAACCTGATACTCAGCAACTTGATAATCAGTGGTTGATAAAAACACAGCAGTGGAGACATAAAGCGTAAAAGTATGGCTACCTACACCCATTTGCCAAGAAAATGTTACATCCCTATCAACAGTAGAAACAACGCTAAGTTCCTGTGAAAACATAACAAATGGTAAACAAACAAAAAATGTAATTAACAAAACTTTCTTACCCACTGCTTGACCCCTCCTCAAGTATCCTAACAATCTCTAACTCGCCGCGGACAACTTGCGGCGAAAAAGATAATAACCAACCCAACATGTTTTTATTAGCGTAAGTAAACACAATTTTCACACCATCAGTGCCGAACAAAACGTTCTTCTTAGGTTCTATCTTCATTGTTGACGGCGTTTTCAAACTTATCTCACCAATCGGAGAATACATAACAAATTCACCTATAACATACCCGTCATCGGGAATCAACTTAAAAATGTTCTCAAAATAAGTTACTTCAACAACTTTATACCGTTCAGTTACATATTTTATCCTTTGTCCCGTAGTCTGCCGCTCAATTTTGTAAACATTGATGTCATTTTTTGTATTATACACAACACCATCTGAACCTAAAACAAAAAGTTCTTCACCCGTGGACCTTATAATACGCATCTTTTCACGGATGTATTGCGTAGTAACAAGATTAAAACCTTCAACCACAGCATACTGCAGAAACTTTTCTCTCTGAGTAATCTTTTTTATCGCAGTAAACGGATCTTTTGTTATTTTCTCGTATATACCCGAAGGTGTTGTCAAAACAATCGGTAACAAAATTAAACAAATAACGCTCATAACAATCGCAGCAGACCCTTCCCGCAAACTGCCTACTGGTATCTGTTTAGAAAACGAAAATGGTGTTACCCAACGATGTAATGCGGGGTAGAACAACGGGACGCCCATCGGAGATAAAGCGTCTATCATCAAATGCGATACTAAAGCAACAACAATTGATACCCAAACCCACCACGAAATCAATGCCACCGGGAATAATACCAAAGAAACTATAAAAACAAACAATAAAGAATGCACGGGACCTCGGTGACCATACAAAATGTCAATGTCTTCTATATAAAACTCAAGACCCGGTGATAACCATCTTAAAAACCTGCTTAAATAACTTGATACAAACGAATACTTGATATCAATATCAGGTAAAAACACAAACGGTAAACCAACAAACATTTTTAACTCCAACTTTTTGTCAAAAACTATAAGCAAGGCAAATAGTACCAAAAAATACCCGCTGATATGTAGTAACGTTGACATATACACAGAATATTTTGAATACCATTCAGGTGAATACTCAGGTAACGCTACAAACTCGTCTTCTTCACTACGCATCAATCTCCTAGCAAACAAGCGGTAAAACCATACACCCATAACTGACAGCCCTGCATAAACAGCATAACGATAACTCTCAGGTCCACGAAGAAATAAAAAACGCATAAAAAAAAGAACAAACACAAATAAAAACAACCCTATTGTTAAATCGCGGTATTTCAAACCCCATCGGTGTAACTTCAGTTTTTCTCTAACATCCTCTGTATCTATCAGTTTATCACCACACAGAGATTTTAAATTCTCAATACATCTTTTCACAGCACCGGGGTAAAAATACATCAGTTTCAACCTGTTGTATAACATCCGATACGCAGGTAGCGTGAGGTTAAGTTTGCCAATCACCAGTGAGTCATAAAAATACTTTTTCTGTTTTTCTTCAGTGATTGGTAACACAACAACTTTCTCAAAATCGTCAAACCATTCAGAATATTTACTGGGGAACCTGCGTTCGTTTGTTGCTAAAACAAGTTTTGCCGTCGCTTTCCTAAACTGCATAAGTTTCTCAATATCAGAATCTGTGAAAAACTCAAAATCGTCAACAACTATGTAAAACGCAGTTTTGTATATCGCAGTAATCTGTTTAAACCCCCAACAAATCTTTTCAACAATATCGTCAATGGTATAATTCTTAAAATTCTCTACTTCAAAACCCGCTTCAGTAAACTGCGGGAAAAACGAGTTGTAGAAAATCTCAAGTTCTTCACGACCAAGGTTGTTAAAACTTATCTTAACATACAACTTGCGGTTGTCTCCAAAAAACTGTTGCGAACGTTTGTCAAGATAACGGATAACAACGTTGTCTATAAGATAACTTTTGCCACTGCCCGTGGGACCTAAGATTATAAAACTATAATTCTTGGACAAAAACTCTATGATACGCTTCGTTTCCTCAATATGATGGTTTCTTTCCTCAACTTCGTGCCCAGGCGGAAATATTTTCCTCACACACCCCTCCTCGGAATGTTAAACCTTAAAACTCTATAAACCCCTTTTTTCTCTACACGACATAAAACCGTATAAATATCTTTCCGCGCAGCTGGTCGTAGAATAAACACTGCTCGTTTAGTGTTGAACTTCGTTGTTTGACCTAAACAAACTAAATCTGAAACAAGATATACATATTTCACTTTTGATGTCCTCTCCGCTGGTTTCTCTTCATCCTCACCTTCAACTGCTTGTGATACAGCGGGTAACACAGTATATGTCAAAGGTTGTTTTGAAACTAAAATCAAAATATATGTATTGTCATCGTACCAGTAAGACTGTGAACTATCTACTTCATCTTCTAACGTTGCCGGTGTGACAACCTGTCCTGCTTTCTGACCTTTGAAATTTTGTTTCGCCGTGATATATCTGTTATCCACTTCAGAAAAATATGTATAAGTAACTACAAAATTGTCAGCTGGTGCAGGAACACTTTCACCTGAGTTCAAAACAGAATAAAATTGTTTTGAAGACGATGTCTTTACCTCAAGATTATACACAGGAACATCAGACGTGTTAAAAATACGTCCTTCAAGCAATTGTAATAACTCCTGACAAAATGATAAAGACAAAACTGAAAACGGTAAAAGAATTATCATAAATACTTTTAACACACTATCTACCTTGTTCACTTTATTTTTCCGCTTTCTTTTGTCCTCGTACATCATTTTATCAGCCTCTTCAAAAAGTTCTTTGTAATCATACCAGGAAGATACGCTATAACCTATTGAAACACGAGGAACTATGACTTCGGTAGAAGAATCATCAGACGTATTGTCACTAACACTGATTTTCTGTTCAACATTGTCCCGTAATCTTTTAACAAAATGGCGTAGGGTTGAAACAGTAATCTCACCGCTGTCACGCTGTTGTGCTACAGGAAATATCACAAACTCGTCACCACCAAAACGACTTATAAGATCGCTCTCACGACAAACAGATTTTATCCTTTTAGCAACAATCTTTAAAACTTTATCGCCAAACTGATGACCATATTTGTCATTCAACTCTTTAAAATTGTCCAAATCAATCACAATCATCGCTGCTGGTAAACCAAGTTTTCTGTTTATATCAATATACTTTTTGACTTCTTTGAAAAAATCTATCTTTCTAAGAAAACCTGTTAACGGGTCTAACTTGTATTTCTCTTTCACACGTTCAAACCTCTCACGAACATCTCTCATCAACATCTCTGTAACGTCCTTATACACATCAACACGGAAAGATTCTAACAAATCCATCAATAAACGATAAAAAATAAAGTTGAATACAACAGAACATACTGAAGAAAACAACAGCGCGCCTGCTACTGACATCACAGATAACAACTCTTTATAAACAAACAGAAAAATCGCTATGTTTGTCAAAGTCACAGCAATTGATACCAACAGTTTGTAGAAAAACAGTTTCAAATAATCTGTTTCGCTAAGTAAAACTGTGTATGATATCAACCACATACTCACTGAAAAAACTAGTGTATCTATATTTGCTAAATACAACACACCAAATGCGGGTAATAAAACACTGCCAAAAATTATAAACCCTGCACAAAAAAATACAATCTTTAACAATCTTGCATATTTCTCCTTCACCTGTGGTAAAACCGCCTCACGATAGCCACGAATATAAGAATATACGCAAGAAACTAAATAACTACCACATACCACAGCCCAAGGATAAAACCCTACCCCTACCGCGCCTTCAAACCTGCCTATGTCAATTGTCGTAGCATACCTAACTATCGCTGAAGGATAAAAACATAATAAAGAAATAAAAACATTAACAAAAAATCCTATTTTGCGAAAACGGCGTGTCAAAAGTTCTAAACCTAAAAACCTCACCCGCCATGTGTTAGTATACGCAATTGACCATACGAAAGCAAAATAACTACACCATAAACCCGTAAAATATGTCATCTGCATCATAAAAACCGTCCTAACAAATGCTGTGAAAAGGTTGCTTAATACCCAAACCAAACCTGTAAGACAAAATAACGAAAAATAACGATCTACTACAGTAAGATATTTACGGCGGTAAAAATGATATAACCATACAGATAACAAAATCAAAAAAGATGCTGTGTTTGTAAAAACGAATATAAACCTCACTTTTTACCCCCTTTGAGCAAACGTTTTAGTTCTAATGCTTTTTCATATATCTTGTCATAACCTGATGAAAAATCAAAATTTTTTATAAAAGACAAAATTTCCTCATCTTTAATCCGTTCTGCACAACCCTTAAGATTATTAACCATTTCAACCAGTTCAGCAGATTTCACAGGTTGGGAGACATGTTGTTCTGTCTGTAGGGTATGTTCTGACGATATGGGAACATTAGCAGGGATAGGGTTCGGCGAAACAGAAATATTTTTTTCTGACCCTATAACACAACTAAGCATCTTTTTGAGCGGTGTTTTAACTTTTTTAACTGATTTATCAACACTTTTTAACGAAACACCACTATCAAGTACCCTAGACAAATCTATCATGGTCCCCTGCTTACTTGGTTGAATATCTATCACACCTTTAGCATGTAACCCACGCAACCCTATGTGAATAAGTGGACGGGTAAAACCTAAACGGCGCGCAATAACACCTAAAGAAAGTGTCAAATGCGTAGTTTTTTGCCTCTTGGCTTGTTTTACCAAATAGCTCAAAACCCTTGCTTCAGGTTTAGACAACTTTTCTATTAAATTATCGTCATAAGCACTGTCAAAATTTTTACTTTTATTGCTGTCAAATTCTTGCATTTTTTTTAACACCTCATTGAAAAAACTGAAAAAAAATTTTACACTAACCTTTTCAAACCCCCATAACCCACCTTTTTACCCAGTTTCGTAACAATCTCATACCGCTTCCAAGGGCGGCGTAACAACTCGCCTGCTGTAATTTCACCACGCCTTATCAATTTAATCGGCACAGGGTCTACCAACTCTATCCTCAACCTCGCTCTCCTACTTTTGAAACTATCAGGGTATTCAACAATCCGCCCCTCTACTTCTACCACACGAACAAGCGTTGCTGTTGCAGGAAAAATTACGCAATCAGCATAAAATTCTACATCCTCTGACAAACCAATGCAATCACACCCCCTAACCAGTTCGTCATCAGAAAATTCATACCGGTAAATTTTGCCTATTTTTACAAGATTTTTGTTCATACCACCACCCGTTCACCAGCACGATGTAACAATTCGCCAGCGGTAATTTGGCATTTTCTAATCTCGGTAAACGGCACCGCTTCAAAAAATCTAACCTGTAGTTTTGCTTTCTCTTTTTTCCGCGGTTCTCGGTAAATAACACAACCACGAACCTCTATCTCTTTAACCATACCTTTCTCAACAACAAAAGTAATAAAATCCGCTAAAAACTCTGTGTCATCCGACAATTTTACCCGCAACTTGCCTGTGAGTATATCATTATCGCTAAAGTTGTATCTATAAACCTTACCCATCTTCATAAGGTTTTTGTTCATTTCCTACCACCCCTTACAAACTTGTACGGTGATCTTTTTGGCGGTGGACTTTTTAATGGATCACCTATATAACACAGCACACCATCTGAACTAAATACACCAGCGCTCGCAGGTGTGTATCGGACACCTAAACGAACAAGAAAAAACTCATTCAACCCGCTCTTTGGAACATAGGCGTATACACAAGGCGAATATAACCGCACAAGACGATCACTATAACCTGGTTTAAAAATGTCTAAATAATCACGGCGATTTAGTTCTCCTGCAAATAGAAACGAGTGTTCACCATATCTTAGGAAAAACATTGAAGAGGTTTCTACATCAACATCCAACCGCGGATAAATTACATCTATCACAACAATGTATCTCTGCTGTAAAAAATCTATCTTTGTCCCAACATCAAAAATCTGTGGCCTTGTTTTGTCTTCTATCGTTTTAATCGCTTTTAAAACGCTAAAACTCGCTTTATTTGGCGCGATCTTGCCATAGTTAATGGTATACACGCGGCGAACATCAAAAAGCCTAAAAACTTGCTCTAAATTACCACAAGAAGAGGGTTTTAAATCGGGCAGTATCAACCAGTCTATCACAGGTTTCTTAATCTTACGTTTTTTACTTAAAATTTCTCTTACTTGCCTTACCGCTTTCTCATCCCCCGTAGAACCCGTGCCAAAAAGTAAATTACCACCTTCAGGAAGTAAAACCAAGGCTAAAACACCTTTAGTATCAAAAGTATACACCTGTAGTTGATACGGGTATAAATCATGATAATTAAACACTACACGACTGTCCCATTCGTTCGGGGATACACAATACAACCTCAGGTTTTTCTTCAAAGTTTCTACATCAGCGGTTATCTTTGCCAAATCAAAAGCGTAATACAATTCATCAACAACATTAAAATCACCATATTTAGTCCTAAACTTCACTATCGCTTCTGCCATCTCTGGTGTCACCCAAGGCAAACGGGTCAATTCACTCATAGACGCCGTGTTCAGGTTTGCTTTTAACCTCACATCGTGCCAGTTGTCCGCAAACGACAAATTAAACAAAAGTAATATAATCAAACCTGTTTCCTTCATTTTTTTATACACCTCCTAACCCCGCGGTAAATCAATCCCTTCCGCCTGTTTCCTCCATGGTCTCCAACTCGTCAATCAACTCCTGCATCGCCTGATTCTTAAACTCATCATACAACTTCTCTCGTTCTTGCTGCGCTATAACTGACTTACGCGGTTTCTTCACCACTTTTTTACCACCGGGATAATAAAACAACGCACCATCAAACAAAAATACATCACGGTCAGAAACAACAGGATTGTTCTTCAACTCAGTCTTCACAGGATGGGGGGTTATGACAACACGGGGGTCGTCATAACAAAACATCACACCTAACCGAGATTTCTCTATCGGCATAACTACAGCATAAAACGGGTATGATTGATAACAGTCTATCTCAACATTGTTGTCAACAAAATGCACAGGTAAATCTTTAACGGGTTTCAAATATTTTAGCGGCAGAAAAATCTTTTTCACACGAAATTTGTTGTATATCCACGAAAAATCTACATCGGGACAAGTCACAACCAACCAGTCTATGATAGGTTTAAGAAACAACGAAGATTTTAGTTTGCTTTTGAAAAACTTCACATCAGAAGCGTCAGCGTCACGGGTCAAAACTACAAAATTACCTCCATCAGCAAGTTTAAACAAATAGTTCACACCATCATCAGTCCTGCGGTAATAACAAACCGTAGGGTTTATCAAATCCTGCAATGTATCAGCTAACCCTGCACGCCAGCTCTTCTCTGACACAGCATATAAATTCGCTTGTGAGCAAAGATATTTAACATAATCCTCGCTCACAGGTAAACTCATTTCCCAACAGGCGTTGTAGATCTCAGAAACAGTTTTAAAATCACCATACTTCTGACGATATACCAAAATAGCATTGGCTACCTGCGGAGTAATACCAGGAACTGAAAGCAACTCTTTCTCAGTAACAGTGTTTAAATTTACATAGTGTGTTGCAAAAAGTAGTGAAGAACATAAGATTAACAAAAATGTTAACTTTATGTTTTTGAACAAACCTCTCACTTTTTCAGGGGACAAATTTAATGCCGCAACAAGACCTTCGCAAACAAGAAGCAACAATAACTCCTTCCACTGCTTGCTTGACCGCGGGGTATATAATCCTTGCTCACGATATATTTGTTTTATTTTCTCTAAAACCTCTTTGTTTATCACAACACGCATTTTGTCTTACCTCTCTTGAGATTTTAATAGACGATTAATTTCGTTCACAAGCGGTATTAGGAATCTATCATTTTTACGAACCGCTACACTTGTAACTTCACCACTTGCTAACTCGCGTGCTATACGTATTATCGGCGCTACAATGTTGTGTGCTATGATCCACGTTGCTACTAAGCAAAACACTATTAAAAGAAACACTATACCAGCAGAAATCAGCGAATATAACATAACCAGATCTTGAACACGACCTGATTGTTCAGCAAAACGACCTAAATCAACATTGTTCAACGTAAAAAAGAACCCTAACATCATCAAACCTACACATAATATCACAGTGACGAACAACCACGGCAATGTCTTGCCAAACAACACTACCAACGCCTCTGCTTCTCCTTCTACTAGTTTTACTCCTCGTCTATCCATTGGTTTGTACCTCCATTATTTAAAATTCACACCCCGAGACTGGGGAGGCTCAGCCTCGGGGTGTGGTGTACTAAATATTCTCCCCTAATTTCTTCGCAACTTCTGCTTCAAGTTCAATAATCAAACGATTGAAATCTTCTTCACTCAAATCAGCAACTTTTTGTTTTAACCCCAACTTTTTCTTCACATTGACCACAAGAGATTGTTGCTCAATTGTATCAGAAGAATATTTCTCAACAATAGACAATATCTTCGCTAACCGCTGTGAAGCACTTACGGGTTGGGATTTTTCTGATTTTGGTGGTTTTTCTTCTGTCTTATGTTTTGTCTCTTTCGCTTCTTTTGGTTTTTCCTCTTTCTTCACCTCAACGGTCTCTTGTTTCTTTTTCTCACTCGTTTCTTTCTTCTCTTCAGCAACAGAAATTTCTTCTTTTTTCTCAACGACCTCGGGTTCAAAAACCACTACCGCTTCTTCACCAGATTGTTCTGCCTTAACAACACCAGCAGACTCTGTTTCTTCTACTTCCGGGACCAACTCTATTGGCAATTCGGGAACTTCTTCACCACCTAACTCCTCAACCGTATACAACCCTCCTACAACATCAGGAAATACTTTACGTGCACAACCTGAAATTGCGCGCGCTACCAACAACTCTTTTGTGTATTTCTGCCAAGATTCTTTGTTCAAAAGCCCAGCGCGTTTCGCATCTTCTATTGTGAAAGTGTACTTAAATGATATCACACCATCTTTTCTTTCCATCTCACACCACGCGGATGTACCATCACCACCAAACTGTATCTTTTTCGCAAGACCACTGCGTAAGATCAACGCTAACATACCAGCACTGTCTATCGCAACCTTCTGGTTGACAACATACAAATGCGATATTGCTTCCAACGGCGGCATGTTCAACTCTTTTGCCTTCATTATTATCACAGCAATCTTTTCTTTTGTGTTTAACTCTTTCGGCAACATACCACTTTTGAGCAGTATCTCTGCCTTCCTTAACACAACATCAAGTGTTTTACCTTCATCTTCTTGTATTGCTTGGATTTGTTGATTAGTTTGATTATTGTTTTTCTCTGTCATGGCTTTGTACCTCCTGTTAGATCATTATTTCTTTCTTAACACCTTATTCATACGACGACAATATGTAACTTCTCTGCAATCAGGACAAACACCATTCCTGTCAATACTCCGCAATGTCCATTCACGACCACAAACAACACAAGGTTTGAAACCTCTTATTTTGCTTTCCAGTTGCTTTATAACCTCAAAAACTATGGGTTTTATATGTTGAAATTTACCTGCCATAACTTTTTACCTCACATAAAAAGAGTTATATAATTTTCACCTGCGGCTCTTCTTCTGTGTAAACTTTTACACCTGGTATCTCTTCGCCTTTTTTAACTGCTTCAGCAATCTTCTTATCATCAGGTTTTAAATACTCACGCGGTAGCTTAGTCTCGTCTTCTATCGTCCATTTTTTAACAACACGAAAATTTATTTCGCCACCGCTGACAACTTCATTCTTAGCAAGTGTGGGTGTCACAACAACAGGCGGTAAGTCAACAGAATTCAACTCGTTTTTTATTCGCTCATAAATCTCTTTCTCTTGTTGTTTAAACTCTTCCCATTTCAAAGCACGATATTGGACTATTTTTTGTCTTAAGATTTTGTCTGCTTCTTCTATCGGTTTTAAATATTGGTCAAAATACGCGTTCACACGGCGCATCTGGTCATAAAGCGGTTTGGAGAAAAACTGTCTTTTGCTGTCCAACTCCAACTTTATCACAGATAAACTCAATAAATACTCTAACGCTTTTTTGTAATCATCAACACTCTCTATCGTCATCGTTAAAACCGTGTCACGAATCTGTTCAGCACGGTTCCATAAACGAACTATCTCTTGTTCTTCAACTTCTTGTACTTCTGATACTTTTGAAACTTTTGGTAATTCTTTGACTTTTTTCATTTTATTCTTGCCTCCCTTATGAAATATTTCCAAAGTTCATACGCGTACAAAAACAAAGTAAAAAGTTTGTCTAAATCCTCAACCTTCTTTGTTTCAAAATCTGCAGTGTCCTTACCGAAACGTATCACCCAACATTCATCAACTTTCTGCCCCATCATCTCTTCGTACGCTACTTTGTATGCCGCAACCTGAACAAAATACTCTTTGTAAATCGCTGAAGATGTCTTCCAATCAGCCAAAATAACCCTACCATTAACCTTGCCTACAAAATCAAACGTCCCTGCATAAAAATGTTTCTTGCTCACAACTAACTTCTCTGTTTCAACAACTTCTACCCCACGTTTCTTCTTCCAGTCCAAAAACGCAGAAACACAATTTTGGACGAAAGAAACATATTCAGGTTTTATCTTCATCTCCACTCGTTCACCTTTTAACAGTCTATGTATCACATCGTGAACTATATCACCAATACTTGTTGCTCTCTCACTTTTTTCAACAATCTCAGAAAAATCTGTCCTTTTAAACCATTCAACTAACTCAGGTTTGTTGATAACCTTTAAAATCTCTGTTACAGACGGGTATTCTATACCGTCTATCACATATGTTTTCATAAAGTTTATATGCCTCCTTCTTTATCTTGAAGTTTTTTAATCTCTTTCGCTTTCCAATAAACTTTTAAAAATTTCTGGTAAAAACGGTCATGAAACTTCCATAAAGCGTGGTAACTCATCATCCCCGCTAAATATTTCCGTACCACCCACGGCTCTTTTGACCAAAAAATTAAAAATTCTTTTACAACAGGATCGTTTGAACTCATCATAAACTGCAATACATCATCATCAAACTCTTCCAAACTACCCGCTATTGCACGCCAAAATGATACCAACAACTCCATCGCGTTAACACCGTTTCTTGAAAAATGCGGCTTGGTAAAATATAACCACGCCATCAGATATCCTCCCAATCTACCAGTTTTTCACTTTGTTTTTTATCTTTATATTCCATCCACAACCTGCAAAATATTTCATATGGACAACGAAAACCGTGCAATTTAAACCATTTGTATGCACTACGAAAATCCATATTTAACACTTCGGGACGATATTTTTCTCCCCAAGAGATTATCTCATTAAACCACCTTCTTAATCTATAAATCTTATCTTGTTTTATTTTCTTATTGTCTTTCATATATCCTCCCAATTCATTAGTTTTTCATCAGTCCTCAATAAATTGTATATCTTTAATACATCTTGTCTTAAACTTTCAAACAACAAATCTATCTTACGCATATTCACCTGTTCACCTTTCTTATACTTGCTTAACAAAACATCTAACTCCTGCCAGATAGTAAAAAATTCTTTTGCTAAGGGATGCGATGATTTTAAAAATCTACACAACATCTCCTCATCTAACTTGTCCCATAAGTTTCTTAAAAATCCGTAAAAATCATAAATCATCTTGTCTATCATTGTTTTTTTTATCCTCCATAAAATGTTTATCCCAATATCTACGAAAAGATGTAAATGAACCACGGAAACCATTATCACGAAACCATCTATATCTTTCTCTCACACCCATTTTGTCCAACTCTATACCAAGTGTGTTAGAATATTCAAGAATTTGATAAAATGATGAACGTAAAAATTTGCTTTTTGGCTCGTATTCACTGCCTAAACCTAACAAAATACGATGAATCGTGGTACGAGACAACCCTACTTCTTTTGCCACCTTCCTTATGCTCAAATACTCACTATACAGCTCTTTTGTCCATTCCTTGTGATATTTTTCAACTTTTTTCATATTTTTTGTGCCATTTGTCACATTTACAAATTTTATTTTTAATCTATGGGACAATTGGCACAGATTGTTTTTAAACACATTATCGACGAAAAAGATATATTTGTGCCATTTGTCTCACAAAAATTTCTAAACTATGGGACAATTGCTACACTGTGCTTTTTCTAATCTATAATCCTTGAAAAAACAAGAATTTTTGTTAAATTGCGTGTTTTGTGCCAATTGTCCCATACCCCCGTGCCAATTGTCCCAATGAAACAAAAAAACCACATACTGTGTGACAAAAAACACAGAAATTTTGCGTTTTTTGTAAACCACGCAAAAATATATAGCAAAAATAAATCTATTGCTGTAAAATTTTTCATTGAATTTTTAACAACTTTTTTAATCAAAATCAGATTTATCGAATATAATGACATAAAAATTACTTGATTTATCAATAACTTTTTTGATATTTTTTCTATTTTTTATAAAAATTTTACTTGATTTTTCAAAAAGATTTGTTATATTATATATACTGTTCAGCAAAAAAGAATATACAGTATTAAGAAAAAAAATTTTTTATATATATAAGTATCCATCCCTTTTTGCTGAACAGGGGTACTCTACTCTCAAGGCTACCAACCATACCAAATAGCACACACTCTACCAGAGAAGAATGCTTTACTCTCCCATCACTCATTGTGACAATTTTTAAAAATTAATTTCAAAGAGCTGTTTGTAAAGTTCGTTGTTAATAAACCATTTAAAACTTGACTCATCACTACCATCTCTCTCTAAAACACCAAAACACCACAATTCCTCCAAACACCTATACGCCATACCCCTTGTGATCTTTAACTCATCAGCAACTTCTGTTGTTTTTTTTGTAAAATTTTGATTGGTGATAAAATATTTTAAGATTTTGTATTTTATAGAAGGAATTGACATCAAACTAACTTTTTTTATTATTTCAAACTCTTCTGCGGTAACTTCAGATCTACCATTCACCATTGCCAATGCCTTAACAAATGTAAAAATTTGTTGACAAAGCCGCGCAGGTAATTCTGTGTCAGGAACATACTCTATTTCGCCTTTATGGTCCCTTTTAACACCTGTCCTCAATTTTGTAACTAAATCTGAAAGAATTATTATTTTTTCTTTGTAGATATCATAAAGAACTACTTCATCAACATCGCTACCTTTTATCTCAATAGAATCATGAAATATTTGCAAAGCTTCTTGAATCTCTTTATGCATTTGATTTTGTTTACCAATCTGCTGTAAAGATTTGTTTGCTAGTTTTTTCCTGTCAGTAATTGTATGATGATAAATCAAAAATCTTTCTCCCATAATAGCATCTATCTCACGAAATTTCTCAAAAACTTCTGTACAACCAGCTATTATCGTTATTTTGCCACTCCATTCTACTTTCTTCCCTGTGCCGAATAATTTCATATAATATCCATCCCATATCTCGCGCATCTGTTGAAAAACCGCACTACGAGATTCGCTGTCAAACTGTAGAATTGAAGTAAAATCTTTAAAAATAACAATACCGTTTTTCATCTCATCAAGTAAACCATGATAATTCTTGTCACCAGAAACAAAAGTCTTTGGCGTGAGTTCTGAAATTATGCGTATGTTATAACTTTTTAAACAAGACAAATCTTGCAAAATTGATGTTTTAGCTCCTGAAGGAGGGGTCAATAATATAAGCCATACAGGTATAGATTCAAACTTATGCGCAATTATTGCTGCATGAATTACTCTTAAATAATCTTCGTCTTCAATATAAAACCATTTCTTATACACATCTATAATCCCTTGAAAATTTTTTAGCTTTTTTAGTTTTTCTATCCATTCCCTAAGTCTCTTATCCCTAACTTCTTTTGCTTTTTTAAGTGTTGTTTCTAAATAACTATTATAATGACGACCCTTCTCAAGGGTTTTACAAGAGATTTTATATTCTGGGTTTAAAAAGACAGAATATATCATCTCGTCGCTAAAATGTGCTTTTACTAATGCTATCATTACCGCTAAATCTAATTCTGAACGAGACTTGTATTTTTGATGTTTGGCTGGATCGTATCCGTTAATGATTGCGTCTTCTACCCAATAAGGCAGATTGTATTGTTTAATATCAACATGTGGAATGTTGTTTACTATAACTATCCCATCTTTTATTGCTGTGGGCTTCTCTTTGTAAAACTTTTCAAAATCTGTAATTTTGTATCTTCCAAGGTCAAAGTTAAACTCTATTATCTCCACTTTTTTAGGATTGTTTGGATCTTTGTTGTTATATGTTTCTGGTATACGAAGAATACGG
>Ga0078972_1005882_pt1 | contig 30264 bp, 27 predicted proteins | sample YelNatPaOPGAMG01_FD_67568 | JGI IMG/M metagenome (GOLD analysis project Ga0078972, IMG submission 67568) | Hot spring thermophilic microbial communities from Obsidian Pool, Yellowstone National Park, USA - OP-RAMG-01 (SPADES assembly) (version 2) | ecosystem: Environmental > Aquatic > Thermal... | reverse complement strand
CCATAATTCTTTTAAAAGATATTTTCCACACATTAATAGAGCCCATAACTTATCTTAACTTTGCTTACCAAAAAGACTTATAAATTTCCTCCAATAATATGAATAGTCCCCTGCGGTCTACCGCCAGCCGATTGGCAATATTGTTACCCTGTTTTCACGGATGAAAATTATCCGATGATGAAGATGCCTAAAAATCTGTAGCTAAACTTTGGTAATGAAGATGCCAGAACAGTAATAGTATTACCTATGGTGGAGCCGACGGGATTCGAACCCGTTACCTCTTGAATGCAAATCAAGCGTTCTCCCGAGTGAACTACGGCCCCACCGATTACAATTTTAATCTACCAGAAAAGCCATCGTTAGGCAAGCCCCGAAAGATATTAAAAATAAATTTTTCCAGACAGCAAAATTCAACGAACAGATATCTTTCCGGAGACTTTTAAATTATTCTGGCTATCCCAAAATCGCCACTTTAAATGATAAAATTATATATACTATTACAATTTGATAACAGTAATAATGAGAGCAATACTGGAGAGGTCAACTCCATGGAAATATTAATAAATCAAACCAGATTGTCTCTGGTACAGGGAGATATCACCAGGCAAACTACCGATGCGATTGTGAATGCCGCCAATTCAAGTTTGATGGGTGGTGGCGGGGTTGATGGAGCCATTCACAGGGCGGGAGGACCGGCTATCCTGGCAGAATGCAAGCAGATTGTTGCCCGTCAGGGAAGATTACCCCCGGGGAAAGCAGTTATTACAACCGGTGGTAATTTGCCCGCAAAATACGTAATTCATACGGTGGGACCGGTCTGGCAAGGTGGAAACCAGGGCGAAGATAAAATACTGGCAAGCTGTTACACTGAAAGTCTGCAACTTGCTGAGGAAAAACAGCTTAATAGCATTGCCTTTCCTTCTATCAGCACCGGAGCTTTCGGCTACCCTGTTGATCAGGCAGCAGATGTAGCTATTAATGCTGTTATTTCATTTCTGCAAGAGAAAGCTAGATCGCTTAAAGAAGTCAGGTTTGTATTGTATGACCTCAGAACATATGAAGCCTATCTGAAGGCTTTACAAAAGAAAACCGGTACAACTTGACACATTATTTAACCTGCGTATAATTACACATATTAATATTTTTATTCGGTTAATTTCTATCGTTTAAAAACACTCCTTGAATCGGCTAATCCGGGTTGGCTTTGACTTCCCTGGATTTCTTTGAGCGAAGGATAATTCGGGCTCTCATTCTAAATCTCATTTTAAAAAGGAGGACTTCCAGTGGATACACCTCAATATAAACAGCTCCGGCAATCTCTGGGGTTTGACGAAGTGTCCATCGTACCCGGGAGCACAACCATTGACCCCCAACAAACTGAAATCGGGCTTAACATCGGTGGGATAAAACTGCAAATTCCATTTATTGCCGCTGCAATGGACGGAGTAACCGATGTCAGGTTTGCCATAGAAATGAGTAAAGCCGGCGGTTTGGCTGTACTTAACCTGGAAGGCCTCCAGGTAAGATACGATAACCCGGATGAAATTCTGGCAGAAATAGCCCGCGCTGAGCCTGAGATTGTTAATACATTAATGCAAAAAATTTATTCCGCTCCGTTGAAGGAATACCTTGTTGGAGAGAGGATCCACGAAATCAAACGGGCGGGTGCAATAGCCGCAGCTTCTGCCACTCCTGCCAGTGCCAGATATCTTTCCGCACTAGCTATTGAGGCGGGAGCCGATATTTTCGTCGTGCAGTCCACGGTAACCTCCGCTCGCCATATATCCCGCAACCGGGAAGAATTGAACCTCAAAGATCTATGCCATTCCCTGCCCGTTCCAGTAATGGTTGGCAATTGTGTTAGCTACCAGGCTTGTTTGGATCTGCTGGAAACCGGTGTCTCAGGGATACTGGTCGGCGTTGGCCCGGGCGCTGCCTGTACCTCGCGTACCGTGCTGGGAATCGGTGTGCCCCAGATTACGGCTACCCTGGATTGCGCCGCCGCCAGGGAAGATTACCGCCGGAAAACCGGTAAATATACCCCCATCATCACCGATGGGGGATTTCGGAATAGCGGGGATATCTGCAAAGCCATTGCAGCCGGGGCAGATGGAGTGATGCTGGGTTCCATTTTTGCCCAGGCCGAGGAAGCCCCCGGACGGGGTTATCACTGGGGAATGGCAACTCCACATCCCAATTTACCCAGAGGAACCCTGATCAGGGTCGGCACTCTGGCATCTCTCAAACAGATTCTTCTTCGGTCCATCCAATCGCTCGGATGGTACCCTGAACATTGTCGGTGCTTTGCGAACCTGCATGGGACTCTGTGGCGTACGTACCATCCAGGAACTGCAAAAGGTGGAAATGGTGATTGCTCAGTCCATCACAATAGAAGGAAAGCACTGGCAACTCAAGAATTAGGTTGAGTATATCCCCGCGCGGCTACTTGCTCGACATTCTGCGCTGAATGTATAATGGTGTTGCTGTGATACAAAAGTTGAGCAGGGCTTATCCACCGGTACTGGAGTTATTCCCGCTGTTTCTCCTCTTTGTGACTTTTTATCTGGCTTTCACAGTTTATCCATCCCTTCCGGAAAGGATACCGGTACATTTCAACTTCTCAGGTTATCCTGATGGCTGGGGAAGTAAAAACCAGATTTTCTTTATTCCGGGCATTGCTGTTTTCTTATATCTGCTGGTCACCGGTATCTGCCTGGCCTTCTCACATGTTCGCGATCCCAAATCCATGATCAACATGCCGGATTCGGTTAAACAGAAAATCACACCAGAAAAAGCTGAATACCTGAGGATTTTCCTGCTACGCTGTTTATTTACCCTGAAAACTATTATTCTGGGGATGTTCACTTACCTGATTTACGGAAGCATCGAAATTGCTTTAAACAGATCTGATAGCCTGGGAACTTTTCCCGCAATATTCGGCCTGCTAATCGCCGTCCTGGTGATTTTCATGGTGGTGATCAGTTTTAAAACTGCTCTTTCGGTACGTTAATTCCGGTTTACTTATCAGAAAACATGGGCACCTGTTAAGTCGCCAATCACATACTTTAAGAGCACCTTTCGGTCGATTTCCAGTCTTTTTCAGGTTTTTCGTATATGTATATTATCAATATCGGCCAGAAAACCCCGATTAAAAGAGATACAACGGCTAAATTAACTGGAATTGACCTAATAATTGCTGTAAAACTGGTTAAAAAGACTAAAAATATACTATAATGGATATTGACAAAGCTTAGCTTAGCCGCTTTAATATATCGTAATGCCTAAACCGAGAATTGAATATACTTACAAATACCTGACCTCGCCGCAGGTCTGCCGGAAGCTTAATATCGGGCGTGCTCAACTGGATGAGCGTTTGAAGCGTGGCATTTTTCCGCAGCCCACTCTGGTTGCTCCCAGCGGAGTGCGTTATTTCGATGAGAACTGGCTGAAAGTAGTCCAGGAAATCATCAAGAACGCTCCGGCCAGAAAACTCAGCGGAGAGGAACCTGAATCCAAGTAGAAGCACGGTAGGCTCTCAATTGCCATCATCTTACATAAAGGAAAGGCAATGTTTCCTTGATGGTAAGTTGTTGGTATGTTATTCCTGGCTATCATCATGACAATACCCCCCATTTCTTCATCAGGAAATTTCCACCACTATCAGGAATAACTTTATCTGCCTTTTCCCGCAGAAAACAGGACTTTAGTACGGTTTACCGGGCGGCATTTTTGCACCATAATATTAGGGTATCTGCCTGGATGCATAGAGAAATTCGCTGAAGCATTGCTGCCCGAAGATGAAGATTTTTTTGGCAAACGGAGATGGCAATTGACGAACCTGCCGAACCGCATTTCCAGATTGATTGCTTTCGGAATAGTTATTTTATTAATACCGTTATTATCCGCATGCAGCAAAGAAGCGGATTCTGCCAGCTTAACCGATGCATATATTTACCCGGTTACTCCAGGTACCGAGCAATGGCTGGAACTGGGTTCCCATGATGAAATGTTAAAGGTCTGCCAGCTACCTCCCGCCGTACTTAACGAAATCTCCACACCCGGACTGATCGAAACAGTCCTGAAGTATCCGCTCAGCAGCGATTATCTGGCATACAGCAGTACCCAGCAGGGTTTTGAAAAAGTGGTCGCTCAATTTAACGGGTTGGCTGAATTACTCGAGCGGCCTGATGCTCCACAGGAATTGCTTATCAAATATCAGGAGATGAACCCCGGCGCTATTAACAAAAAGTGGAATAATTTGCAACGCTCTGAATTCTTTTTCAGTTTTCTAAATATTGAAAGACTGCTCGCCCAGCATATGATTCTTGCCAGATTGAGTGATGACGAAATTCATAATCTGATCTCTGAAGCCATTATCAAGGTCGAGGTTAAAAAACAGCACGAAGATTTCTTCGGATGGCTCGGGATTGAATACAGTGCCTGGCTGGTCGGTCGTTCTCTGGAACACCTTGGTTATCCACCCCTGCTGAACCGGATCTCGACCAGACCTTCCGTGCGTTTTTTCCTGGTCAACGGTTCTTCCTCCGATGAGGCACTCCGCGATGAATTGCTTTCACTTGGAAAGCAATATCTTGCAGGACAGTAATCTTTGGATTTACCGGCACTAATCGCCGGTTGAAAAACTGAGAAACTTCGAGCCCACATTTGCAGAACTGTATTGGATATCCGCTGCCGGATAAACGGCAACCTCGGCATTTTCCGGGTAAGAACTCTCCAGCAAACCCAGCACTTCCTCCCACTTTGAAAGGATGGTTATCTTATCAGGGCTGGTAAAATAATCATAAAGAGTTAAATCCGGATACTCATTATAGATTATCAGGCGATTTACATTCGGGGCAAGAGCGACCCGCATTTGAAAACTGCCGCGCGTACTTCTGCCCCAGGTGCCGGCAAGGTAGTGTGCAACATGCCCTTCCGGAGCATTGGCGATGAGAACAACCACACCGCCACTCTTTTTAACCGATGGCAGAGCCACCTCCAGGCCGGATTCGCATTCGGCAACTTTGGCAAACGAGTTCGCGATCACGATGTCCTTATTTCCCGGCTGGCGGGTATCGTAATGCTCCCTGGCGTCCCGGATGGCTTCTGGGTATTGAGCTTTGAGATCGCCAGCGTAAACTGCTACAGTTTCACCATAAGAGTTCATGATGGTATCTATCTTGAAATTCAACCCGACCATTCCGGCCGCCTCTTCCATGTCCATTCTCAACGGATTATCTTCTATTACTCCTGTACCTGTTGCCCTGCCCTGATGCAAACTGGCAAAGCGACTGCCCGCACGATGAAAGGCCAGACAGGTGTCATAATGGCAGACACCTGGTAAGACTATCTTGGCACCTCCACCAAAACCGGCAAAGGCGTGAGGAACCACAGACCCGATGCCAATTTTAAAATCGCAGGACATTACCTCGGCATTAACCAGAACCCGGGTACCCCGGCTGGTTGTACCGGCTTCAACGCAATTACCAAAGGCATTGTGACTGTAAACGGGGAATCTTTTCAGGACCTCCTCACCGAGCTTTTTTACAAAATCAAACCTATCCATCGCTGCGTGACAGCCGGTTGCCGCGATAAACCGGATCTGCTCATCCCTTATGCCGGCTACTGCCAGTTCTTCCAGTACAAACGGTACGATCTGGGAGACCCGGGTTGCTCTCTGAATGTCATCGAAAATAATGGCAACCTGCTTGCTATTCTTGGCCATCATTCTGATGGGGGGGCAACCGAAGGGATTCTGAACCGCATAACGGATTTCTGCTTCCGAAAGTGCTTTCCGGAATTCGCCGCGCATATTGCATATCTCGACCTTCCATCTTCCCGGCAGGGTTAATTCCAGATTCCGGACTCCGTGCCAGGCTAGCTGAGGCAACCTGAGAATATTTCCCATCTCTTACCTCTTCCAAATGCAAATCTATATCATGATTTACCGGTTAGCTAAAAATAATATCTTCCCCCTAAACAGCCGGGCCAATGTTATGAATCGCAAACTCACTGTGCCCCAGAATTTCAGAGCGGGTGAGTTTACCGGAAGCGACTTCCAGGATCTCGTGGAAGATTTTCTCACCGATTGAAATAAGATTTTCCGATCCGTCAGCGATGCCGCCGGCGTTGACATCTATATTATCTTTCATTTTTTGATAAAGCTGAGTACTGGATGATACTTTAATTACCGGCGCCACCGGCGATCCCAGTGGCGTACCTCGTCCCGTTGTGAATACTATGATCTGGACACCTGCGGCAACCATTCCCGTATTCACGACCGCGTCGAGAGCGGGACCATCCATGATTACCAGGCCTTTTTCGGAGGGTCTCTCCGCATATTGAACCACCTGCTGAACTGCGGTAGAACCACCCTTAAGAACTGCACCAAGCGATTTCTCTTCCAGAGTAGATAGCCCGCCTTCGATGTTTCCCGGTGATGGCTCTGTACCGCGGATATCCACCCCCATTTCCAGGATTTTCTTCTCCATGGCAGAAGTCATCTGAAGAATACGCTCTGCCGTCTCCCTGTTCCTGGCTCGCCTCGCCAGTACATGCTCGGCTCCCAGCATTTCCGGTACTTCCGACATGAGTACCGTTCCACCGCTTGAAACTACCAGATCAGCGGCATATCCCACCGCCGGATTTGCAGTTAAGCCTGAGAGCGTATCCGAACCTCCGCATTTAACCCCCACAATCAGGTCAGAAATGCTGCAAGATACACGCTTTGCCTTTTGAGCTTCCTGCTTTAGCATTTCGGCAAGGCGTTTACCTTTTTCTACAGCCGCGGTGGTTCCTCCTTCGTCCTGAACATTAACTATTTCAAATCTCTTGCGGTTTTTCTTCAATTCTCCGGCAAGCACTTCGGTAGAAATCAATTCGCAGCCATTGCCAACCAGCAGAACCGCCGCAACATTGGGATTAGAGCAGAAACCAACCATGGTACGGATGATGTGCTCTTTTTCCACACCAAGATGCCCGCATCCATGAGGATGTGTAACATGAACCGTGCCAGGAACCGCCTGACTGATCATCCGGGCAACCTCGGATGAGCAAATAACGGTGGGGAAAATCAGTACATGATTCCGTATCCCGATAGTACCATTTTGTCTGGGGTACCCCTGAAAGTTCATTTTTTATCTCCCCTGCCTCTTAAACCTTCAATGTTGTGGACGTGGACATGCTCGCCCTGATGGATTTCACAGGTTGCCAGACCGATGATCTCCCCATATTTGATTACCGGTTCTTCTTTCCTGATATTCCTGATGGCGAACTTGTGACCGGCTGGAATTTCCTGTAAAATTCGAACTGAAATCTCCCGGTTCTCTGCTTTGAGCGAGACAGCATCGTCTTTCTTCAATCTCATGATAGCCGTCGCCACATTATCTCTTGTATCGATTAAAATTGCCGCGGACAATTACCTGCTCTCCATTTTAAGAGTAATGACCGGTATTATTTCCAGAGTAAATCAACATCGTAATGATGGCTGATAGACCGCTGCAAAACAGGATCAAACATCTCGAAATCCCAGGCTGAACCCCACACAGGTCCTTCAGTTAAAAACGGGACAGACCCACCGAAAATAACAGTATTGGCTAGAGAACTCAAATCACACTGTTCCTTTACGACTGTTATCAGATCACCGGGTGGCAATATTTCAACCAGTCTATCATCCATGTAAAGCAGTCGCTTACCCCCGGAGTAGCTCCACATCTTCAACCTGATGTCATCCCAATGATCCATGACTTCCTCAAACAGCCAGGCTTCGGTGCCGAGAATCTTGGGCGACCACAATTTCGATTTGGGACCTGCCAGCGATTCCAGATTCCGGTCTGCGTGATCGCTACCCACCGTTATCAGCAGGTGTTCCTGATCGTCAAACATCAACACCGGTTCAACCTCTGCGTTGTTCCTGATATCATAAGCCTCAATTCGGGTAGCGCAGGTAGCATTGACCTGGGGCACCAGAAAAGCAATCGGTCCGTGTACCGGTCTTCTTTCACCTGTTGAACTGGGAGCCAGAGCAACATGCTGCGGGAGTTTTAGCCTATCCCTGGCAGTTCTACCACAATGTACCAGATGTTTTACTTCAAGTTCGACTGCGGACGCTTCTCCCGATTTCCTCTTTAAAGTGAAATACAGAACCGGATTTGAACCAGCCCAGTAGTCAATTTTCTGTGCCAAAGCCTGTTCCTCCTTTTGCTCAAGCTCAAATCAATGAAAACCCCGCTTGCATCTCAGGCATAAATGTCCGGTTTAATCGGAGTCTAACTGCTCCTGATAATTAATGTCAAGTTTTGCATTGACAACCCCCTCAATAGCTCATATGATTAACCTGTAATTTTCACCTGGAGGATGTTGAATGAGCTACGTCAGGAATGATTTTGGCATACTGGAGAAGTTTCAATTTGAAATCCAGCCTGTGGGCGTGAAATATCTGACCCGGGTACCAGAAGTCAACCAGATCGCGGAGAATATGACGCTTTGTGAGATGCTGAAAAAAGCACAGGCAGGCGAATCTTTCTACGCATCCGCTGATAATCATACCTGCAGTGCTGGAGCCTACGTCCTGGGACAGACGGATCTCAAGGAGCAGTATGTTAACGGCGAATATGGAGCCGGGCTCGAAGTTTTCCGTGATACCCGCTCAGCCAGCCGCCTTTACAATTATATTCCACATGCAAACAGGCACGTTATTAAATTTATTGAACTGGCACCTCTGAATAAAATTGGATTTGATCCCGATCTACTGGTCATTTTCGCTCGCACCAGCCAGGCAGAAATCATCTTAAGGGCAAGCAGCTACCGAACCGGGCAGATGTGGTCGAGCCGGTACTCAAGTGCGATTGGATGCGCCTGGATTTTCATGGATCCATATTTAAGGGGAGAAATTAATTTTGGCACAACCGGTCTTGGCTTCGGCATGAAGCGCCGGCACCTTTTTCCTGAAGGGCTCCAGTGGATCTCGGTTCCTTTCAATGTTCTCCCTTCGCTTTTGCAGACTTTAAATGAGATGCCCTGGACACCCCGGGCTTATCAACCCGATGGTCCTGAATTTGTCAAACAGCTTAGAATCAGACTTGGGCTTGAGAATTCCTGACCAGCAGAGGGAGGCAAATGAGAAGCGATATCATGAAAAAAGGCATCGAGCGGGCTCCTCAGAGAGCCGCTCTTTTCGCCGCAGGCGTCAGTAAGGCTGATCTCGATAAACCTTTTATCGGCATTATCAGCAGTTACAGCGAAATCTTTCCGGGACACCTGCAACTCGGCAATCTTGCAGCATGGGTAAAAGCCGGTATCCGCAACGCCAGAGGCGTTCCTTTTGAGCTGGGCACCATAGCAATGGGTGAATGTATTAATGAGGGACAGCCCGGGATGCGGTATAATCTCCCCAGCCGCGAATTAATTGCAGATTCGGTTGAAATCTTGGCAAATGGCTATGCACTGGATGGGATTGTTCTAATTCCCAACTGCGATAAAATTGTCCCGGGAATGCTGATGGGAGCCGTCAGGGTCAACATACCGGCAATTGTAATCAGCGGTGGTCCCATGATGGCAGGAAAAATCACCGAAAACGGGAAAACACGAAGAATTGATCTCTCCAAGGTCAACGAAGGAATGGGCAAGGCAATCAGGGGAGAAATCAGTCTGGAAGAACTGGAACAGTTGGAAAAATCAGCCTGTCCGACCTGTGGTAGTTGCGCAGGCATGTTCACCGCCAATAGTATGAATTGCCTGATTGAAGCACTGGGAATAGGTCTTCCGGGTAACGGCACCATACCGGCAGTTGATACACGGAGAATTCACCTTGCCAGACTGGCTGGAGAACGTATCGTTAATCTGGTACTGGAGAAGGTCTGCCCCCGCGATATCATCACAGAAAAATCAATCGAAAACGCATTTACCGTGGCGATGGCGATTGGAGCCAGCACCAATGTAATTCTCCATCTGCCGGCAATTTCCCATGAAGCTGGCATAAATTTCCCTCTATCCCGCATTAACCAGATTAGCGAACGGACTCCGTTATTATGTAAATTCAGTCCCGTTTCAGAATGCTGGCTTGAAGATCTTGATCAGGCAGGCGGAATCCAGGCCGTGATTAAAGAACTTTTTCCCCTTTTACATCTGGAAATCAGAACAGTTACCGGATTATCCGTGCGGGAAAACCTGGAAAAAGCATACATCCGTAATACTGGGGTTATTCGCCCCCTCTCCGATCCTCATTCCACTTCTGGAGGCATTAGTATCCTTTACGGTAACCTGGCTCCCGAGGGAGCTGTGGTGAAGAGCAGTGCAGTTGCACCCGAAATGCTCTTCCATCGGGGACCGGCGAGGGTTTTCAATTCGGAAGAAGAAGCCACCCGGGCAATCATGAGACAGGAATTTAAAAAAGGCGATGTGATCGTCATCCGTAACGAAGGACCCAGAGGCAGTCCCGGAATGGTAGAGATGCTCTGGCCAACTTCACTGCTTTGCGGAATGGGCAGAGACAGGGATGTGGCACTGATTACCGACGGTCGTTTCTCCGGTGCCACCCGCGGTCCTGCTATCGGGCATATCTCACCGGAAGCGGCCAGCCGGGGTCCTCTTGCCGCAGTACAGGAAGGAGACCTGATCACCATCGATATCCCCAACCGCAAGCTTGAAGTTTCATTAACCCGGGAAGAAATTAACAGGAGGCTGGCAAAATTGCCACCTTTTGAGCCCAAAGTCAAATCCGGCTACCTGAAGCGCTACCTGGATAGAGTTACCTCTGCAAGCACCGGTGCAATTTTAATAGATTAATTTGAAGGAAAGGAGCAGCCGATGAGCATTAAAATTCGCTGGCTGGGAAATGCCTGTTTTGAGATCATTCTGCCTTCCGGGAAGGTTCTGATTACAGATCCATATATTGATTATTCCCCCACCTGTCCGATTAAAACCGATCAAATAACCGGTGCTGATTATATCGCGGTAACACACACTCACTTCGATCACTGCACGGATGTAGGCACCCTGGTAAAGAAATTCGATTCCCGGGTTATCTGCGGTCACCTGGCGGGCGGGAGACTGGCAGATTTCTTCGGTTTCAGATGGACGAATCTGATCAGAGTCAGAGCCGGCGATTCGGTTGATTTCGGTGACCTGAAAATCGAAGTGAAGCGCTCCGAGCATATCTATCTGCCCATTACCAGAGAACAGGAGCTGAACGCACATTATGAACCCCCTCTGGATAAAATGATGCCGGCGATGATTCTGGCAGACCTGCACCAGATGCCGGTCAGAGACATGGAAATGCTGAATTTTGTTTTCCAAACCGGCGATAACCTGCGGATTGCGATGTTTGGAGGAGGAGCTTTTGGCTACCAGCGTCAGGAGATACTGCATTATAAACCGAATGTTGCCATATTTCAGTTCGGTGGATCAACCAAAGGGGTCGAGCCTATGGTGGAATTGGCCGCTCTTTCAGGCGCAGAATTAATTATCCCGTACCACCACGACACACATCCCGAGGCAACACATGAAAACGCCAGGCAAATCGCCAGGATACTGGCTGAAAAGTCCAGAGCAAAATTTCTGGATATCGAACACGGCCAGTGGTATGAAATATGTATTCAGGTTGAGAAAACAGCATGGTGAAACCTGTCCCTTCTGTAACACCTGACTACCAGCCGTGATAGAATTGCATATAACCTTTAAGGCAATCTATCCGCCAGGATACATAATATGCTTTATTGATACCTCCTGCGGTGTATCTTAGCATTTTATTTGAGAGAGGATTTACTTTCTCAAAATAGAATACCGGATCACAGGAGGCTGTCCCATGAAGTATGAACTGCTCTCATCACCGGGAAGTATCGGAAGCATGGTAGTCAAAAACCGCATGGTGGTACCGCCCATGGGGACCAACTACGCCAGTGCGGATGGAACTGTATCCCAGCAATTGATTGATTACTGGATCGCCAGAGCAAGAGGCGGATACGGTCTGCTGATTGTCGAGGTGACCGCCATTGATCCTCTGGGGAAAGCCATTCCTTCCCAGCTCGGCATCTGGGATGACAAATTTATTCCAGGGTTTAGAAAACTCACTGATGAGGTGCACAGGTACGGGGCAAAAATAGCCGTCCAGTTACACCACGCAGGAAGACAGACCACCACAGCTATCACAGGTGGACAGCCAGTTGCTCCTTCGCCGGTGCCCAGTCCGGTAGAAAGAGAAATGCCCCGGGAGCTTACTTTAGCCGAGATATATGAATTAATCGAAAAATTTGGAGAAGGCGCACAGCGGGCCAGAGAGGCCGGATTTGATGCGGTTGAGGTTCACGGCGCACATGGCTACCTGATAGCCCAGTTTATGTCTCAATTTACCAATAAAAGGCTGGACGAATTCGGCGGGTCCTTTATTAACCGCATGCGGTTCCCTCTTGAAATCGTCAGAAACATCCGCCGCAAACTGGGCAACGATTACCCGGTAATCTTCAGAATCAGTGCCAGTGAAAGAATTCCGGGTGGTAGATCAATCGAAGAATCGAGAGCCGCCGCTTCCCTGCTCGAGGACGCCGGTGTTGATGCAATTCATGTTTCTACCGGCACCTATGAAAGCATGCAATGGATCTCTGCGCCATCCATCGTTCCCATCGGCTTTCTGGCTCCCGAAGCACGGGCGATCAAAGAATCCGTGGAGATTCCGGTCATCGCTGTAGGCAGAATACATGAACCAGCCCTGGCGGAAAACCTCCTGGCAAACGGTACCGCGGATTTCGTCTCTTTTGGGCGGCAATCCCTGACCGATCCGGAACTACCCAATAAACTGGCAGCAGAAGCCGAAGAAGATATTGCTCCCTGCATCAGTTGCATGCAGGGATGCATGGGTTACCTCTTTGATCCACAGAAAGGGAAGGTAAGCTGTCTGGTCAACCCGTTTTGCGGTAATGAAGGATCTTTGAAGATAGAGAAAGCCGGTTCACCGAAAAATATCATGGTAATTGGCGGAGGCCCCGGTGGACTGGAAGCCGCCTGGATTCTGGCAAAAAGAGGACACAAAGTCACCCTTTACGAAAAAGAAAATAAACTCGGAGGCCAGTATAGAGTCGCTGCCGTGGTGCCGGGGAAACAGGATATCTTGAAAGCACTCCATTATTATATCCATATGGGAAATAAATACGGTGTCACTTATAAAACCGGTATAGAAGCTACACCTGATTTGATCGAAAAGGAAAAACCGGACGTGGTAATTTTAGCTACCGGCAGCCAGCCGTTTATTCCTGATATCAAGGGTATCCATAATCCGAATATAGTACTCGCGACCGACCTGCTTGAAGGGAAAAAATTCATTCTGAATAAAAATAAAATCCTGATCGCCGGCGGCGGATTTGTCGGGTCTGAAACTGCCGATTTTCTCGGTGATTACGGCTACGATATTACCATTATAGACATGGTTGGTGATATCGCCACCGAGGAACAGGGCTCTGTCAGGTATTTCCTTTTGGAACGCTTGAAAAGCCATGGGGTAAAAACAATCTTAAACGCCAGAATAAAGGAATTTCTCGATAACGGTGTAATCTATGAAAAAGATGGCCGTGAAGAAAAAATTACCGGATTTGACCTGATCGTCCTGGCACTTGGGTACCGGGCATACAATCCTTTGGAAAGTAAAATTCGTGATAAGGTCAAGAATTTATATGTAATCGGCGATGCCAGAGAAGCCCGGAAAGCAATTGATGCCATCGCCGAAGGAGCCCGGATTGCAGTGACTATTTAACGAGGTAATTCTACTATTCAGATAAACCTTGTAATTATTTTTCTAAACCTATATAATGTTAAACGAACATACAATAGTAGATCCTTTAACTCAGTCCTGAGAGGCTGGCAAGGGTAACAAGATTGAATACAGGATTGCTGCAACCTCTTGTCAGCATGGACAAGGGGTTTTTTTATGCCGCAAAAAATCATAATGACCTCTGAAGATATCCGTCGGACGGTTGCTCGTATTGCTCATGAAATCATCGAGCGCAATAAACATCTGGATGACCTTGTGCTGGTAGGTATGCGCACCCGAGGTGTCCCGCTGGCAAGAAGGCTTGCAACCAATATTAAAACCTTTGAAAGAATCAGTGTTCCCGTCGGAGCGCTTGATTTCAGCCTCTACCGGGACGATCTTGATTCTCTTGGTCTCAAACCGATGGTTAACAGCACCCAGATACCCGCAGAAATTGATGGCAAGACAATCGTTCTGGTTGATGATGTGCTGTTCACTGGGCGCAGCACTCGTGCAGCGATGGATGCACTGATTGATCTGGGAAGACCAAGCATCATCCAACTCGCTGTGCTGGTTGATCGCGGACACCGCGAGCTTCCCATCAGGGCTGACTACGTTGGTAAAAATATCCCCAGCGCACTCTCAGAGGAAATAAAGGTCGAACTGGTTGAAACCGATGGTATCGACCAGGTATCTATTGTTACTCCCGATAATGGTGAGAGAAAATGACCACGTGGCAGGAAGACGGTTCAACCTTGTTATTAACACCCAGGTCAGGAGTCACAACCTCTGTCTGGCGGCATCACCACATTCTTGATCTGGATGATTTCACACCGGAAGAAATCGATCTGGTTTTGCATATCGCTGATGCTATGAAAGAGGTGCTGGCACGCCCGATTAAAAAGGTGCCGGCTCTCAGGGGTAAAAATGTCATTACACTGTTTTATGAATCCAGCACGCGTACCCGGCTCTCCTTTGAACTGGCAGCTAAAAGCCTGAGCGCAGACGTTTCGAGCCTGGCTGCTGCATCTTCCAGTATTATTAAAGGAGAATCCCTGGTGGATACCTTCCTGACCCTCCAATCTCTGGGAGCAGATGTTGTGGTACTGCGCCATCCCCAATCAGGCGCACCTGAACTGGCAGCCCGGTATATTTCAGCCAGTGTGATCAATGCCGGAGATGGCTGGCATGCCCATCCTACCCAGGCTTTACTGGATATCTATACCATCAAACAGCATAAGGAATCGCTAAAAGGACTGAATGTGGTCATAATCGGGGATACCAGACACAGCCGTGTAGCTCGCTCCAACATCTGGGGACTGACCATCATGGGTGCCCGAATTACCCTTTGCAGTCCACCGACTTTGCTACCCAGCGGATTATCATCTGCTGGTAGCTGGTTTCCCCGGGTTCAAATCGAAACAAACATAGAAAAAGCATTACCGGGAGCGGATGTAATCATGGTGCTCCGCCTGCAAATGGAGAGAATGCAGGCCGGGCTTTTACCCAGTATTCGCGAATATATCCAGTTATATCAATTAAATGAAAGCCGTCTGGCTCTGGCCAAACCGGATGCCATGGTCATGCACCCCGGACCAATGAACGAAGGAATCGAAATTTCCCCGGAGGTAGCTCACTGCGCCCAATCGGTGATCAACGAGCAGGTTACTAACGGAGTAGCAATCCGCATGGCTCTTCTGTATCTGCTGACCAGGAGCAAAAAAACATGAAACCAATTTTTATATCCGATGCACACATTATTGATCCTTCACAGGGGCTCGATTCTCCGGGAAGTTTGCTGATTGAGGGAGAAAAAATAGCCTGGTCGGGTATCGGAAAGCCTGATGGTATACCCGGTGAAGCCAGCGTTATCAAAGCAAATAACCTTGTTCTTTGCCCGGGCTTCATAGACCTGCATTGCCATCTCAGGGAACCAGGATATGAGGATAAGGAAACAATCGCTACCGGCACCATGGCAGCAGCAAGAGGCGGTTTTACCACCGTCTGCTGCATGCCAAATACGAACCCACCGGTAGATAATAGATCGGTTGTTGATTACATCAAGAACAAAGCTACCGCCGAAGGGGCAATCAGGGTTTTGCCAATCGGCTGTATCACCCGCGAGCGCAAAGGAGAAACTCTTGCCGATATGGGAGAGCTGGCCAGTGCCGGAGTCGTTGCTTTCAGTGATGATGGCAATTCAGTGATGAATTCACTTATTTTACGCCAGGCGATGGAATATAGCCGTCTCTTTGAGCTTCCCATCATTGAACATTGCGAGGATAGCCTCTTGGCTCAGGGTGGACAGGTCAACGAGGGCATTATTGCAACTCGCTTGGGATTGCAGGGGATTCCCGTTGCCGCAGAAGAGAGTATCGTAGCCCGGGATATTTTGCTGGCCGAATTAACCGGTGCAAAGCTGCACATTGCGCATGTCAGTACCCGCGGATCGGTAGAATTAATCCGGCAGGCAAAGCAAAGAGGTATCAGAGTCACTGCCGAAGTAACTCCACATCATCTCACACTTACCGAGGAGAAGGTTCTGGGTTACGATACAAATGCCAAGGTCAATCCTCCTCTGAGAACTGCTGAAGACATCAAAGCCCTGATCAAAGGGCTTGCTGAGAATGTGATCGATGCAATTGCTACCGACCACGCTCCCCATACCAGGGTTGATAAGCAATGCGAATTTGCGACAGCTCCTTTTGGCATCAGCATGCTGGAAACCGCTCTGGGAATGCTGATGGGGCTGGTGCATGACGGGAAACTTGGTTTACCACTGATTATTTCAAAACTGACCCGGGAGCCCGCTGCGATTATCGGGAACAGGGCAGGCAATCTCGGTACCTTAAAAACCGGCGCCTTCGCCGATGTAACTCTTATCGACCCGGAAAAAGCCTGGATGGTTGACCCGGAAAGGTTTGCTTCAAAAGGGAAAAATACGCCTCTGGTAGGTATTAGATTGAAGGGCAAAGTCATGGCAACCTTTTATCGCGGGAATCTGGTATATAAAGATAGCTCTCTGAAAATAGAATGAAAAAGTGATTTTACCAGAATATATGACAGTGTCTGGCAAAAAATATAACGTAAAACGTCGTGGCTGTTACGCGAAAGGCGGTCGGATTTGATGATGAAACGAGCAATTCTTGTTCTCCAGGATGGTTCATGGTATGAAGGTTTTTCTTTTGGAGCCGATGTAGAAGCCAGCGGAGAAGTGGTTTTTAACACCAGCATGATAGGCTACCAGGAGATCCTGACCGACCCATCCTATGCCGGGCAAATTGTTTTGCCCACCTATCCATTAATTGGTAACTACGGTATAAACGATCTGGACATTGAGTCAAGAAAAATCCAGGTTAGTGGATTTATCGTCAAGGAAGAATGTACCGAGCCGAGTCATTATCTCTGCGGAAAAACCCTCCACGAATACCTGGTTGAATATAACATTCCCGGTATTCGGGGCATAGATACCCGCGCAATAACACGCAAATTACGCAGTCACGGGGTGATGATGGGCTACATTACCACACGCAAAACACCGGGAGAAGCGCTGGAGGCTTTGAGAAATTCTCCCGATTATGGATCCGTAGACTTCGTCAAAGGAATCACAACTGAGACACCCTACCAGTGGGGTTTACCCTGCCAGACCTGCTGTTTAGAAATCAACTGTAAGAAGCGCGCTTCCGGTTTCCCCTACCCCTGTGGACTGAAATCGCTGGAATTTACGGAACCGGAATACAAAATAGTGGCTCTGGACTGCGGTTTAAAATACAACATTTTGCGACAACTCGTCCAGCGTCGGTGCTCTGTCACCGTGGTGCCCTGTACCACATCTGCTTCTGAAATTCTGAAAATGAATCCGGATGGCATCCTGCTTTCCCCGGGGCCCGGAGACCCCTCGCTGCTGGATTATGCAATCCGTACTGTCCGTGAACTGGCAGGGAAAAAGCCCATGATGGGAATTTGCCTTGGAAACCAGCTTATCGCGCACGCATTCGGTGGCAGAACATTTAAATTGAAATTTGGACACCGCGGAGGCAATCATCCTGTAAGGGAATTTGCTACCGGCAGGGCTCACATCACAGCTCAGAATCATGGCTATGCCGTTGACCCTGATAGTCTGCCCGCAGAACTGGAAATAACCCACATCAACCTGAACGATGGTACGGTTGAAGGCTTACGCCACAAGGAACTGCCCATTTTCTCAATACAGTACCATTCTGAAGATTCTCCCGGACCCTGGGATAGCCGGTATTTATTTGATAAGTTCATTACCATGATTGAACAAAACAGGCAAAATTAGAATATATGATTGAACTAAAACAGCCAGAGAAAAGATATACGGAGTTGATGTACAACCAGAAAGTGCGTGAAGATAGGAGTAACACTTGGGAAACAAACCATCTAAAGTACTGATTATCGGTTCTGGTCCCATTATTATCGGACAGGCAGCCGAATTTGATTATGCGGGTACGCAGGCATGCAAGGCTATGCGCGAGGAGGGAGTTATCTCAGTCCTGGTTAACTCCAATCCTGCGACGATAATGACAGATGAAGAGGTAGCAGATATAGTTTATATCGAGCCGCTGACCCTGGATTCGGTTACCCGCATTATCGAAAAAGAACGCCCGGATGGGATTCTGCCGACACTGGGTGGACAGGTTGGGCTTAATCTGGCAGTGGAACTGTCAGATGCCGGAATACTGGATAAATACAATGTGCGCTGCCTCGGTACACCAATTCAAACTATCCGCAATGCTTCTGAACGCGAATTGTTTAAAAGGCTCCTGCAAAAAATCGGTGAACCGGTTCTGGAAAGCGCCATTGCCAACAGCCTTGATGAAGCCAGAGAGGCTGCCAGAAGGATCGGTTTACCTCTGATCGTTCGGCCATCCTACACTCTGGGCGGCACAGGCGGAGGAATAGCCAATACCTGGGAGGAACTGGAGGAAATCTGTGAGCGCGGACTTTCAGCCAGCCTAATCCATCAGGTATTGCTGGAACAATCTGTTGCCGGCTGGAAAGAAATTGAGTATGAAGTAATGCGGGATTCAGCAGATAACTGCATTACCGTCTGCAATATGGAAAACATTGATCCGATGGGTGTGCATACCGGCGATAGTATCGTTGTCGCACCAAGTCAGACACTCACCAACAAAGAATACCAGATGCTGCGCTCGGCGAGCCTGAATATTATCCGGGCACTGGGAATCGAAGGGGGCTGCAACGTCCAGTATGCGCTGCACCCGAATCCAGACCGGAGAGACGGCAACACACCATACTATGTTATCGAGGTCAATCCACGCGTCAGCCGAAGTTCCGCGCTGGCCAGTAAAGCCACCGGTTACCCGATCGCGCGGGTTGCCGGGAAAATAGCCATCGGCAAACGCCTGGACGAAATACCCAACCAGGTAACCGGGAAGACCATCGCAGCTTTCGAACCGGCTCTGGATTATGTAGTGGTAAAAATACCGCGCTGGCCATTCGATAAATTCGCTTCCGGTGACCGGGTGATAGGCACACAGATGAAAGCCACCGGGGAAGTGATGGCTATTGACCGAACCTTTGAAGCTGCTCTGCAGAAGGCAGTGCGTTCCCTTGAATTCGGTAAAAAGACCCTGCTCTGGGAAGATCCTTCCTGGAAATTAACCAGTGATATTGACTCATACCCGCTTTACCCTCATGATTTGAGGCTCTGGGCAGTCATGGCTGCCCTGCGGCGTGGCATTGATCCCGAAGCTATCGCTCAGAAAACCCATTTTGATATGTGGTTCATTAAGAAATTTATGAACATCGTCAATATGGAGAAGAAGCTTCTATCTCAGCCCCTAACTCCTGAACTGATGTGGGAAGCTAAGAAAATGGGCTTCTCCGATGTGCAGATTGCAACACTGGCAGACAGACTTCCCGAGCAGGTTAGAGAATTACGCAAAAGGTGGAACATCCGGCCGGTTTACAAAATGGTGGATACCTGCGCTGCTGAGTTTGACGCCGAGACGCCTTATTTCTACAGCACCTATGAAACGGAAAATGAAGCCCAGATGCTGGCAGGGAAAAAGGCAGTGGTGATCGGCAGCGGCCCGATCCGCATCGGGCAGGGTATAGAATTTGATTATTGCAGCGTTCATTCTTCCTGGGCTTTAAGAGAATCAGGCTACCAGAGCATAATGGTCAATTCCAATCCGGAGACTGTTTCTACCGATTTCGATACCAGCGACCGTCTGTATTTCGAAGCTCTTGATGAGGAAAGCATCCGGGACATTCTGGAAAACGAAAACAACGGAAATCACGATACGGAGCATCAACCCACCCCCTCGATTGTTCAATTTGGAGGACAAACGGCAATCAATCTAGCTGAACCCCTCGCCCGGGCCGGCATGCCCCTGCTGGGCACCAGTGCAGAAAATATCGATCTCTCAGAAAACAGACGCCGTTTTGAAGACGTACTCAGTAAGATGGGCATACCACAGCCTCCTGGTTCCGGTGTAACCTCTGTTGATGAAGCCCTGAATGTAGCCAAGCTGATTGGCTACCCGGTCATGGTGCGTCCCAGCTATGTGCTGGGGGGTCGTGCCATGGAAATAGTCCATAATGCCACTGAACTCGTGCGTTATATGTCGCTGGCAATTGAACTGGATACACGGCATCCGGTGCTGATCGATAAATATCTGGAAGGTAAGGAATGTGAGGTTGACGCAATTTGCGATGGCGAAGATGTCCTCATACCCGGGGTAATGGAGCATATCGAACGCGCAGGTGTGCATTCCGGAGACGCCATGGCAGTGTATCCGGGTGTGAACTTGAGCGAAGATGAGGTGGATACAATTGTGGACTATACCATCCGCATCGGACGCCGGTTGAACATAAAAGGATTGATGAATGTCCAATTCATCGTGATGCAGGGAGGCAGCGGTGGTTCCTCCACGGTTTATGTTCTCGAAGTAAACTCTCGTGCCAGTCGCACTGTGCCTTTTATTTCGAAAGTTACCGGCGTCCCAATGGTAAAAGTCGCAACCAAAGTAATGCTCGGATACAGCCTTAAAGAACAGGGCTACTTCACCGGTCTCTGGCCAAAACAAAAACTGATTGCTATTAAGGCGCCGGTATTTTCGATGTCCAAGTTAACCGGTGTTGATACTTATCTTGGACCCGAAATGAAATCTACAGGCGAGGTGATGGGCATTGATTATACATTTGAAGCCGCGCTGGCAAAGGCGCTGATCTCTGCTGGTTTGATGTTACCACCCTCCGGCGGGATACTCCTGAGCATTGCCGACCGTGACAAACCCGAATCCCTTTCCATCATCCGCAAGTTAAATCAAATTGGCTACAAGCTTTACGCCACGGAGGGGACAGCAGCAATGATCCAGGCAGCCGGCTTAACCGTAACCATGATTACCAAAAAGCTCAATGAGGGTCATCCCAATGTGGTGGACGTAATTGCCAATGGGACGGTAAATGCTGTCATCAATACTGTCACCGGTGGAAGAATCCCCTTGAGAGATGGTTTCCAGATCAGAAGAACAGCGGCAGAAAGACGTATTCCCTGTTTTACTTCACTGGACACAGCACGTGCAGCAGTTCAGGCTCTTTTAAACGGCACTCAGAATTACAATATCCAGCCTGTCCCTGCCTACCGTAATAGAAATAACAGGAAGTCCCAATAAGCCCGGATTTCGATAGATTTGCGATCGTTCTGTAAAACTGATCATAAGAACGGAGTTGAGAAATTTGATTCAGGAACACGTGATAGTTACGGCTAATCGGGAAATCAAGCCAGAAATCCAGCTTCTGACTTTTGAATCATCTTCTCTGCCGTCAATATCCCGACCCGGGCAATTTGTGATGGTGAGCTGCGGTTGTGGACAGGAAAGGCTGCTGCGCAGGCCTTTCAGCATTCATAGAGTTGACGAAAACTCAGTCAGCCTCCTCTTCGCCGTGGTCGGTGGCGGGACCGAATGGCTCGCCAAACGGCAAAAAGGTGAAAAACTGGATATCCTTGGGCCCCTTGGGAATGGATTCAGGCTACCTATTCTGCCAGCCAGCCTGCTTTTGGTCGCCGGAGGATTGGGAATCGCCCCTCTGAGCTTCCTAGCACAGATGGCACTCCAGAAGGGACACCAGGTAACCCTCCTCTATGGAGTCAGGACAGCCAGCCAGTTAGTTCCAATTGAACTATTACCAGACAATCTACAATTGTTGATTTCTACCGAGGATGGTTCATCCGGTGAAAAAGGTCTGGTTAGCTCTCTGATTCCTTCTTTCGCCAAACAGGCTGACAGGATATACGCCTGTGGTCCGCTACCGATGTATCGCACTATCTCCGAAGTTTGTTCGCAAGATTTCATAGACAAGCCCGTTCAGATCTCACTGGAGGTGCGCATGGGCTGTGGTCTGGGATTCTGCTATGCCTGCACGATCAAAACCCGGCAGGGTTTAAAACAGGTATGCAAAGACGGACCAGTGTTTAATCTTGATGACGTTATTCTTGAAGAATTGTGATGAGGAGGCTGTACCGATGATTAAGACGGAAAAGCTCAATATCCAGACCTCCGGCAATACTGAAATCGTTGATATCACCGGACAGATCGCCGAAAAGGTAGCCGTCTCAGGAATTCAAAATGGCATTGTGAACATTTTTATATCCGGCTCCACAGCGGGAATCACCACCATTGAATACGAGCCCGGATTGATAGACGACTTCCAGGCACTCTGGAACCGGATTGCTCCTACCGGTATCCGCTACCTGCACGATGACCGCTGGGGTGATGGAAACGGTTATGCCCACATCCGGGCATCACTGCTGGGAGCTTCATTAACCGTACCCTTTTCCAGTAAACGGCTGGCTCTGGGCACCTGGCAGCAGATAATTCTTGTTGATTTTGATAACCGTCCCCGCCAAAGAACTATCATCCTGCAAATCATGGGAGAGTAAAACTGAGCCCGATCATCGTATTGTTTTTTGACAGGGTAGATAATACTGCCTATAATTAGGGTAGCGTCGGGTTTCCAGGAAGAGATTTTTGATTTAGAAGGAGGATTTTGTAAATGGCGAACGTAGTCGGCAAGAGATATCGTTGTGCGAAATGCGGATCGGAATTTATAGTCACCAAGAGCGGGAATGGTACGCTGAAATGCTGCGGTCAGGAAATGGAGATCAAAAAATAAAATCCTGTGAACTTTATTTGAAGGAGGCAAGCTGTGGCTAATCAATTAGGTAAAAGATATCGCTGTGCAAAATGTGGTACCGAGGTATTGTGTACCAAGGCCGGAGAAGGACAAATTATTTGCTGTGATCAACCAATGCAGACTCAGGAAGCCAGACCGATTCCCTCATCGGATTAATATTCTGTAAATACCAGAACCAAGCCTTAATTTAACAGGTCTAATTATTAAAGAATAACCCGGGAATGTTGTACTGAAGACTATTTACCCTGGAGCAAGCAGAAGAATTCATTTCGAGTTTCCGCAACACTGCGGAAAGTGCCTCTCAAAGCTGAAGTAACCAGAGCACTCCCGGGTTTCTTTATACCCCGCATGATCATGCAGAGATGCTCCGCCTGAACTACCACGGCAGCCCCATCCGGTTCAATCGCTTCCATGATGCTATCAGCAATCGCAGAGGTCATCCTTTCCTGGAGCTGTGGACGCTTGGAAATAATTTCCACCACGCGAGCAAGCTTACTAGCTCCTACCACCCTGCCACTTTTATTAGGTATGTAGCCTACATGTGCAAACCCGTAAAAAGGCAGAAGGTGGTGCTCACACATCGAATAGAAGGGAATGTCTCTGACAATCACCATTTCACGGTGCCTTTCTTCAAACCCCACTTTTAATTCCCGGCGTGGATCCTGCCCGATGCCGGCGAAAAGCTCATTGTACATCTCAGCTACGCGGCGAGGTGTGTCAACCAGTCCTTCCCTCTCAGGATCCTCACCAATAGCCTCAATAATCATCCTGACCGCTGATTTTATCTTTTCCTGATCAATCATCCCGCTTCTCCTAACCCCAGCCAATTGCCTTTTCGATGGATTTGATATCTGCCGGAACTTCAATCAATGGTGGAGCATCCTTCAAGGCGATGTCTGTATCCTTCAGTCCATTGCCGGTGATCACGCACACGATTCGTTTTCCGGCAAAGTCATGTCCGAGCCTCGCTAGTTTGAGCAACCCCGCCAGGGAAGCTGCTGAAGCCGGCTCACCAAAAATACCGGCTTTTGAGGCCAGCAACTTCTGCGCCGACAGAATTTCAGCATCACTTACCATGTCAATCACTCCGCCGGATTCATCTCTGGCAGCTGTGGCTTTCGTCCAGGAAGCTGGATTGCCGATGCGGATAGCCGTGGCTACCGTTTCGGGATGCTCGATGGGATGTCCGCGCACAATCGGCGCAGCTCCCTCCGCCTGGAAACCCATCATTTTGGGCAATATCCTGGCTTTTTTCAATTTGTGATATTCCACAAAACCTTTCCAATAAGCTGTAATATTTCCAGCGTTGCCGACCGGAATAAACAGATAATCAGGTGCTTCTCCCAAATAGTCCACAATCTCAAAAGCCGCAGTTTTTTGCCCTTCAATCCGGTAGGGATTGATTGAATTAACCAGCGCAACTGGATGTTTTTCGCACAAAATACGAACAGCCTTTAAAGCGTCATCGAAATTGCCATCAATGACGATGGTTCTGGCTCCAAAGATGATTGCTTGCGCTAGCTTGCCCAGAGCAATTTTACCTTTAGGTATGATAATTATCGGTAGAAGACCGTTATAGGCAGCGTAAGCGGCGGCAGAGGCACTGGTATTACCAGTAGAGGCGCAGATGACAGCTTTGCTGCCATTTTCCATCGCTTTGGCGATCGCTACCACCATCCCCCTGTCTTTGAAAGAACCAGTAGGATTGCAACCTTCAAGCTTAAAATATAACTCCTCACAGCCGACCATGTTCGCTAAAGTAGCACTTTTTACCAGTGGTGTATCTCCTTCGCCCATGGTGAACATTGGCGTTTGGGGAGTCAGGGGTAATAGATCTTTATATCTGAAGAGCACACCGGCTTTAGACATTTGATTTATAAATCCTCCACTCTAATAAAATTGCTGATTTCTTTGACGACATCCAGTTGCCCCATCTCATTTATCGCCTTCTGCATGGATGCTTCGCTGGCTGGATGAGTCAAGATTACTATTTCGGCGGACTTCGTGGTTACATCAGCTTCCTTCTGGATCACAGCGGAAATACTGATCCGGTTGTCTCCCAGCACCCGGGTGATTTGAGCCAAAACACCTGCTCGATCAGCAACACTCATGCGCAGGTAATAGCGGGTAGCTACCTCGCTCATGGGCTTGATTTTCTTCTCGCGTGGCATCCACCTGATCCGGCTGCCCACTCCGGCCACGATATCCTGGGAAACCGAGACTATATCCGCGACCATCGCGCTGCTGGTAGGCAGTGGCCCGGCTCCCTGACCATAGAAAAGCACTTTGCCTACCAGATCACCTTCCACCAGGATGGCATTATATACTCCATCAACCTTGGCAAGCAGCGAATCCTCCGAGATTAAAACAGGATGTACCCTGACCTCCACCCAGTCTTCATCCTGCTTGGCAATAGCCAGCAGCTTGATGGCAAAACCCAGCTCGCTCGCATACCTGAAATCCCGGCTGCTCAGTCTGGATATCCCTTCGTGATGAATATCATCGGGTCTGACACGCGTACAGAATCCCAGAGAAGAAAGGATCGCAATTTTATAAGTAGCATCTATACCCTCGATATCATCCCTGGGATTGGCTTCTGCGTATCCCAGCTCCTGGGCTTTCTTGAGAGCTTCTCCAAAACCGGTTCCCTCTCTCGCCATCCGCGTGAGGATGTAATTGGTTGTTCCGTTAATAATGGCATAAATCCCGTGAATTTTATTTGCTACCAGATCGAACATGAAGGGGCTGATGAGCGGGATCCCACCCCCCACACTTGCTTCATAACGGACACTAACTCCCTGTTTCTTGGCCAGGTCAAAGAGTTCCGGACCGTGCTTTGCAATAGCCTCTTTATTTGAAGTTACAACGTGCTTTCCCGCCAAAATAGCCCTCTGATGATATTCAAATGCAGGATGCTCACCTCCGATTGCCTCCGCAATTAACTGAATCCCCGGCTCTGCAAAGAATTCATCCGGACTGGTGGTAAAAAGTGACGAGTCGAATTCCTTCACCAGAGGTCGCTTCAGATCCTGGGGTAAAACCAGTATTTTTCTCAATTCGAGCGGGCAGCCAACCTGCTCCGCCAGGGAGACAGCTTTATCTCTTAAAACTCTGGCTACCTGACCGCTGATGGTTCCAAATCCCATCAGCCCGATTCCGATACTTTGATTGTGCATCGTTTACCTCTTATTCAGGGATAAAACCGGCTCAACCAGTTTAATAATTCTAACGTTCATATGCCTTGCTGACCGCATATACTTTTTGTTCATCCGAAAGGAAGACCTGAAGCTGATCCTTATTATCATCCCAGATCTTTTGCAACCAGTTATTCAATTGAATATTCACCAGAGCAGTCCTGTTGTCTCCTTCAATGGCCTTGCTGGCTTCAATACCGGTCACTTTGATCAACCAGATTCCACCGGGAGTAGTTCTGGAGGTATCCGGTATGGAATCACTGAGTGTATTTACACCCAGAGCCTTGGCCGGATCATCCGGCCATATAACACTGTCTATGGCAGTGCCCATATCACCTTTGGACTTCCAGCCCAGATCACCTCCGTTGATGGTACCGGTAGAAAGGTTTGTATACTGGGAAAATTCATTGGCCAGTGTAGCAAAATCCTCTCCCGCTTCCAATCTGGATTTGATCTGCAAAGCTTCTTCTTCACTCTTTAACAGCATGGCAAACAGGTGCACCTGCCTGGTTACCTCGGTAGTTGGCGCAGGGGTTTCGGTGCCTGTCGGAGATGGTGTGACCGTTGCAGTTACATCTTTGGTCTCCGTGATTTTGATTAACCAGTAACCGATGTTTTTTGCCTGCTTTGTATCTTCAACCTGTGTAAGTACATTGACCTGAGTATCCGGAGCAAAAACCCTGTCTTCCAGCACGGTATTACTGGTATCTCCGAGTATGTAAGGCAATACTCCTTTGGGAACCCAGCCAAAATCACCGCCTCTGGATTTCGAGTTATTTTCTCTGGAAAGTTCGGTAGCTATATCCCCGAAGCTCTCACCTTTCTCCAGCCTTGCCTTCACGGAATCTACCTGGCTCTGGCTTTCCAGAAACATCGCCAGTACCGCCATCTGTTCGGCAGCTTGCGGAACTACCTTTTTGTCAAAATACTCATTCTTCAGTTTATCCAGTACCAGCTCGGCACGCACAGCGTCAATAATCGCCGGTCTGGCAGGATACTGCCGCTCGGCAACAGTCTGGTTAACTTCTTCATCGCTAACCGTGATGGAATAAGGCTCCTTGGCCGCCTCTCTAACCACCAGCTCATTCTGTTCAATCTGCTGCACGGCAATATCTGTTACATAGGGAATATACTGTGTTCCCGTGGTCAGACCATAAAGAACCAGCATATCTATGTAATAATCAAGGTTGAACTCTTTGTCGCCAACCTTGATTACCACGGCGCTCAGTGGTTTGTATCTCCCCAAATAAATACCCGTACCAACCATTACCAGCACCGCCAGTATGACCACCGCTCCGACCAGCATCGCAATCCGCTGAATACGGTTTTCCCTCTGCCAGTGGGAAAGCTGGCGTTTGGTCATTTCACGCTTTGGTTTATCGCTCTTCTTTGACAATGGCTCCCCCTTTTAGATTGGTATTCAAAAATATACAACCATCTTCAGGTCGCAATTCAACTCTATTATACATAAAAGGGTAGCCTTTTAAAACAATCTCAAAGCGCACTGCGGATTCAATCATTTGATATATCCTGTTTTGACCTGTTTCCCTATATTACATACAATGATGATTAGTTACACTAAAATTGGGGCCACCGAGCATGATTCAACTTCTGGCCTTTTTATGTAAAAAGTTAAAGCCACCGGAAAACCGGAATCGGCAAAGAGCAGGAACATGGAAAATGATCTAAGAGATACCGGTATTGAGATAATCGGCAAATCACCCTGGGGTACCCATTTCTGCCAGTTTTTCAGAGATAAACAGGACCTGCTGGATATTTTGATTCCCTATTTTAAAGCTGGTTTGGTTTCCGGCGAATTTTGCCTGTGGATCACTTCTGAGCCTCTCGACAGGGAAGAAGCATATCAGGCAGCCAGCAGAGCCATACCTGGTTTTGCCGGATATGTTGAAACCGGACAGATCGAGATCCTGCCTTATAACTTCTGGTATTTAAAAGATGGCAAATTCGAACCGCAAAGAGTGCTGAATAGCTGGAAGGCAAAACTGGATTCGGCTTTGCAGCGAGGTTATTCAGGACTGAGGCTAAGTGCCAATACTTTCTGGCTGGGAAAAAAAGACTGGAATAGTTTTGTCGAATACGAATCGGCAGTACACAGAATCATCGGAAACTGCAGGATGCTGGCACTCTGTACATATGCCTTGACCCGGTGCAGCGCAATAGAAGTGATTGATGTCGTTCGGAATCATGAATTCGCTTTAATAAAGCAGGAAGGGAAATGGGAATTATTTGAAAACTCTGCCTATAAGGCAACCAGAGAAGCCCTTCTGCAAACCAGAGAGAAATTTGAGCAATTATATCTTGCCATGAGCGAGGGAGTGGCTTTACACCGGGTTATTTATGATCAGAACGGCATGGCAACAGATTATGTGATCACGGATGTTAATCCGGCCTATGAATCCATTCTCGGACTTTCCAGAGAGTCGGTGATCGAGAGAAAGGCTTCCGAGGTTTATGGTACTGGAGAACCCCCTTTCCTGGATATTTATGCCAGAGTAGCTTCCTCAGGAGAGAGGACGTCCTTCGAAGCCTATTTCGCTCCAATGAAAAAACACTTCAGCATCTCTGTATTTTCCATTCAGAAAGGTCAATTTGCCACGGTCTTTTCCGATATCACTGCCCGTAAACAGGCGGAGGAACAGCTAAGACAGCGCGCCGATGAATGGAAAATGACCTTTGATTCGATTACCGATATGATTTCGATTCAGGACAAAGACTTCAAGCTGATCAGGGTAAACAAGGCATATAAAGAGGCTATTAAAATAAAGGAAGAAGACCTGATCGGCAAAAGATGTTACGAAATCGTGCACGGGATATCCTGTCCCCAGACAAACTGCCCCCATCACCAGACGATTCTAACCGGTAAAACCGTTACAACCGAAGCTTTCGAGCCACGTCTGGGTATCTTCATCGAAGCCACCACCTCTCCAATTTTCGATGAAAATGGAGAGGTCCGGGGTACAGTACACGTAATGAAAAATATAACCGAACGTAAAAAAGCCGAAGACCTGCTGAAAAAAAGCCAGAAAGACCTTAACCACGCCCAGGCTGTCTCACATACCGGGAGCTGGAGACTGGATGCCCAGCAAAACGAGCTGGTCTGGTCGGATGAAACCTACCGGATTTTCAAAATTCCTGCCGGTACTCCCATGAATTATGAAAAGTTTCTCTCACTGGTTTATCCCGAAGACCGCGATTACGTAAACCTGAAATGGCAGGCGGCCCTCAAGGGGCAAGCCTATGACATTGAGCACCGCATTCTGGCAGGCGATGAAATAAAATGGGTTAGAGAAAAAGCGGAACTGGAGTATGATGAGCATGGTAATCTTTCTGGAGGATTCGGCACGGTACAGGATATTACCGAGCGTAAGCGGATGGAAGAAGCACTTCTGTTTGAAGCGGACAAATTGAAAAATATTCTAAATTCCATGGAAGACGGGGTTTATATTGTAAATCGTAATTACGATATCGAGTATATTAACCCGGCAATGCAGGCACATTTCGGCGAATTGAATTACCAGAAATGTTACCAGTACCTGCATAACCGGCAGGATGCCTGCCCCTGGTGCCGCAATCAGGAAGTCTTCAGTGGAAATAGAATCCACTGGGAACTGTTTTTCCCCAGAGCAAACGGAACATTTGAAATTACCGGCATACCGATGCGTAATTCCGCAGGAGAGATCACCAAACTGGAAATCCTCCACGACATTACCGAACGTAAAAAAGCCGAGGAACGCATACAGAAACTCAACCAGTCACTACTACAGCGTACCGCTGAACTGGAATTCGCTAACAGGGAGCTTGAAGCTTTCAGCTATTCAGTTTCGCATGACCTGCGATCTCCCCTCCGCAGTATTGACGGCTTCAGCCAGGCTCTTCTGGAAGATTATTCAGCATTACTTGATGACCAGGGTAAAGATTATCTCCGCAGGATCCGACAGTCCAGTCAGCTAATGTCGGAATTGATTGATGATCTTCTCAGTTTATCCCGTGCTACAATGACAGAGCTTCATCTGGAAACTATTAATCTCAGTGAAACAGCGGAACAGATCGCCGCCCATCTACAGAGCGAAGATCCTGCCCGGCAGGTTAAGTGGGTTATTCAATCAGGTTTACGAGCTTCCG
>Ga0078972_1005880_pt1 | contig 30267 bp, 30 predicted proteins | sample YelNatPaOPGAMG01_FD_67568 | JGI IMG/M metagenome (GOLD analysis project Ga0078972, IMG submission 67568) | Hot spring thermophilic microbial communities from Obsidian Pool, Yellowstone National Park, USA - OP-RAMG-01 (SPADES assembly) (version 2) | ecosystem: Environmental > Aquatic > Thermal... | reverse complement strand
GGAGATTGCCTCGGTCAGGTCGCTGGATTCGCCTGCCGAGGTGAAAAAGCTGCCGATCCACTCGGGTGGGGCGGGAGCCTGCCCCGCGTCGAGCGTCTGCCGCCACTTTTCATCGGTGAGCCGGTCGCTGGCCGGCCAGGGGAACTCGTAATAGGAGTAGACACCGCCCTTGGCCACCTGCAGCATCGTCGTCCCGTTGGCCTCAACGACTGGCACCACGACGTGGATCTCATTCACGCGGCCCACGGCCTCCTCCAGCACCGTCGGCTCGGGCCAGGGGTCCGTAGCCACATCGGCGATGACCGCCGCCTGCGGCTCCTCCTCCATGAAGGCCCGATCGCCGTCCTCCGGGCTATCGGCGGCGGCGATGGTCAAGTGCTCCAGCTCGCGGCCGTAGAAACGGATGGTAGTGTATTCCTCTTCCGTCAGGGCCTCGCCCCGCAGCTCTTTCTCGGCCATCGTCTGCAGCGAGGCGGCCAGTTCCTCCAGCCGCTGCAGGCTGGCGCCGTCCGCGTCGGCAAGCATGCCGCGGGTCGCCAGCCCCTGGCGGGTCATGGCGGTCAGCGCCTGCAGCCGCGCGTAGAAGAGTGGCACCGGCTCGACGTAACCCCGGGGTGGCACGGGTTCGGGCGGCATCGGCCCGCCCCCCGCCTCGGCGTACACCTGCTTGGCGTAGAGGATGGTGTCGTGCTTGAGTTCGGCCCAGCTGCCCAGCACCGTGTTGAGTTCTTTGTCGACCCAGGCCGGCGACTGCATGAACACCGGGTAGCCCTGACCGGGAACCTGGAGCAGAGGGTCGAAGGCATAGAGCCACGAGTTGTAGAGCGTCTCGGTCCACTCGGCCGGGGTGAGGCTGCTGGTCCAACTGCGGACCTTGGCCATCTGCTGCGGATAGTTCTCGTAGGCCGTCTCGCCCATCCCGTCCAGAATCTGCAGCGCCCGGTCGGAGCCCATCGCCGCCAGGAGGTCCAGCCCCTTGGGCAGCCCGCGCCGGTTATCGCGGGTGCCGACGTTACGATAGATCAGCTGGCGGAAAACGTAGGCGTCGGGCACAAAGCGCTGGCCCATGAAGCGCAGCCCCTTGGTCGTTTCTTCCTCATCATCAGTGTCATAGATGACCATGCCCAGAATGCGGGGCGGGGGCAGCTTATCGGCCTCGGCGATAAACGCGTCCAGCGCCGCATTGTCGGCCAGGGCCTTGAGGTCGGCGCCCGCACCGTAGACGGCATCCATCACCCCGGCGTACTGGAGCGCCGTCAGGTCGTCGCTGCGGCCGACAAAAAAGGCGGTGGGGTTGTAGAGGTCAGCCCACACGTCCAGGGCGGGGCGAGCTCCCACTTGTGCCGTGCGCAGGGCGTACACCAGCAGCAGCGCGGAACGCGTCTCGGCGCGGCCGACCTCCGCGTCGGCCGTCTGGAGGCGGAAGGTCATCCGCCCGTACCACATCATGCTCTTGAAATAAGCCTTCAGCTCCTCGTTGCGGGTATAGTGGCCGCGGGGGATGTACTGGGAATAATCCTCGCCCAGCTCCAGCCCGGGGAAAAGAGGGGATGGCTTTATGCCTGCGGCCCCATCGATCAGGGCCAGCTCTGCCTGCACCATATCGGCCGCGTAGGCGGGTACCTGAACGCTGGGGTCCAGCAGCTTGCTGCCGACGCCCACAAAGGCCACCGTGCGGCGGGCTGCGTCCTCCCAGCCGGTGCCCCGCAGCGCCTCATAATCCGCCTCGGTGCGGGCCAATAGCGACGCATTCAGGTCGCGTAGCAGGGGGATAAAATGCTCGGCCTCCGCCGTGCGCAGGACCTTGTCGAAGAGGAGGTGATAGGCGTGCAGAAGTGAGTCGCTGGTGACAAAGATGGGCACGTTGGCATAGCGCGCCTTTTCATAGACGGTAAAGAACTCTTTCTCGGCGCCGGGAGTCACGACAAAGCCGTCGCGCGCCAGCCGGGCCCGCTGTTCCGCTGAGAGGGCAAAGGCGACGCGCACGTTGCTCAGGTCCGCAGCGATGGGCTCGTTGCGGACGGCCGGCACCGTCTGCACCGCCGGCTCCTTGAACTGGGCAAAGGCCACCACGGGGCCGGCCTGCTGCGCCGGGGTAGGGAGCGGAACAGGGCGCTCGGTTGGAGCGGCGAGGGCTTCCGTTGGTGGGGGCGGCAGCGTAGGCGTGGGTGCGCCGGTGGGCGTTGGGGGCGGGGGCGCCAGCCGGCAGCCACCCGGCAGCAGGGAGAAGACCAACAGGATCGCCAGCAGCCAACCGCTGAGACGGGTTCCGTTTCGCATGGGGTCCCCCTTCTTGCGCTAGCGGGCATTGCACGCCGTGACCATCCACGGGGCCTCCTGCGCCGCGTTGACGAGCGCGGCAGGGGCTGATCAGTATTGTACACGAAATGGCCAATAGTGGGCAACCCTGCGGTATGAGAGGGGCAGGGTGAGGGATGCTCAGGGCTCCAGCTTCCATGCCGGGTTGAGGAAGGCCAGCACATCGCGAGCGATCAGGCGATTGCCCTCGGCATTGAGGTGCAGGCTGTCGGGCAGCCATAGATCCTGCCGGCCCACGCTCCGGAAAAAGGGCATGACCGGCACCGCGTGCTCCCTGGCCAGTTCCTCGTACATGCGGCGGTAGCGAGCGGCACGCTCAAGGCCGACCTGCGGATGCCCGGCAGGCAGCTCCAGGGCGGCCAACGCCACCGGGATGCCCCGGGCCTGGATGCGCCGGATGATCTCGCTGATCCTGGCATGGATAGCGTCGATATCATCGCCCGCAAAGGCATCGTTGGCGCCGATCTCGAGGAACACCAGGCAGACATCGGCGGTCAACAGGGGATCGAGGCGCGCCAGCACATCAGTAGTCTTGTTGCCGCTGATGCCTGCGTTCAAGGCCCGGAAGCCGATATCGTGGCTCTGCCAGTAATGGCCGATGACGGCGGGGTAGGCATCCTGGGGGGCGACACCATACCCTGCCGTGAGCGAGTCGCCGAGGAACACGACCAGATCTTTCCCTGCCTGGCCACCCTGGGCGGGCAACAGCGCACGGCCTGCGGAGCTGGCGCACCCTGCCAGCAGCAGGAGAGCGAGCATCAGGCTGGCGATTTGCCCGGGGCGCATTCTGCACAGAGGCATGCCGCACCTCCCGGCGTGACTGCTTCCTCTCACCCGCCGAACCCAAAGGCAGCAGGCATGGGAAAACTGGGACCGCCTACGCCTGCTGTAGGGCGCCCTATCATCTCAAGGCAGTTGGCGGATGACAGCGACCACCTTGCCCTTGATCTCAAGCTTGGCAGGATGGACGTAAATTGGCTGCATATTGGGGTTGGCCGGTTGCAGGCGAACCTGGCTGGGACCCTCGCGGTAAAAGCGCTTGAGGGTGGTCTCGCCCTCTTCTGTCAGCCAAGCCGCGACCATGTCGCCGTTCTCCGCCTGACTCTGGCGGCGCAGGACAACAATGTCGCCGTCGTTGACCAGGGCATCGATCATCGAGTTTCCCTTCACGCGCAGGGCAAAGAGGTCCGGCTCGGGCGGCAGGATGTCGTGGGTGAGGGTGACCGTCTCATAGTCGGTGATGGAAAAATCCGTCTCGGGCAGGCGGAGGGGCTGGCCGGCGGCGATGTAGCCTGCGATGGGCACTGCATAATCCTGGCCAAAGACGCGTGCCGGCGCTTCGGTTTCCGGGCAAACGACCCGCAGGCCGCGCGACATCTCACGCGAGCGCTCGATATAGCCCTTCTCTTGCAGCACATTGAGGTTATAGTTGACGACGGATGTGGAACTGATGCCTACCTCTTTGCCAATCTCACGGATGGTGGGCGGGAAGCCTGTTTCGCGCACGTGCTCGCGGATGTACTCCAGCATCCGCTTTTGGCGGGGAGTCAGATCCATCGCATCGCTCCTTTCGGGTTGGCCTTTGCCAAAGCCGGGTCAGGGCCGATATGGGCGCCCCAAGAACGTGGGAATCCACCTGGGCTTTGGTCTGTGCCGAATCCGGTATGGGTTTTTGCATGTACGCGTCGGTAGATCATGCCGATCCCACCCTGGATTCCATCTGGTTGTGATCATTATATCATGAACAGGTGTTCTACGTCAAGAGGCAGATCGAGAAAGATCGCCGTTCTGCAGGAAGGGGTGCGCAGTGGTATTGTGCGAGAGTTTGCGATGCTTGACAGGGGGAGCGGGAGGCGGTACAATCCGCATAGTGGGAACGTTACCATACCCGGTTCCATCATCCGAGGGAAAACCATGGGAACCCACTATATCCTGGCGCACGATCTGGGGACCACCGGTGACAAGGCTACCCTCTTTGACGAACAAGGGGCGGCAGTGGCCATCGTCTTCGAGGCCTATGAGACTCACTATCCCCACCCCAACTGGGCTGAGCAGGACCCTGCCGACTGGCAGCGGGCCATTTTCCGGGGCACGCGCCGCCTCTTAGCCCGAGCTGCCATCCCGCCGGGCCAGGTGGCAGCCATCTCTTTCAGTGGGCACATGATGGGCGCTCTGTTGGTCGATGCGCAGGGGGCTCCGCTACGCTCCTCCATTATCTGGGCCGATCAACGCGCTGCCGCCCAGGCAGAGCGCATCTGCCAGACCTGTGGCGAGGAGGCGATCTACCGCCTCACGGGCCACAGGGTGAGCGCTGCCTACACCGCCGCCAAAGTGCTCTGGGTGCGCGAGCACCAGCCGGAACTCTACCGGCGTGCGGCCAAGGTGCTGCAGGCCAAGGATTACGCTGCTTTCCTGCTGACTGGGCAGGTCGCCACCGACTATTCCGACGCCTCGGGCACCCAACTCTTCGACCTGGTGGGCCGGCGCTGGGCCAGCGATGTGCTCGCGGCGCTCGACTTGCGGGCGGACCTGTTGCCCGCGATCTACCCCTCCACTGCTGTGATCGGGCGCGTGACGCCGCAGGCGGCCGCGGCCAGCGGGCTCCTGGCGGGAACGCCAGTGGTGATCGGCGGGGGCGACGGGGCATGCGCCACGGTGGGCGCCGCCTCGGTGCGGGAGGGCGATGCCTATGCCTATATGGGCTCCTCGGCCTGGATCGCTCTGACCGCACGCCAGCCAATCCTGGATCCACAGCGGCGCACCTTTACCTTTGCTCACCTGGATCCGCAGCTTTACTTCCCGGTTGGCACCATGCAAGCGGCCGGCGGCGCCTTTGATTGGCTTGAGCGCCTGCTGCGTGGGGCAGCCGACGAAGAGCGCCTCTTTAAGGAGCTGGACGCGCAGGCGGCGCAGGTGCCGGCGGGGGCAGGGGGCGCCCTCTTCTTGCCCTATCTGTTGGGCGAGCGCAGCCCCCACTGGAACCCGTTGGCGCGGGGCGCTCTGGTGGGGTTGGCCATGCCTCATGGCCGGGGCGAGGTGGCGCGGGCGGTATTGGAAGGCGTCGCCATGAACTTGCGCCTCATCCTCGATGCGCTGTGTGCTCAGGGCGTGCACCTGGATGCCCTGCGCCTGATTGGCGGCTGCGCCAAAAGCGCCCTCTGGCGGCAGATCCTGGCAGATGTGTTGGACTTGCCCATTCTGTTGCCGGCGCTGACCAGCGAGGCCACTTCCCTGGGGGCAGCCATCGCTGGCGGGGTAGGCGTAGGGCTTTACCCCGATTTCAGCGTGGCCGGGCGGCTGATTCCGGTTGCGGGGGCTGAGCACCCCGATGCGGGCCGCGTCGCCCACTATGATGAGCTCTGCCGGGTTTTCCAGGATGCCTATGAGGCCCTGGCGCCCGTTTTCGCCCGGTTGGCCGCGTTGAGCGCTACAGGCCTGTAGAGATGGGACGATGCCCTGTGCGGGTTGATGTTACAGCGGGGTTACGCGCTGCGCGGCTTTCCGGCTGTGGCGACGCCGCATGCTGGCGAAGCAAGATACCCGGCTTGGCCTGTGAAGCTGGATGGTTGTACTGCAAACGGAGGGATTGATTCATGGCGAATGAGACGACGATGTATCTTGCCCCTGCATTTTTCAGCGAGCGTGAGCGGGTCCTTGCCCGCTATGAGGGCCTTACGGCTACAGGCTATCGCTATGACAGTGGCGTATGCAGCCTGCGCCTGGAGAACGGCGTAGGCCGCGTGGAGCTTTTGCCTTTCCAGGGGCAACAGATCTGGTCCGCCGAGTTCAACGGGCGACCGTTGACGATGAAGGGCATGTTCACCGAGCCTCGGGCTACGCGCGCCTACCTGGAGAACTATGGCGGTTTCCTGTTGCACTGTGGCTTTACGGCGATGGGCGTGCCCGGTGTGACTGATACACACCCCCTGCACGGCGAGCTGCCCAACGCCCCCTATCAGCGCGCCTGGATCGTGGCCGGCAGCGACGAAAAGGGCGCTTACATCGGCCTGGGCGGGCAATATCAGCATACGGTGGCGTTCAGCTACAACTATGTGGCCGAGCCTCTGGTCAAGCTCTACGCGGGGTCCACGATCTTTAGCGTCTCGATGACCGTGCGCAACCTGAAGCGCTCGCCCATGGAGTACATGTATCTGGCGCACATCAACTTTCGCCCGGTCGACAATGCGCGCCTTGTCTACAGCGCGCTCTGCACGCCCGAGCATGTGCGCGTGCGCCGCAGCATCCCCTCTCATGTGCACCCGCTGCCCGGCTATGCAGAGTTTCTGGATGAGCTTGGCCGGCACCCGGAAAAGCACCACGTCCTCAGCCCGGGCCTGCTCTTTGATCCGGAGGTAGCCTTTGCCATCGATTACCTCGCCGATGAGGCAGGCTGGGCGCACACGCTGCAGATGCACCCTGACGGGCAGGCCGATTACGTCCGCCACCGCCCCTCGCAACTGGGCATCGGTGTGCGCTGGATTTGCCGCACCGCTGACCAGGACGCCCTGGGCATGGTGTTGCCTGCTACCGCCGAGCCGGAGGGCTATAGCGCCGAAAAGGCCAAGGGTAATATCAAGGTGTTGGCGGCGCAGAGCGAGTTCCGTGGCGACATGGAGGTCGGCACCCTTTCGCCCGCTGAGGCGGAGAAGGTAGAGGCGGGGGTAAAGCGAATACTGGGGGCATAGGAGGCCTCGCTCCGGGCGTAATCCGTAATCCGTAATCCGTAAGGTCGCTTTGCGCGGCTTGCGCGGCTCCGCCAGCGCTGTGCTCCAGGCGGGAAGGCGTAAGGTGGTCGGCTCTACACTATGGCGGCCTTACGCATTACGGATTACGCATTACGTTTGCCGGGCGGCCTATCGGCATCACTTTATGGAGGTGTAACGACCCATGGCAAATGTGAAAGATCTGAAGGTGAACGCCCCGGTAAACCGGTTGTTGGGCACTCTGCCCAAGATCGGCATTCGTCCGACTATCGATGGTCGGCGGCGTGGTGTGCGTGAGTCGCTGGAAGAGCAGACGATGGGCATGGCCCGGGCGACGGCTGCGCTCTTGACGCAGAACTTGCGTCACAGTAACGGCCTGCCGGTGGAGGTCGTCATTGCGGATACCTGCATTGGCGGCGTGGCCGAGGCAGCCCAGTGCGCCGACAAGTTTGCCCGTGAAGGCGTGGGTGTCTCGATCACCGTGACCCCATGCTGGTGCTACGGCGCCGAGACGATGGACATGGACCCCTATATCCCCAAGGCGGTGTGGGGTTTTAACGGCACCGAGCGGCCCGGGGCAGTCTACCTGGCCTCGGTGCTAGCGGCCCACAGTCAGAAGGGCCTGCCCGCGTTCGGCATCTATGGCCATGATGTGCAGGATGCGAGCGATCACAGCATCCCGGTGGATGTGCAGGAAAAGCTCCTCCAGTTCGCTCGTGCGGGTCTGGCCGTGGCCACCATGCGTGGCAAGTCCTATCTCTCCATGGGTTCCGTCTCTATGGGCATTGCTGGCTCGATCGTGGACCCCGACTTTTTCGAGAGCTATCTGGGCATGCGCACCGAGTCGGTCGACATGACCGAGTTTGTGCGCCGCTGGGATGAGGGTATCTACGACCAAGAGGAATACACGCGCGCCCTGGCCTGGGTCAAGGAGAACTGTAAGGAAGGCAGGGATTTCAACGCGCCTGCCGGGCAGCGCACCCGTGCACAGAAGGACCAGGACTGGGAGACAGTGGTCAAGATGGCCATGATCGCCCGCGATCTGATGGTGGGCAACCCGCGCCTGGCCGAGCTGGGCTACGGTGAAGAGGCCATGGGCCACAACGCCATCGCCGCTGGTTTCCAGGGGCAGCGCCAGTGGACCGATCATTTCCCCAACGGTGATTTCCTCGAGGCTATGCTCAACTCGTCATTTGACTGGAACGGCATCCGCGAGCCTTTCATCGTGGCCACCGAGAACGACTGCCTCAACGGCATCTGTATGCTCTTTGGCCATCTGCTCACCAACACCGCCCAGATCTTTGCCGACGTCCGCACCTATTGGAGCCCGGCAGCGGTGAAGCGTGTGACTGGCTATGAACTGGGCGGCCTGGCGGCGGGCGGTATCATCCACCTTATCAACTCGGGCGCGGCCACCCTTGACGCCACCGGGCGGCAGCTCCGCGATGGCCAGCCCGCCATGAAGCCCTGGTGGGAGATTACCCCGGAAGAGGTGAGCGCGTGCCTCGATGCCACCTCCTGGTACCCCGCCAGCACCGGGTATTTCCGCGGCGGCGGTTTTTCCAGCGGCTTTTTGACCAAGGGCGGTATGCCCGTCACCATGATGCGCCTGAGCCTGATCAAGGGCCTCGGCCCAGCGCTGCAGCTTGCCGAGGGCTATACCGTGGACCTGCCCGAGAAAGTGCATGAGATCCTCAACCTGCGCACCGATCCCACCTGGCCTACCCACTGGTTTGCGCCGCGGCTCACCGGTGTGGGGCCGTTCAAGGACGTTTACTCGGTCATGAACAACTGGAGCGCCAACCATGGCGCACTCAGCTACGGCCACATCGGTGCTGACCTGATCACTCTGGCCTCCATGCTGCGCATCCCGGTATTCATGCATAATGTGCCGGAGGAGCGCATCTTCAGGCCCAGCGCCTGGAACGCCTTTGGCACTGCGGACCGAGAGGGCGCTGATTTCCGCGCTTGCGCCAATTTCGGCCCGTTGTACGGCAAGAGGTAGCCTGATCTACCCCGGAATGTGGGGCATAGTGGCGGGCGAGGCTTCCCTGGCGAGACTGGGAGCCTCGCCCGTTGCTGCTTTGGGATGTTTGTGCCATGTGGATGATGCTGCGGGCCATCCACTTCCCTAAAGGTCCGTACCGGGATAGTGGGCAGCGGGAAAGCCGGTGATCGACGATCTGGAGACATACCCCCCTGAGGGAAAACCTCTTGCCAGGGCGAGAGGAGTGAGCTATAATCACCACAGGGCCGGCGCTCCCAGGTCATATGTTGGAGCGCCGTGTGCTTTGACGGCAGAGTGGTCGGAGTCTCTTGTTCCAGCAACAGATCGTTTCCTCACTGCTTGCAAGGGAGGCGTAATGCCCCTGACGATAGTTGCCTTTGTGGTCATCTTTAGCATCGTCGTGTTTGTGCACGAGCTAGGGCACTTTGCGGTGGCCAAACTGGCGGGCGTCCGCGTCGAGGAGTTTGGCTTTGGTTACCCGCCCCGCCTGTTGCGTATTGCCAAAAGGGGCGATACGGAATACACGATCAACGCCATCCCCATCGGGGGCTTTGTGCGGGTAACGGGTGAAAATGATCCTGCCGACCCGAATAGCCTGGCCCGCCGCAGTCCCTGGCTACGCGGCGCTTTCCTGGTGGCCGGGCCGGTGATGAACGTCGTGTTGGCGGCCATTCTGTTTGCGCTCAGCTTCATGCTGGGCGTGTTCACTCCGGTCCAGGGCACGGGTGTGGGCGTCTATGCCGTGGCTACGGGTTCACCGGCGGAACGCGCCGGGCTGCAGACGGGCGACACGATTGTGACGGTGAATGGCAAGCCGATTGGCAGCGTCCAGGACTTGCAGGCCGTGGTCAACGCGAATCTGGATCGCGAAGTGACTCTGGGCGTAAATCGGGATGGCAAGCCCCTTCCTCAGCCGATCAAGCTTGTGCCGCGCTCTTCGCACCCGGAAAACGAGGGCGCCATGGGGATTGCTACCGGTGATCCTCTGCAGCGGGTTTCTTACCCTCTGGGGCAGGCTCTGTGGTTGGGGCTGAGCCGCACGCTGTGGACCGCATTATCCATCATTGGCGGTTTGGTCGAGATGGTGCGCGGGCAGATCGCTCCTGACCTCACCGGGCCAATCGGCATTGCCCAGATGACGGCGCAGATCGTCAAGACGGGCTTTGTCCAGTTGATCGAGTGGACAGCTTTCCTGAGCATCAACCTCTTCATTATTAACCTGTTGCCCATCCCTGCGCTGGATGGCGGTCGGCTGGTGTTTGTTGTGCTCGAGATCCTGCGCGGCGGGCGCCGGGTGGACCCGCAGAAGGAGGGCTTTGTTCACCTTGTGGGGATTGTGCTCCTGCTGGGGTTGTTCGTGGTGATCTCCTATTTCGATGTCGTGAGGTTGGTACAGGGGCGGATGCCGGGGCCCTAGTTGGGCATGAAGCAATCCTGCTCGCATTGCGGTGCCCGGGTGCCGAGGGAGGGCTGGCGGTGGGTGCCGGGGCGTTGCTGGCCCTGATTTTGCTGGGCGCCTGCCATTAAAACTGTTGGCTGGGGCCGGCCAGTCTGAATCACAGGAGATGGTCATGCGAGATCTCATCGCTGAAGCGCTGCGTGGCCAGAAGGCGGGTTATATCGAAGTCCATATCGAAGAAGCTGAGGCGACGCACATCCGCTTTCGCGGCCACGAGTTGGAGGAAGTGGGGCGATCAAGGGTCCGGGGCGGTAATGTGCGAGCCCTGGTCGGCGGCGGCTGGGGCTTTGTCTCTTTCAACGATGTGGAGCAACTGCGCCGACATGTGGAGCAAGCTGTGCAGCAGGCGGCATTGGTGGTGCGCGAGCCTGTGACCCTGGCGCCAGCGCCCGTGGTGCAGGATGTGGTTGGGGCCCAGGCGCCTAAGGATATCCGGCGCGAAAGCCTGGATCACAAAGTGGGGCTGTTACAGGAATACAACGAGCTCCTGTGGGCTTCAGCGCCGCTGCAGACGACCACAGTGCGCTATGGTGATAGCGTGCGCCGTACGATCTTTGCCGATAGCGAGGGGAGCTTTGTCGAGCAGGAGCACCTGGATCTGTCGGCGGTCTTTGTCGCGGTGGCCCGGAAGAATGGTGATGTGGAGCAGGCATTCCTGAGCGTGGGCAGCAAAGGAGATCTTTCGGTCCTCGATGGTCGGCAGGCCGATATCGCTGCTGCAGCGCGCCGTGCTGTGGATCTGCTCTCAGCCCAGCGCATCCAGGGTGGGACGTATACGGTGTTGGTGGATCCGCGGCTGGCCGGCGTATTTGTGCACGAGGCTTTTGGCCACCTGAGTGAGGCTGATCACGTGTATGAGAACCCGCGGCTGCGCGAGATCATGGTGTTGGGGCGACGATTCGGCAAACCGTTCCTGAACATTGTTGATAACGCGACGTTGCCCGGGCGGCGTGGCTCTTATGCTTACGATGCAGAGGGTGTGCCCGCTGCCAAGACCTTTCTGATTCGGGAGGGAGAGCTGGTGGGGCGGCTGCATTCCCGAGAGACGGCGGCCAAAATGGGCGAGGCGCTCACGGGGAATGCGCGCGCAATCAACTATCGTTTTCCCCCGATCGTGCGCATGAGCAATACCTACATCGAGCCGGGCGAGACCACCTTCGACCAGATGCTCTCTGGGATCGATCAAGGGATCTATGTGAAGGACTCCTTCGGCGGCCAGACAAGCATGGAGATGTTCACATTTTCGGCGACCGAGGCGTTTGTAATCCGTGGCGGCAAGCTGGCGGAGCCGCTCCGCGGTGTGAACCTTTCTGGCAATGTGTTCCAGACGCTGGCCAATATCGAAGCGATTGGCAACGACCTGGAATGGTCCGAGGGCGGCGGTTGCGGTAAGGGCGGACAATCTCCGCTGCCTGTCAGCACCGGCAGCCCCCACCTGTTGATCCGAGACGTCGTAATCGGAGGCAAGTAATGCAGAGTTTTGCTGAGCAGGTCTTGGAACTGGCTTCTCGGTCGGCAGCATGGGCTGAGGTATATGCAGTCACGGAAGAGCAAACGCCGGTGTCCTTTGAGGCGAACCGTCTGCGCACGATCGAAACCAAAGAGGTGCGCGGCGTGGCGCTGCGTGTGGTGGTAGATGGCCAGATCGGCTTTGCCAGTTCCTCGCGGCTCGATGACCCCAGGACATTGGTAGAGGATGCTGTGGCGACGGCCCGTTTCGGGGCGCGCTCGCTGATGGATTACCCTACTGAGTTGGTGCCCGAAGCGCCGCTTGAGCTGTACGATGATGATGTGGTTGCTCTCAGCGCCGACGAAATGGTGCAGATGGGCCAGAAGATGGTCGACCGCGTGCGCCGCCGAGGGCAGGATATCCTCTGTGATGCTGACGTGCGTAAAGAGGTTGTGTCAGTCTCGGTGATGAATTCCTCTGGCGGGGGAGGCAGTTACCGTCTGACGGTCGTATCGGCAGGATTGCACGCGAACCGCGTGCGCGGCACAGATATTCTGGACGTCTATGAATCTGCCTCCTCGTGCCATCTCAAGACGTTGAACATCAACACCGTGATGGGCGCTGTCGGCGGCAAACTCGATCTGGCGGAGGAGGTCGTGCCGATACGCACGGCCAACCTGCCCGTCATCTTTACGCCCAAGGGCGTGGCGATGACACTCCTGAACCCGTTCCAGGCGGCCCTCAATGGCAAGTTGGTGCAGCAGGGCGCTTCACCCTTTGCCGGGCACCTGGGTGAGGCCATGTTTGACCCGAGCTTTTGCCTCTACGATGATGGGCGTGTTCCCAATGTGCCGTCTAGCGCGCCCTGTGACGGTGAGGGGGTGCCGACCCAGCGCACGGCCCTGATTGAGGACGGGCGCGTGAATGCCTTTTACTATGACCTGCAGACGGCGGGGCTAGCCGGCACAAAGAGCACAGGCAATGGCGAACGCAGCCTGGGCAGTATGCCGACTGCAGCCATACATGCGTTGCGCATCAAGCCGGGCAAGGTTTCCTATCAGGACATGCTGGCCGATATGGAGGAAGGGCTTGTCGTGGACCAGACCATGGGCGCCGACATGGGAAATATCCTGGCCGGCGAGTTCTCGGGCAACGTGCACCTGGGTTTCCGCGTTGAGGGTGGCCGGCTCGTGGGGCGCGTCAAGGATACCATGGTATCCGGCAATGTGTTTCGCGCGCTGGGGCAGATCGGGGCCATCGGCGACCGAGCGTATTGGGTGGGCGGAGTGTTTGAGGTGCCCTACCTCTATTTTCCGGCGCTCTCCGTTTCGACCAGAGGATAGGGCAAAGTGCAACCAGGGGCCAACTTGTGCGGGCGCGGGGGCTATGCTACAATGCAAACGAGCGGCCGTCTGGGCAGATTGGGGCCCAGCGCCAGGGAGGATTTTGCCTGGGGCGTGGTTCCAGCAGCCCCGGGCTGATAGGTGAGAGATCAGAGGATGATGTCAGAAACCAAGAGCCGTCTATGGACGTTTGAGGAGGCTCTCGCTCTCGTATGCGATGAGGCGCAGCCGCTATCGCGCTCGGTCATTGCTTTTCTGAGCGGCGCCGGGCGATCTGAGGTATCTCGATTTGCCGAGTGTTGGGGGCGCATGTCAGCCGGGCGCCAGCGTGAGTTGATCACGACCATGGTGGAAATGGCGGAGGCCGATTTCCAGATGGATTTTGTGGCCATCTTTCGCTGGGCGCTGCAGGCAGAGGACCCTCAGGTGCGCGAGCAGGCGGTGGAAGGGCTCTGGGAGGATGAGCAGCCCAGCCTTGTGGACCCCCTGGTGCGCCTGATGCGCAATGACCCGGTTGCGACCGTGCGCGCGCGCGCAGCCAGCTCGCTGGGCCATCTGGCTCTGTTGGCGGAACTGGGCGACCTGCCCGAGGATCGGGCGGACCGACTGCGCGAGGCGCTGCTGCAGACCATCGACGACCCAGGCGAAGATCTGGAAGTGCGGCGGCGAGCGATCGAGTCAATCGCGTATCTCAGCGATGCGCCTGTGCGCAGGATCATCGATGAAGCCTATGCCGCTGCGGATGAGGCCATGCGTATCAGTACGGTCTTCGCTATGGGCCGCACGGCCGATCCGCACTGGGCACCGCAAGTGACCGATGAGCTTTCCTCTCCCAACCCGGCCATGCGTTATGAGGCTGCGCGGGCTGCCGGCGAGATCGGGCTGAAGCAGGCCGTGGGGCACGTGATCCGGCTGCTGAACGATCCTGACAGCGAAGTGCGACAGATGGCCGCCTGGGCCTTGGGGCAGATCGGCGGCCCGCAGGCACGTAGGGCGCTCAAGATATGTGAGTCTTCGCAGGATGAGGCCCTGCGCGATGCTGCAGAGGAAGCGCTGGGCGAGCTGGATTTTGCCAGCGCTCCCCTGGATATGTTCTATGTTGAGCCTGCCCAGGCGGGCGGCGTGGCTGATGAAGAGGCTGGCGCAGAGGAAGAAGAGCCGGAGGCTTAACGACGGACGAGATGGTTCGCCTGACGGCTGTGGTATATGGCTATGTGCAGGGTGTGGGCTTTCGCCAGCACACGCAACGTAGAGCGCGTGGGCTGGGGCTGCGTGGTTATGTGCGCAACCGCGGCGACGGCGCCGTTGAAGTGGTGGCAGAGGGCCCACGGCAGGCCGTTGAGGAGCTCTACACCTGGCTGCAGCGAGGGCCGGCCATGGCTGATGTGAGCCATGTGGATGCCGAGTGGGGAGCGGCCACCGGAGAGTGGGCACTGTTCGAGGTGCGGTACTGATGGAGCAAGCGCTCTCTCGCAGGCGACCGGAGCGCACCGCATGGATCGTCGTGTGGACGGCTTTTATCGTGTTCTGCCTGCTGGTGGTCTTTGTGCCCCTATCGATACGGCACATTCTGCTGTATTCTATGCGGAGCCATACCGCCACTCTGCAGGCCCTCGAGGGCACGGTCGTCATCGAGAACCCGGCAACAGGCCATCAGAATGTGGTGAGCAATGGCGCCTCGGCCAACGTGACAGAGGGCTCCGCAATCACCCTCGATGACAAGGCGTCGGCCGACTTGCGTTTTTTTGACGGCAGCTCGGTCAGCATCAAGCCCGGCAGCCAGTTGGTGTTGGAGCGCGTGCAGTCCCCCCGTTTCCAGTGGGGTGTGCAGCCCAATATGATTTGGTTACGGATGGTGACGGGGCAGGCCAAGATCGTAACCAATGCGGCTGGCAAAACGGGCCTTGATTTTGAGTTGCGCCTGAAGCACCTGAATGCCGTGCTCCAGATCAAGAGCGATGGGGTGTATGGGGCCGAGGTGCAGACGGATAGTGCCACGCTCCTGGTCCATCAGGGGAGTGCTGTTGTCAATGCCAACAGCAACAGCGTGCAGCTCGTTGCACCGGAGAGGACAACCGTTGCTCTCGGGCAACCCCCAACGGCCCCCGTGGCGGATGCGCGGGAGCTTTTGACGAATGGCGACTTTAGCCAGGGCCTGGGTGAGGCCTGGACGGCTTACAATGACCAGGGCAATGACGGTGGAGATGTCCCGGGCGTCTGGAGTTGTGACGACGAAACCCATACGGTCCGCTTTTATCGCACTGATAGCCAGCATAATCATTGTGAGACGACTATCGAGCAGGATATCAACCGCGACCTGCCGGACCCGGTGTCGTCATTGGTGGTCAGGGCCAATATCAAGATCGTGAACCAGAACCTTTCCGGTGGCGGCTATCTAGCCTCCGAATATCCACTCATGATCCGCATCAAGTACCGAGACAAGTACGGCAGTGAGAACGAGTGGATTCAGGGCTTTTACTACGACAATTCCCAGAACAACCCGACGACCAACGGCCTGCAGATCCCTCGTGATACCTGGTACTATTTCGAGTCGGAGAATCTGCTGGATACGCTCAACCCTACGCCAACGCGTATCATTTCCATTCGGGTCTCTGCCTCGGGCTGGGATTATGAGAGCATGATCCGCTACATCAGCCTGGCCGTGCAATAGGAGGGCACCCGGACTTTACGGAGTCTCGGTCTGGATTTAGCGGAGTTGTTGCTTGTAGCGCTCGCGGGCAGCAGTAAAGAACGCCAGGTGCTCGGGTGTGCGATAGTCGGGGTAGGTCCATTCCTGCGGCCGGAAGGCCCCGTCGCGAAAGGGCAGGGTTGCTTCAGCGTAGATGCCTTGCGCCAGGTAGATGCGGTGCCAATAGTTCTTGGTTGTTGCCAGCACCAGTTTGGAGAGCGATATATAGCCGGGGTCGATGTTGACCCGACGCAGCCCATCTGGGGCCCATTCCAGCTCCATTTCGTTCGTCCGCACTTTGATGGCAGCCAGGTCGCTGGGGTCTATCAGTGGCTGGAACGTGAGGAATTGGCGCCAGGGTTCCTCTCCCAGTTCACGGCGGTAGTAAGCCGTCTGAGTAAAAGGGACGGGCCGGCTGCTCTGATCGAGGGGCCCGAATTGTTCGCTCAGGCGAGCCGCCGCTGCGCTCAGCAATTCCTGCCGGGCGACCAGCAGCCCCACGATCAGGCGCACCGGTTCCGGCGGGTGCGCTGTGCCCAATGGTGCCTCTCCTTCCCTAAAAGTGGTAGGACTGGAACAGGCGTTTCTCGGTTTCTCCCTGAATGCTGGCCAGGACCTGCACATAGGGTGCGATGCTCGAGTTCTGAAGCTTGTGTTTCAGCAGTTCATCGATCTGGAAGATGCCCGCCGAGTTGTTCATGATCACCTCGACGGAGACAGGTTTGGTTTCCCCTGGCTTGAGGACTACCTCCTCGATGGCTGCAGCCGATACGGCATGAATATTGATCGCGCCGGCCTCGAAAGGGATGCGCGAGCGCCCCTTGCTCATATCCAAGGCGTCAGCCACTTTGACGATCCCCGCTTCGATAGTCAGGCAGCGGGTTTGCGCCTCGTGGGCGACGATGGCATGCAGCGTCTCTGTAGTGATAATGCTGGCCTCTGCCTGCGAGTAGATGCCGGGGAGCCACTCGCGCAACTTGGTCAGGGCCAGTGGGACGCTGTAGGCCTCGTGGTTGTCACGATGGACGGCAATGCCTACATCGTGCAGGCAGGAGGCAAGAAAGACAATCACTTCCGCGTCGTGGTTGGTGAGACCATAGTTGGCGACCACGCTCATCTCAACGCCGGCATCGACCAGGAGGCGCAGCATGCGGAGTGCGATGTTGCTAACGATGCGGATGTGCACTTGGCCGTGATCGCTCATGCCCAGGCGATCGACAGCATTGATATTGGCGCATTTCCACCACTGATGCAGCTCGACGTCAACGTTGACTCGATTGAGCACGCGCTGCAGGGTGGGGTTGTGGCGGGTTGGAAGGCGTATCGGCACAGATGTTCTCCTTGGAGTATCCATTAGCGCCCTGTATTATAGCCGGCGGGGGACGAATCTCAAGTCGCCGGCATAGGGCGTGTAGGCCGGTTGGTGCGCCAAGTGGAGGGGACACGGCGCATCGGGCCGTCCATACGAGCGCGGAAGGATGTAGAGACGCGCTGTTGGCGTGTGTGTAGAGAGCGGGTGGGAGGCTTTGGCTGACGATGATGAACTGCGTGTGAGGCCGCGCAGCATTGCCGCGATGCTCTGCACGGTGGGTCTGCATTTGGCCGTGCTGGGCGCGCTGGCACCGGTGTTGCCGCTGTATGTGCTTTCGCTTCGCGCAACGACAGCGCAATGGGGGGCGATTGCCGCCAGTAACGGGTTGGTGATGATCTTCTCGGAGCCTGTGTGGGGTTGGGCGGCCGACCGCTTTGGCTTCCGGCGCCCCTATGCCCTGTCGCGGTTGGCCTCGGCATTGGAGTTCTGGCTGCTGGTGCTCTGGCCGGGTCTGTGGGCGGTCGTCGTCTTTCAGGCGCTTTCGGGGCTGTTCGACACGACCATCGGCGTGCTTTCTCGGGGCTATCTGGTGCGCGCGTATGGCCCTGGACGGCAGACCTATGGCCTGAGCCTGTATCTGATCGTGTATTCGATCTGCCTTGCCATCGGCTCCACGGTAGGGGGGTGTCTCTACGAACACATGGGTGCGCGCGCGGTCTTTGTCGCCATTGCTGCCCTGGCTACCATGGGCGCGGTGGTGTCGTCGGTGCTCGAGGAGCCCAAGATGGGCCTGCCGCCCCCCCTGCCAGAGCATGGCAAAGCCCCTCACGTTGGCGCCCGTGGCTTGCTGGCCGGTCCGCTGCTCATTCTCGGATCAGCCGGCTTGATCCAGTTTGTGGCCAATCGTGTGGTGCGCAATTTCCTTGTGCTCCTGGCGCAGGACCATGCCGGGCTCGATGCCACGGCAGTAGGGCTGCTCTTTGGCGCCTTTAGCCTGGCCAATGTCGTCTTTCTCATGGCGATGAATCGCTTCGACCAGCGCGTGAGCCTGACGACGCGCATTGTCCTGGGGCTGGCTATGGGCGCCGTGGGCCTGGCGGCCTACAGTTTGGCGCACAGCTTTGCCGGTTTCCTGGTGGCGGTTACCTTCGACGCCCTTGGCTGGGCGTTGGCCGCGCCGGCACGGGTGGTGATGGTGGGGCGATTCAGCCCACCGGCCATCTATGGCGCAGCGTTGGGGTTGCACGGGGCCTGGGAGAATGTGGGCGTGCTGCTCGGGCCTGTTCTGGCGGGCGTGCTGTGGGAGCGGGGCGGCCCCACCGTGGCCTATCAGGCTACGGCTGTGCTCGTGGCCGTTGGGGCCGTCGTGGCGTTGCAGCTACGGCATGGGCAGCGGGCAGCCGTTGCCGAACGCGGATAGAGAGCGCCTGATTAGCCTGGATTACCCAATACTCGCTCTCTCCTCTTGCTCTCGATCGCCTGCGACGATTCCTGCCGTGACTGCTGAGTGCGGCAGGCGCCGGGTTATTTGAAGCCCAGCCCCCGTTCCTTCAGGCTGACGTAGCGCTGGCGTCCGATGATCAGATGATCGAGCACATCGATGTCGAGCAGCCGGCCCCCGGCCACGATCTGTTCCGTCACCTGCACATCCTCTGGTGATGGTGTAGGGTCGCCGCTGGGATGGTTGTGGACGACGATGAGAAAGGGTGAGTTGGTGCGCACGGCTTCACGAAAAACCTCGGAGACGCGGATGACGGCCGTATTCACGTTGCCGACGTAGACGGTGGCGATGGTGACCAGATAGTTCTTGGTATCGAGCAGGATGGCTCGCAGTTGTTCTTGCTCCAGGAAGGCCATTTCGAGGAGCACCAGATTGGCGGCGTCAGCCGGCGACGAGACCTGCGGCCGGTCTTCGGGGGCGGCGATCAGCATGCGGCGCCCCAACTCGAGGGCGGCCTTGAGCTGGCAAGCCTTGGCCAGTCCGAGGCCCTTATGTTGGCGCAGCTCGGGCAGGCCGGCTTTGGCCAGCCCCCCCAGCCCATGATACTGAGCCAGGAGGTTGGTGGCCAGGTTTAGGACATTTTGCCCACCGATGCCCGTGCGCAGGATGATGGCGAGCAATTCGGCGGTGGACAGGGCGCCAGCGCCATAGTTCTGCAGGCGCTCACGTGGGCGTTCGCTGCTGGGAAGCTCCTTGATCGTTGGGTGGTATTCGGCGACAGTTTCGATGGTCATGGCATCCCTCTGTTGATCAAGGCCTCTGCCGACCTCCAATATGGGTGACAAAGGTGCTCACTGCCGGCCGAACCCGCCGGCAGATCTCATCTGTTGAATTGCGTAGTAGCGGCCGAGCCGGCTACCGTCACGGTCGGCTCGATCGAGGGAGGCGTCAAATCGGGTTGTTCCGGCAAGGTAACGGCGGTGCCCGTCGGCGTGGGCGTAGCGGTCGGCTCGGCTCGTGGTGTATCCGTTGCCCGCGGCGTCGGTGTTGCGCTGGGCGGCTCTGGCGTATGGCTCGCAGTTGGCTCGCTTGTGGATGATAGGGTCGGCGGCTGAGCAGCCGTTTCCGTTGGTGTTTGTGTCTGAGGAGTGGGCGTAAAAGTGTCTGTCGGCACTGCGGTTGGGAACACCAGAACTTGCTGGGTGGGCGTAGCCTCGAGAGGACCTACTGAGGGTTCTGTGATGGGTATGGACGTGATGCGGACTGGGGCCACGAATTGGGTTGCGGTCGGCAGTGGGGTGGCTGCGACGGTCGGGGTAAGGTCGACATTTTTCAGTATCTGATGCTTCAGAACAAGGCCAGCAATACCCAGCCCATAGAGCAGGGTTATGCCGACGATGCCTACAATCAGGGCTGCTCGCCGCATTCGCTCATAGCTCCATGGGTTGGATGAGGATGTGGTGTTGCCTGCCCTTGATTGCATTTCCGGGTTGTGTCTCCTGGGGTAGGATCCAGTGATCCACGTTCGCATATGTGGTGATTTTACCACAGCCCAGAAAGGAGTCAAACGCGTCAGGCGGGCAGTGGATAGCAGTCTGCTGCAGACCCGGCTTCATCGGATACCAGGTAGTAGCCGACCCCCCACTTGGTCAGGATATACTGGGGCCGGCGCGGGTCGTGCTCGATCTTGCGGCGCAAGTAGTAGATGTAGAGGTTGAGCGAGCCCACGCTGGGGGGGCTGTCATCGCCCCATACCTGATCGAGCAGAGCGCTGCGTGTTACGACCTGGCCATGACTCTTGACGAGGCAGTGGAGCAGATTGTATTCAATGGGAGTCAGCTTTGTGCGCTGGCCGCGCACGTAGAGGGTGCGGCTGTCAGTATCCAGCAAGACATCGCGGCAGACGGGGATGCGGGCGACGCGGAACCCGCCCCCGTCGCGGCGGCGACGCAACAGGGCCTCGGCTCGCGCTACCATCTCGGCCGTTTTGACAGGCTTGTGCATATAGTCATCGACCCCGGCGCGGAAGGCTTGTAGCATCTGCTCTTCATGGCTGGCCCGGGCCACCACCATGATGCGCGCCGTGCTGAGGGCGCGCAGGTGCCGGCACTGGGCCAGGGCTTCTCTGCCGAGTGTGTCCAGATCGACGATTAGCAGACTGCTCATGAACGTGCGGGCCCGCTGCCAATACTTGGGCGCAGTGGAGAGCACCTGGACTTCGAACCCGGTGTCGGTGAGTGGGGCGGAGAGGGCTTGAGCCAACGCTTGATCTTCCGTGAGGATGGATATTCTTTCTCTCATGCAAGCCTCTTGTCATGATCATAATACCATAAGCCGCCAATGCAAGAGGAGGTCTCTCAACCCATATTAGCATGAGGAAGTTACTAGGGGATTTCGGGCTGGTTACGACTGGATTAGCTTTCTGGAGGGCGCAGCATATAGCCAACCCCGCGCTTGGTGGTGATGCGCCTGGGCTCTGCCGGGTCATCTTCAATCTTGCTGCGCAGATAGCGGATGTAGAGGTGGACGTAGGCTTCCATATTGGCCAGCTCTGGGCCCCAGGCGCGCGTCAGAAGCTCGCGATGGGTCACGACTTGGCCCGCATTTTGCGCCAGAACGGCGAGCACGCGGTATTCCTGCGGAGTCAGCTCGATGGACTTGCCCCGCAAGGTGACTCGCTGCTGAGTGAGGTCCACAAACAGCTCGCCGTCATCATAGTTGGGGGCGTGGAACGTCCGCCGGCCTCCCTCGGTCCGTCGGAGTAGAGCGTCTACCCGGGCGCGCAACTCGGCAATGCCGACCGGTTTGATCAGGTAATCATCGCCGCCCATGACCAGCCCGCGAACCACATTCCTCTCGCCTTCTTTGGCTGTGAGAAAGACGATGGGGATATTGGTGAGCTCGCGCAGGCGGCGACAGACTTCAAAGCCATCCATCTCGGGCATCATGACGTCGAGGATGATCAGATCGGGATGGAAAGCCAGTGCTTGCTGTATGCCGTCGCGCCCGCTGTGCGCTGTCAGCAACTCATAGTCCTCCGACAGGAAGGCCTGCTTCATGGCTTCCAGGAAGGACCGGTCGTCATCGATCACCAGTATCTTGCGACGCATAAGCAACACTCATTTCTGGCAGCATGGGCAGTGGTAGGAGCCGCGCCCGGCGATTCGCATGCGCTCAATGGGTGCGCCGCAGCGGCGGCAAGGTTGCCCTATCCGCCCATAGACGTGCAGATGCCGGCGGTGCTCACCTGCACGGCCTCGGCCATCGCGGTAATCGCTGAATGTGGTTCCCCGGTCTTGAATGGCGCGCTCCAGCTCATGCTGGATGGCGCGCTGCAGCGCCTCGGCTTCGCCCGCCGTGAGCGAAGAGGCGGGGCGATCGGGAGCAAGGCGGGCGCTGTAGAGCGCTTCGTCGGCATAGATGTTGCCGATGCCGGCGACCAGCCTCTGGTCAAGCAGCGCAGCTTTGATGGGGCTGCGGCGCCGACTCAAGACCCTGCGCAGGTATTCAGGGGTAAACTCGGCGTCGAGGGGCTCGACGCCCAGAGAGCGCAGGACAGTCGCGGCGTCGGGGACCCGATACAGGCGCCCGAATTTGCGCATGTCGACAAAGAGGAGGCGGCTATCGCTCAGGTCCAGGGCCACACGCAGGTGCTGTTGGTCGGTGTGCCCCTCCCTGGCGGCGACATAGAGGCGCCCCGTCATGCGCAGGTGGATGAGCAAGTCACCGCTGGTGAGGTGCAGGATGATGAACTTACCGCGCCGGCTGGCGCCCTCGATGCGTTGGCCCAACAGCTCCGCCCGGAACTCGCCGGCTGTGGGCGTCGCTATGCTGCGCTCCCAATAGATGTGAACGCCGGTGATGGTCTGTCCGACGACGGTCTGGCGCAGGTCACGCACGACCGTCTCGACTTCGGGTAGTTCAGGCACAATGCCTCCGTTTACGAGGCCAGGACCCGGCGCAGCGCCAGGCCGATGGCCAGGGTGATGGCGCCAATGATGCCGGTCAGGGGGCAGAGCAAGCCCGACCGCTGCGCCTGCACCGGCGCGGGTGGGGTAACTGCCGCCACGGCCGATGTCGGAGTTACCGTGGGCCGTGGCCCCAGGCCGAGGCTCTGCCGCCACTGGGTATCGAGGGTATCCAGGCTGATATGGTAGACCTGTTGCAGGGCGTCATCTTGCAGAGCGCCTTGTTTGAAAACCTGCAGCAGGGCGGTCATTTTGTCGCGGCCGTAGGTCTGCAGCATATACTCTACCAGGCTGTAGACCTCCCCGTAATAGAGATCAACCTGCTGCGGGTCGCCGGTGTAGCTTGAGAGCGAGCGCACGGAGATGAGGGCATCGCGCTTCACAGCTTGCTGGAGCGCGGTCACATTGTTGGCCGGGAGTTTCCCCTCCGCATACATCGCCAGGCCCTCATCGAGCCAGCGGGGCACCGGCGAATAGGGGTTCTCGGTCGCCAGCCCGACCACGATGTGGCTGAGCTCGTGGGATATGGTCTGTTGTACCTCTGGGTGGTCGCCGAGGAGAAGGAGGGTGTCGTCGGAAACGGCCACGCCAAGGGTGAGGACTTGCTCATCAAAGCCCTGACTGCGGGGCGAGAGGGCAGCCGTCATATCCTCAGCGCTGTTATAGACATAAATATGCACGGGGCTCTGCAGCGTGATGCCTATCTCGGTCTGCAGGCGGCTGAGGGTCTCCTGGGCGCGGCTCAAAAGCTCTTGCGCCAGGGTCTTCTGGGCATCGCCGCCGTAATAGAGCACGGTGAGATTGCCCGCCTGCACTGGCTGCCAGGGGAAGCGGTCATCGTCATAGCTGAACACCTGGGGCTCGGTATCCTGGAGCGTGCCATCGGCGAGCTGCAGGCGCCAGTGATATTCCATCACGGTGCCTGGAGGAATCTCGCCGCGCTCGAGGGGCTTGTCGTAGGTCGCTTCGATGTGCTGGCCGGGGGTAAAGCTTGGCACGACCCGGTTGGTGACATCTCCCTTTTGCTCACCATAGTAGAGGGTGACGCTCTGGATCGGCTGGTCAGCCTCAGCGACGATGCGGAAGGATATCCCCTTGGCGAACTGGGCGGTGTGCTGGTCTGCCAGGACGCGGATGGGAGAATCGGCATGGGCGGTTATTGAGCCCACCACGAACGCGATGACCAGGCACAGGCCGATCAGAGAGACACGCTTGCCCATGACACTACTCCGCTTCAAGGTGCGGCCGGCAGATCCTCAACAGCCGTGTCACGATAGCGATCGCCTTCCTCGATGACCATCTGTGGGATATCATCGCAGATCGGGTATTTGCGCCGGCATTCCGGGTTCTGGCAGGTGAGCCAGCGCTCGCGGACAAGCTCGACGCGGGTGTGACAGGCGGGGCAGACGAGGATATCCAACAGCCACTTCTCAACCATATCGTCTCATTCCTATGCTTTGCGGCTCAACGCGAATGGCAAGTGCGCGCATTCTACCACGCTTGCAAGTGACGCGCAAGCGATGCACCTGTTGGCCCGCTTCTTGCAGCGACAGGCCAAGAGATTGCGGCGCATGGCCGCAGATATGGAGGAGGATGCAATGACCTATACGGCTGCCGATTTCAGCTATTTGCTGGGGATGCCGGGCTTTAGCGATGCTCTGCTGAAGAACCATTTTGCCCTTTACCAGGGGTATGTGAACAATACCAACAAGGCCTCGGAAATCCTGGGGCGGCTGGCCATGGAAGGCAAGCACGAGACGCTGGAGTATGGCGAGGTCAAACGGCACTATGGCTGGGAATTTGATGGCATGCGGCTGCACGAGCTCTATTTCCGCAATCTGGGCGGCGATGGCGATAGCAACTCGGCCCCAGATCTTAAGCGCATTTTGGAGGCGCAGTTCGGCAGCTATGATGCCTGGGTGAATGACTTCAAGGCTACAGGGTTGGTGCGCGGAGTCGGATGGGCTATCCTTTACCAGGACACGATGACCGGCAGCATGTTCAATTTCTGGATCAACGAGCACGACAAAGGGCATCCCGCCGGCTGCATACCGATTGTGGTCATGGATGTGTGGGAACACGCCTATATGCTCGACTATGGGCTCAAGCGCGGCGACTATATCAATGCCTTCTTTAATGTGATCAACTGGCCCGAGGCGCAGGCCCGTGTGAACCTGGAGTTGGCGCGGCTTTACGCCTGAGGCAGCGCGTCGCCAGATAGCGCTTCATGTTTCTACAGACTTCTGAAGTTCCCAGGACTTCGGAAGTCTGTTTTGTTTTTCAGAGGCGCCTTTGACAGCCCTTCAACCCTGGGTGTAGAATGGCGCCGATGAACGAGAAATACAGTGCGCCGCTTTTTCGACAAACTGGCTCGATGGAGGGCGATGCCTTGGGCCTGGTGATCAGACATTTCTCCTGGCCGGATATCGAAGGCATCTGCCGGGTGCATCGCGCCTCGGAGCCCGTGGATCATGCCGGGCGGCTGGTGGATGCGGCGCTGTTGCGGGAGCGCTGGCGACGGCCGGGCAGCAACCCCGAGCGAGATTGCCTGGTGGCCGAAGCAGGTGGGGCTGTGCTGGGCTATAGCGTGCGCACGTTGGTGCCCGGCACGGACCAGTGCCTGGTGGATGGTGTGGTGCACCCCTCCTGGCGCCGCCTTGGCATCGGCCGCCGACTCGTGAGGCGCCTGGCCGAAGAGGCGCGCCAGAGCGGTGTGAGCACCCTCGACATCCGGGCGCGGGATGATGAGCGCGCTACAGTGGCTTTCAGCCAGGCCCTCGGCTTTGAGCTGATGAGAGTGTGGCATCGCATGTGGTTAGAGCCCCTGCGCGTTGCCCCCTTTGCCTTCCCTTCCGGCTATTCCTGGCGCTATTTCCGCCCGCACCGAGATGAAGAAGTGTATGTCGAGGTCGTCAATAACACTATGGGAGAGCACTGGGGTGTGGGGCCCATTGGCAGGGAGGAAATCAACTATCTCGTAAGCCAGCCTTCTTTCGAGCCGGCCGATATCCTTTTTGCTACCCGTAACGGAAGCTCAGGCATGGCGGAGATTGCCGGTGTCAGCGCTGTCCGGTTCCTGGAGCGGCAGGTAGGCTCTCGCTGGTTCTCGGTGGGGCACATTGGGCCGGTCGGTGTGCGGGCCGAGCACCGTGGCCTGGGCCTGGCGCACGCGCTGGTGGCGAACAACCTGCGCCAGTGTCGCCGCCGGCAGATCCAGGCCGCCGAGCTGGACGTCGACGAGGAGAACGCCCCCGCCATCCACGTGTATCAGGACTGCGGTTTCGAACTCCTTTTCCGCATCCTGTGGTACCGCCTCGATCTGGCGGCGATGGAAGGCCAGCCCGCGAGTAGCCCGGCAACGGCGGTTCGCTCAGGAGAGCAACGATGAAGATTACACATGTCAGCGCGCAAGTGTACCGGTGGCCGCGGCCGCGCCCGATCCGGAACGGCAAGTATATCTATGCGGAGGGAGGGCTCGAGGTCGTCCGGGTCGAGACCGATGAGGGGCTCACCGGTATTGGCCTCGGAGGCGGCGGCCTCTCCGCGGCTGTCAACGTGGCTATGGTCGAGGCTTTCCGCCCCCTTTTGATGGGCGAAGATCCGCTGGATGTAGAGCGACTGTGGGACCGGATGTGGAAGCCCAAGCTGGTGGGGCGACGTGGCATCAGCACGCGCGTCATCAGCGCCATCGATATCGCCCTCTGGGACCTGCGGGGCAAGATTGCCGGCCTGCCCCTATACAAGCTGCTGGGGGCCTATCGGCGGCGGGTGCCCGTCTACATCGCCGGCGGCTACTATGAGGAGGGCAAGACGCTGGACGACCTGGCGCAGGAGATGGTCGACAATGTCGAATTCGGCGCGCGGGCCGTCAAAATGAAGATCGGTGGGGCGAGCATCGCTGAGGATGTGGAGCGGGTGCGCGTGGTGCGCCAGGCGGTGGGACCCGGGGTCCAGGTGATGGTGGATGCCAACAATGCCTACCGCTATTACGAGGCCATCGAGGTCGCGCGCAAGATCGAGCCCTACGATATCGCCTGGTTCGAGGAACCCGTGGCCCCCGACGATTACCGAGGGCACGCGCAGGTGGCTGCGGCGACCTCTATCCCCGTGGCGAGCGGCGAGAATGAATACACACGCTACGGCTTCCGCGACCTGGTCGAGCAGCGCGCGGCGGCTATCCTCAATGCCGATGCCCAGATTTTGGGCGGTGTCACCGAGTTCATGAAAGTGGCCGCCCTGGCCCAAGCCTATGATCTGCCCATTGCCCCCCATGGGAATCAGGAGGTGCACGTGCACCTCGTGGCGGCCATTCCCAATGGTCTGATCGTCGAGTTCTACCGTGGCACTACGGACCCTATGTGGGGCCGCACCTTCCGCGAGCACCTCACGCTCAAGGAAGGCTGCCTCGAGGCGCCTGACCGGCCAGGGCTGGGCATCGATCTGAACGATGAGGCCCTGGCGCCGCACCGGGTGGCCTGAACTGAAAAGAGACTCATGTATTGCTTCGTTTTCCCAATCCCGCGCATGCTTGACGGGATGGCCATCTTTGGATATAATGGGGTTCGTAATCCTCGGTAGCTCAATTCGGCAGAGCGACCGGCTGTTAACCGGTTGGTTCGAGGTTCAAGTCCTCGCCGAGGAGCCAGTCCACTACAGGTAGTGCCTTAGAGGCACGAGACCCACTACATCTAGTGGGGGCCGAAACCCTCCCATGCTGTACAGCAAAGTTACAGCAAAATGGGAGGGTTTTTCTATGTCCCGCAGCCACGGCGAAGGCACAATCCTGCAGCGGAAAGATGGCCGCTGGCAGGCATCCCTCATGATTGACGGCCAGCGGCGCACGGTCTACGCCAAGACGCGCCGTGAGGCGGTCAAGAAACTGACCGACCTGCGCCAGCAGGCTGCCGGCGGATTGCCGGACCCTGGCAAGCGCACCCTCTCCGACCTCCTGGCAGCCTGGCTGGAAACAGCCTCGCCGACCCTCAGACCCAAGACGATCCACAATTACCAGCGCTTGTGTGGTCTGCACATACTGCCGACCCTGGGTCCTGTGAAGCTGACCAGGCTGGAGCCCGTGCGCATCGAGCGCATGCTGGCCGGCATCCAGGCGCAAGGGCATGGCCGAACCGCTCAACACGTCTATGCGGTGCTGCACCAAGCCTGCGACTTTGGCCTACGCTGGCGTTGGCTCAGTGAGAACCCGCTTGACCGTGTGCAACATCCGGCGCACCGGGCGGCCCGCAAGGATGTGTGGACCCAGGAGCAGCTACAGACGTTCATCGAGGGCAGCCGGGAGCATTGGCTGCACTCTCTCTGGTATACCCTGGTCGCCAGTGGTTGCCGGGTCGGTGAGTTGCTCGCTCTGACCTGGGGCGACGTCGGCTTTGACACTGGCACCCTCCACATTGACAAGACCCTGCAACGTCTGGCCGGCAAGGTTGCCGTAGGTCGCCCCAAGACGGAAGCGGGTCAACGCACCATCGCCCTGCCGGCAGAGGCCATGAAGGTGCTCAAGGCGCAGAGAGGACGGCAGGCGCTGCAGCGCATCCAGGCGGGCGAGGGCTGGCAGAATGAGCGGGACTTGGTCTTTACCGGGCTGGCCGGTCAACCCTTGCACGTCTCCACAGTGGAGCATGCGCTGCGCAGGGAGTGTGAGCGTCTGGGTGTACCGGCGCTGACACCCCACGGCCTGCGGCATCTGCACGCCAGTCTGTTGCTGGCCGAGGGGGCGCCTTTGCCGGTAGTGTCGTCCCGGCTGGGGCACGCGAATACACAAGTAACAGCGTCCGTCTACGCGCACGCAGTGCGTGGTCAGGACGACGGCGCGCAGGCCATAGAGCGGGCGCTGGGGGGCCGGCGATGACTGAGGAAGCGGAGCGGTGCGAGCAGCGGGCCCTATGGTGCGAGTCTCAGGCGGAAAAGTGGCGACTCAAGGGCCTTGACGGCCTGGCAGAGGCTTACAGGCAACGTGCGGAGGACTGGAAAGCAGAGGCAGCGCGCTGGAGAAAGCGCAAACCGGAGGAGGTGACCTATGCACATCGTGACGGCACTCTATGAACTGGCTGCTACGCTGGCCGATTGGCTGCAGTGTGGCGACCTGGCCGGGCATCTGCTGGCCTGGCTGGAGGTGATGAAATATGGCGAAACCCAGTGAAAGCGGAGCAACGCTATGGCAGCAAGCGCTGCTCTTGGCTGCCGGCGGTGCTGCCGGGGGCCTGGCCCTGGGTGTGCTGCTGACCTATGCCTACGGCTGGCCGTGGTGGATTCCCTTCCTGTTGGCGCTGCTGGCCGGTGGCGGTGGCCTGGCATTTGGCAGCGTCTGGCTGGTCTCCGATCATCGGCGCTTGCTGTGGGCCATAGAGGACGCGACTGGCGCCGATCTGGACGGTGACGGTGAAGTAGGCGAGCCGGCGACCGCTCCAGCCTATGAGCCACCCATGCCCAGGCTAATCTACGTGCGGGGCGGCGAGCCGTTGCCGGATGTGAAGGACCGCGCCGACTTCCGCTATTTTGTAACGGAGGTTTGGCGCAGGCCCGGCGGGCGTGGTACGTCATGGCGGGCCTGGCAGGGCTGCGCGTTGCCCAGTGGCCGGCGGATGACGCGCCCGACATGGGAAGAGTACACCGGGCGGCTGCTTAAGGCTGGGCTGCTGCGAAAAGGCAAGAGCGGTGCAGGACTTGAGTTGTGCGCCGATCATCGGCAGGCGCTGGAATCGCTGCGCGAGGCCCTATAGCGTGCCGTGCCGTGCCGTGCTGTGCACGGGGGCAGGTTTTTGGCGGCACACGTACCCCGCAGGGGGCAGGGCGTTGCCTACCCCGAGCGCCGTGCTCGGGGATGAGCATACATCGCATTGGGAGGTGTACCGTGGAGCGAGTCAGGCTCGACATCGGAACGGCGGTCAACTTGAATGGGCGTTCGCAGGACGATCTCAGGCCCGTGGAGTTCGAGGCCGAGGAACTGGGGAGCCGAACGGCCTACCTGGATGAGCGTGGGAGCCGTGGGGTGACCGAAACCCTCTACCGCACCCCGGGCGGTCGGTTTATTGTGTACATCGAGGATTGGTCCCACTGGCAGGGAGAGCCGACTACCTGCCGGCTGGTGGAGGTCGATTGCACCGATCTGGATGTCGGCGGCCCGTTCGAGATGCTAGGCCGGGCCTGCGGGATGGGGCGCCCGCTCACGTTGAGCGAGGCATTGGCCGCTTGCGGCGATGAGGACGCGAGCTCGTAGGTATCTCTGGAGGCGGTTGCCCCCGGCAGACCGCTGCCGGGGGCTTTTGATTCCTGCGGCGCGCATGCTGGTCTACAAAAGGCGCACAAAGCGAACACAGATGTCGCCGCCTTATGGTACGCTCGTGCAAAATCGGCCGATGGACGGCCATTTTTAGGAGGTTTCTCGTGGTGAGAATTGCTCGAAAACGCCGTTTTGCTCTTCGTTGCTCGGAACTGGAGTGGCAGACGCTGGAACGCTTAGCCACCGAAGACGGGATTACTCCGTCCGAGTTACTGAGGGGTATGCTTCGCGAGGCTGCGCGTGCCCGTGGCCTGTGGCCACGCGTCGCGAAGGAGGAGCAG
>Ga0078972_1005879_pt1 | contig 30270 bp, 30 predicted proteins | sample YelNatPaOPGAMG01_FD_67568 | JGI IMG/M metagenome (GOLD analysis project Ga0078972, IMG submission 67568) | Hot spring thermophilic microbial communities from Obsidian Pool, Yellowstone National Park, USA - OP-RAMG-01 (SPADES assembly) (version 2) | ecosystem: Environmental > Aquatic > Thermal... | reverse complement strand
GATTTGGCTAAGAATCCGAGCGGAAGGGCCATAATGGAGCAGTCCTCATCCGTTTTTCTTATGAGGCAAGAGTCTCAGGGTAGAGAGGCAGTAAAGGAGATTTACAGGCTTAGCGAGTCCGAGGCCGATTTTTTAGTAAACGCACCAATAGGGTCAGGAATACTGAAGTCCTGGGGGAAGAGAGTTACGATGAGGATAATCCCCACTGAGGATGAGTTAGAGGCTTTTTCCACGAACGTGAGATAATGATTGAGTTACCTATTTGTAGAGAAGTCTTAAGGTGATCTAAAACGCTTGATGTTTGGGCTTTAGCATCTTGGGGACTCTGGCTTGCCTTCGCATTAGGCACCGGGTCTCTTATCATAGGAAGTATCATGAGAGCGATGGGTTTAGGAAGCTCTGGAAAATATATGGCATCAGGTATATCCTCGCTTATAGTAGCTTCTTTCGGTTGGGGGCTAATAGAGGCCCTCTACGGCGGATCCGTACCGCCTCTTCACTATGGCTGGGCCTTATACGCGGTTTCAGGTATGCTTTTAGTATCTTCATCCATTTACCTTGCTCTTGGTAGAACATCTGAGGGTATTTGGGCGTTAATAGGATCTTTCCTAATAGTTGGGCTAGGATTCTTCGTTTCTTCGCTCGCCTTAGGTATTTCTCTCCAGCCTGTAGGTTCTGTGAATGTTGAGCTTTACGCGAACGATTCTATCCTCAAATCCGGAGAACCTCTTAATCTTACCATATCATTGGAAAACGGAACTCCTCCATATTCGATTGAAATCGACTGGGGAGACAATTCTACCGAGAACTTACAAAACGTCTACGGCAACGTTACACTCCAGCATACATATGTAGTTTCACCTTCCCTTCCAGCGATGTCTGCCACTATTTTTGTCAGAGCGGTAGACAGCTCTGGAAGAGATGGTATGAATGCATTGGGGATATCGGTTCAAAATTCTGACTACTGCCCCGTGGACTTTCCCTTTACATTTATGTGCGGATTCATAAGCAAAGCTTCCGCAGTGGTTCCATCAATCGACGTAGAGAAATTAGTCGAGGATCCAACTTTTCCAGAGCAAGGGGAGTTGCGCGACATTTATGATTCTGTTATGGAGCTCAGCATGGGCGCTCTCGGCATCTTTCTAGCATTTAAAATCGCTTGGGGGTTCTTTGAAGAAATGGACCCTGCGGAGGGGATCGTTTCTAGTCTTAAGGATACAATCATAGCGATTTCTATTGCTTTTTTGGCTCCATATGTGTATAACGCTACAGCTGAGGCACTGAACGCTGTTAGCTATGATCTTATAAGCGCAATAGATCTGAGTTGGGTGCTGGGTTGGTTCATGCTTGAGATAGCTTTGGGAATAGCTCTCGGTTATTTTGTGCCATTTATAGCCAATTACGCTGCGATGCTCGTCTTCTTCCTCATAATAGCGAGCGTTTTCGTATATATGAGGTATTTTTTGATTCTAACAATAATAACCGCATCTCCTTTACTATCGATAGCTTACCTACACCCAGGATTAAAAGGGGCTGTGAGGCAAATCACCGGAATGCTCGGAGGATTAATGCTCGGCGGCCCAATATCGGCACTATTACTCTTGATAATGGAAAAGTTGCTTCCTGGAAAAAGTATGACTTTCGGAATATTATACCCTGTTATAATAGGAATCCTGCCCAACATTCTTGGAATATTTGGGTTAAGCTCCTTGTCAGGCCCCATCAGGTCTACTATGAGGCGCTTCTTGTATTTTCTTCCAAGCACTAGCGGTAAGACTTCACAGAGCAGAGAAATTGAATCTTTAAGAGGAAATGCACCTGGATATGCTAAATTAAAAGAAATTGTCAGTGAAGCTAAAATAAGGCTTCCGCATCCTTCTCATAAAATTCTCCATGTAACACAAGCACAAAAGAAAGCGAAAATTACAAACGAAGAGATAAGTAAATCCAAAGTTATAGATAAGGATGCTAAAGTATTAGTTGAACCTATGGGCCCAAAAAATGAAAAGATCAAGAAAATAAGTATGATAAGCAATAACAATATAGATGAAGGAAGCCAATTGAAAAGCACAGAGAAGAAAGCAAAGATCCATTCCTCAAAAAATATCTAAAGAATCAAACGAATATGTATTTTCAACTCTAAGAAAGATATACTTATTCGGTTTACATTGTATCTTTTTTCTGTATATATAATGAAAAGTTTTGCCTTTTTTGAAAATTGGCTCTGTGCATTGCTAACTAAATTTAGTGCAGACTAATTCTATACGACGTCGTCTCAATATTTAAAGCAAAATTCTATATAACTTGGAATTTTTTTTTATTCTGATAGACGATCCTTATGGTCACACTCATAGAAAAAATATTTAAAGAACCCACTTTTAATATAAATATTAAATCATTTAAGTAGGTGAAAAATATAATGAAAAATAAAATGAGGTCCCTTTCTTCTACAGCTATTATAGCGATCGTGGTAGTAGTAATAATCGTAGCAGTAGCGGGAATTTACCTCGCCTCGAGGGGCGGAGCTCCAAGCACAACGACGCCGACAACGACTACTACTCAAAAGACAACTTCTCCAACAACGACAACAACGAACACAACTCAAACTTGTTCATTTACACCGCCAGATAAAATAGTAATAGGTTTATCAATAAGCCTGACCGGTTCATACGCGTTGACCGGGCAGCAGGGACTTTGGGGAATGCAAGCGGCAATAAATTATATAAACAACGTTTCTGGTGGAATAAATTTGTGCGGCAAAAAAGTTAAGCTAGAGCTCAAATACTACGATGACCAATCAAGCAAAGACTTAGTACCTAGCCTTTACGAAAGGTTAATCACCGTAGACAAGGTGAATGTACTACTCGGTCCTTATGGTTCTCCTCTCGCTCTTGCGGCTGCTCCTGTTGCTGAAAAATACGGCATGTTGCTAGTAGGTTGGATGTCAAACAGCGATAAGTTGACCAGTCAAGGATTCAAGTTCTTTGTGATGGTACCAGCATTAGCAAGTACTCTTTGGAAAGAAGCACTTGATATGGTAAAGCATCTCGATCCAAACGCAACGATAGCTATTTTATATAAAGAAGACGAATTTAACACGATGGTAGCTCAGGGTGCGAAAAACTATACTACTATTTATGGGTTAAAGCTCGTTTACTTTAGATCATATCCTACAGACATTACTGACTTCACTCCCATTTTCAATGATTTAAGCGTAACAAAACCAGACGTTATTTTAATTTGTTCACATGAAAGCGATGGCATGCTAGCTATGCAACAACTTATACAACTTAATATCAATGCGAAGTTGATCGGAATAGCGATCGCCACAAGCCTTCCGAACTTTTATAATACCTATAAAACAAATGCCGAAGGCATCATAGATGGTACACACTGGACGCCATACGTTTCATGGTCACCCGATGTAGCTAAACAGCTAGGATATCAATGGATAGGTCCTACAGAGAGCGAGTTTCTAACGCTTTTCCATCAAGTAGCAGGTTCTAACAATGACCCTTCATACCATGCTGCTGCGGGATTTGCTAGCATATTGCTTTTAGCAAAAGCAATAGAAACATCGCAATCATTGAACCAAACGATTCTAAGACAAACTTTCAATAACATGAAAGCCATGACTATTTACGGGCCTTTCCAAATAGACCCTAACACTGGAGCTCAGATCGGACATATGATACTCGTAGGGCAGTGGCAAAATGGAAAGTTTAATATTGTTTGGCCTCCTGGTGCAGCTAATTCAAAACCTGTATATCCAATACCTACTTGGTCTGAAAAAGCTTCCGGTGTTTTGGCCACACCTAAACCATAATAACTTTTTTCAATTTTCGTGATCAGAAAGGTTATAGGTATAGGAAATGTTTACAACGGCGAAGATTATTGAGAAAGTAAATATAAGGAATATTTTTTGGAAGACAAAGCTCAGACTTAATGAAAACATAGGCGAAGCAAAACCTTTTCAATTTATAATGGCTGGGATATCCGGAGAATTCGAGCTGCCTTTATACGTTTCGTTATATGATCATGAAAATCGACTTTTGGAAGTTTTTTATAAAGTGAGAGGTGAGGATACAAAGAAGCTCAGCAAACACAATGGATTTGTCACAGTACGGGGATTCTATGGAAAAGACAGAATGATCAGTTTTAACAGTAAAAGTATTTTGTATATTACAGAGGATAGAGGCTTTTCCGTAATACCTTTTTTGGTTGACAAAGCAAATAGAGAGAATGGAACTATCGATATTATTATGATCTTCGATTCGAAGGATGAAATTTTCCAAATCGCCGAGTTAGCGGGCGTAGACTTCAAAGGATCTGTTATATATATTGATAAAGAAGAGATAGACCACGGTTTTATAAATTTGGGCTCTTTTGTAAATATGTTTACCGAGCAGAGGCAACGATGGGATGTAATAATAGGCGCTGGAAATAAAGATCTACTCAAAGCCATATGCAAATTGTCTAATAGTTATAGTACTAATCGCTTTTTGTCTCCATTTACATATGTTAAATGTGGCATAGGTGCCTGCGGGTACTGCACGATTCCTAAAACGAGATATTCGCTTTGCGTTGACGGTACGTTGTTTACTTGTGAAGAGATATCTGCCTTTTTGAGGTGATAAGCGTGGAGGCCGATCTTTCAGTTAAATTTTTGGGGTTGAAGCTCTCTCATCCAATTCTCAACGCCAGCGGTATACTAGGACACATGCCTGAACATGTTACTATTTTGAAGTCATATGGCGTGGCAGCCATAGTTTCAAAAACGTTTACTCCTGAACCAAGAACCGGTCATAAAGAACCTGTTATAATAGAACTTCCAACTGGCGGTATTATAAATAGCATGGGTTTGCCAAATCCTGGGATAACAGGTTTGAAGAAGTTCGTGGATGCTGCTAAGAAGATAAGCATTCCGATAATAATAAGCGTAGGTGGTAGAAACCCTGATGAATTTCATAAAGTAGCAATAGCGGCCGAAGAAGCTGGCGCTGACGCCGTTGAATTGAACCTAAGTTGTCCGCATACCAAAGACTACGGATTAGAATTAGGGGCGGATCCGCAAATGGCATACGAGGTAACTAAAGAAGCATCCTATTCTATTAAAGTCCCAACTATAGCTAAGCTTGGACTAATAGATAAGATGATAGAAGTTTCTGGCAAGGTGCTTGAAGCGGGGGCTAAAGCTCTAACTTTGATCAATACCATAAAATCCATGTTTATTGATGTCTATACAGCTCGCCCATTTTTAAACAAAATATATGGAGGTTTATCGGGCCCCTCGATTCACCCCATTGCGGTGAGAGTAGTGTATGATGTTTACCGTGAACACGAAGATACACCTATAATAGCGTCAGGCGGAGTCGTAAATTGGTACGATGCTGCTGAATTCTTTTTGGTCGGCTCAAGAGCTGTTCAGATAGGTTATGCCCTGTTATTGAAAAAAGATAGGGCCGTTCCTGAGTTACTTAATGGGCTATCCAATTGGCTTGCTGAACTTAAATATAAAAATTTAGAAGAAGTCATAGGCCTAGCTGCGAGGAAGTGAAAATGGAAAGCAATAAAGCTATAAATAACAGTGAAAAAGGCAAAAATTATTTATATAATCTCAGCGTTTTTTTATTGTAAATCGATCTTAAATTATTGACATTGAGTGATTAACATGAGCTTTTCCCCTCTAATAATATCAATATTGACTGGGCTTATGCTGGGTTCTCTCTACGCTCTGATAGGTGTTTCACTTACTTTCATATTCGGTGTATTAGGCTTTGTAAATTCAGCTCATGGGCAACTTATGATGATAGGCGCTTTTATCACATATTGGATGTTAACGCTTTACGGTATTCCCCCATTGTTATCGCTCATCATTTCTGCGGGAGTTGGTTCTATAATAGGAATTTTAACTTATTTTTCCATAGTAAGAAGGCTTTTGAATGTTCCAATGTTATATTCGTTGTCGGCGGCTTTCGCTTTAGGGATATTCATACAAGAGCTCGCAAATGTTTTATGGGGTCCTAATTATAGAGGATTCTTATGGAATATTGGTTCTATAAAATATGAAAGTTTCTATATACCATTGACTAGGATACTAGGTTCATTTATAGGATTAGGAATAATTCTTATGCTATACTTTTTCTTATACAAAACTCGTCAAGGTCTAATAATAAGAAGCATTATCCAGAGCAAAGAAGGCGCTCTATTATGCGGTATCAATGCCGAAAGAGTTTATCTGTTAGCGCTAGTTATTGGAATAGTTTTAAACGTTTTGAGCGGTTCTTTGCTCACTTTTTTCGTCTCAAGCGGGATTAATCCATACATGGGTGACGTATATACAAATATCGCTTTTATAATTGCCGTGATGGGGGGTCTAGGCTCGCCAGAAGGTGCTCTATTAGCTGGACTTATTTATGGGCTGGCAGAATCGCTGTTTTTACTAGGATTTAGTTACGTGCCAGGGATAAGCGCATATTCTGCTACTAGATTTATGATGTTTGCCATTCTTATGATAGTTCTATTGTTAAGACCTGAAGGGCTCATGAAAAAGTGATGAAGTATGTCACTCAAATTTCTAGAAAAAAATGCTTCATTTTCAGCTAGTGTTATAACTTTAGCTATACTTTTGTTATTAAGGTTTACAATACCCGAATATTCTCAACTAATATACTTAATACTTTTTTACATTGCTCTCGGGTTATCTTACAATGTTTTCCAAGGATTTACTAACTATGTTTGTTTCGGGTATGCTGTATTTATAGCTATGGGAAGTTATGCAGAAGCACTGATCTTCAAATTGTTGGCTAACCCTAGTATTTCCATCAACCCTTTTGTAGTTGTAGTTATAGGACTGGGGCTTGCTGTGGTATTTTCGGTTGGTATAGGTCTTGTCGTTGGCGCAATAGCATTAAGGCTAAGAGAGGCTTACTTCGCTATAGCTACGATAGGCCTCGCACAGGGAATGCGCTTTTTAATAGAGGGATTTAAGCTATGGGGAGGAAGTGAGGGTTTGATAATATCAAGAAATATCATAGATACATACGGTTCGAGCTGGCTTTCTACTATATCTACTGATTATGCAGATATGATAACTTTTTTTGCGGCAATTCTATCAATAATTGTTACGTATTTATTGATGAATTCGAAGGCCGGTTACGCTCTTCAGGCGGTCAGAGAAGATGAAGATTTAGCTAAATCGCTAGGAATTAATCCGGTAAAATATAAACTGCTGGCCTTTCTATTAAGTGCTATATTGATTTCCTTAGTCGGTGCAGGAAAGCTTTTAAAAGATCAAGCTGTTTTTCCCGCCAATGCCTTCTCTCTTACGTTTACCCTGGAAGCTATAGTGATAACTCTCATAGGTGGGATGGGGACCTTGCTAGGTCCTTTTTTAGCAGGAATTTTATACGCTATGCTAAAATACTATCTGACTACTTTGATTCCAGGCTTCCAGCTGCTCATAATGGCACCAATTGTTATAGCTGTAGTTGAACTCTTTCCAAGGGGAATAGTAGGCTGGATTAAGTCTAAGTTCAAAGGAACATTAATTGACCGATTACTAAAATAGGAGGGGTTTAATCTTTGGACATTATTTTAAAAGCTGAAAATATCTCAAAGAGCTTCGGCGGTATAAAAGCGTTAACCGATGTAAATCTCGATGTTCATGAAAACGAAGTGCTGGCTATAGTAGGTCCAAACGGGGCAGGGAAAACGACTTTTTTCAATATAATTAGCGGACTTTACAAGCCTGATACCGGTAAAATAACGTTTTTAGGTAATGATATCACTAATTTACCGCCATACAAAAGGGCACAGCTAGGAATTGCTAGAACATTCCAGATCCCCCGGCTTATTTATAATGCTACCCTATTAGACAATGTTATGTTAAGCAGTATCTTTGGTGGAAAGAAAGATCTACGAACGGCTAAATCAATAGCTATAGAGGTACTGAAACTAGTTAAGCTTGAAGAAAAAGCTAATGAGATGGCGTCTAACTTAACATCTCCGGAAAAGAAACTATTAGAACTTGCTAGAGCAGTAGCAATGAAACCAAAGATGTTATTAATGGATGAAATAGTTGCAGGAATGCCTCCCGCTCAAGTTGACGATATAATGAAGCTAGTTAGAGAAATAGCTATTAAAGAAAAGATTACTGCTATAGCTTTAGTAGAGCATGTTATGAGGGCCGTTAGATATGCCGATAGAGCCGTGTTCCTTCATCAAGGCAAAATTTTAATCGAAGGATCCCCTAACGATGTACTTGGTAATAAGCTTGTCAAAGAAGTATATTTCGGTGAGGCCGTTGAGTGATAGTAAAATTCTTGAAGTAAAATCCTTAGAAGCTGGATATAAGGGCATTAAAGTTTTATGGGGGATAAATATTAGAGCAAAAAAAGCCGAAATAGTTTCGATATTGGGTCCAAATGGGGCAGGCAAGTCTACGCTTTTAAGGGCTATTATAGGTTTGTTGAAGCCCATTTCTGGAAATATTGAATTTGATGGAAAAGATGTTACTAACCTTCCACCCCAGGAGAAGGTGAAGCTTGGTTTACTTTTAGTCCCTGATAATAGAGGCCTTTTCCCAAACTTAAGCGTATATGAGAATTTGATGATGGGGGCTATAATGATAAGGGACAGAAATATTGTCAATACAAAAATGAAGCAAATTTTCGAAATCTTTCCTGTGCTAGAGCAAAGGATGAAGCAAAAAGCGAGAATGCTGAGCGGAGGAGAGCAACAGATGCTCGCGATAGGGAAAGCTTTAATGGGTAATCCGAAACTTCTTATGCTAGATGAACCGACTCTTGGTTTAAGTCCTAAATTCTCGATGGAGGTAATGAAATCTATAAAAAAACTTCAAGAGGAGCTAGGCATAACAGTATTATTAGTCGAGGAAAAAATAAAGTACGCTTTAGATATATCAAATAAAATTTATGTGATAGATCAAGGTAGAATTGTTTATGAAATGGGGAAAAATGAATATCAAGGGAAAGAAAACATTTTGAAAAAATATGTAGGCGAGTGAAGTTATTTAAATTTAGTTTTTAGTTTCATTAATTTATTCAATTTTTTAAAATTATTTCCCTTTGCTTACGATGGGCAAGCTTTCAGTGAGTTTCTGCGGCTTTGGCAAAATTGATATAGTATCGTTTACTATTTCTCTTACTTCTATTCTCTCCTCTTCGCTTAGCCCTTTTCTGAGCCTCGCATATATAGAAAGGGCCGAGAAAGGCAACTTCATCAATCCGATTACATAAGATGGGATTTTTTTCATTAGGAATTTTTTCCCTGTATTAAGAAATTTCTCTTTCTCGGTCCTCGGGGGAGAAAAAAACGAGCCTTTTTTGAGACTATATATTCCCTTTTCAATGAAAAATCTGTAACTTGCCCATCTCTGTATTAGAAATAGCTTAGCGGGAGAAATATTAGTGCGCATAACTGGATGTAGCACATCGTAAAGATCCCAATTCAATGTGAGAAGATCTCCTTTAAAAGCAGCTCTCATGAATGCATCCGTACCGGGTAAGGGAGTATAAATAGAAAACTGCGCTGAATCGAGCCCATAACCTATTAGCCCCTCGGCAAATCTTATTGTTCTTTTCATCGCTTCTTTGCTCTCGTAGGGTGCACCGAGTATAAAGCCCCCATGAACTATTATTCCATTACTTGAGAGTAGCTGAACAGCTTTCGCTGATTGCTCGGGAATGAGGTTTTTCCTCATGCTTCTCAAAGTCTCCGGGTCGCCTGACTCTATCCCGAGGAATGCTACTCTAACGCCAGCATCATACAATAAAGGAGGTAGCCATTCATTTTTAGCAACGAAATCGGCCCTAAGCTGAACCATATAACGAAGAGAGTTCAGACCTTCCTTTATCATCTTCTGTAGCAAGCCAATCCTTTCCGAAATTATGCTCTTGACTGGGATGATAAAGTTGTCATCTACAAAGAAAACCCACTTATAACCGAGCTCCTTGACCTTCTTCAGTTCATTGATAACCCTTTCTGCGCTCTTAAGCCTCCACTTGGCTCCCCACATCTTTGTTACGGAGCAGTATTCACAGTTATAAGGACAACCCCTGGATGTCTCAACGGTCATAATACTTTCCTCAGGGTCTAAGAGCTTCATCTTATAATTTTCCTTCTCGTAAACTTCGAACGCGGGCATAGGCAACTCGTCTAACTTTTCCACCGTTTCTGGCAGCCCGTTGCTCGTAACTTTTTCGCCTTCTATGTAGGCCAAGCCTCTTATATCCTTCCAATCCTCTCCCTTCTTCAACTTATCTAGGAATTCTCCAAAGGTCCTCTCTCCTTCTCCCAAAAAAACGACATCGAACCCATTTCTCAATACCGATGAATATGAAAAGGTAGCATGATGCCCGCCTGCTACTATAACGCTAGATAGGCCGCGCAATTTTTTTGCTAGCTCAATCGATGGTTTGGAAAAGCTTGAAGCGTTCAATATGAATCCTATGACATCTGGGTCGTAATCATAAATTTCAGAGAAAAAAGAATCCAGCTTTCCTTTCTTTGAAGAAGCATCGAAGAATTTCGCCTCAAAGCCTTTTTCCTTGGCAACTCCTGCGAGGCAAGCGGCAGACAGAGGGGGCATCCTGACTCCAAAAGTATCCTCATACGCGCCTCCCAAGCTTTTCGCGGAAACGATAGCTACTCTCGTTATTCGTCCCCCGCGAGAAAAGTATTGTATATTTTTTTATATATAAAACATAATAAATATAATGCATATGCCATTACTATCATAGATACTATGTGTTTAGAATCGTCTAAAAATAACACGTTTTTCAAATAAGACATTTGCTCCTTAAAAGGATCGAATTTTACTTTTTTTAAGTTTTCTCATCCTTATGGTAGAAAATAATGCTTTATAAGATCAAACCGAGGATTGGGGGTTCCTCTAGCTATAAAGTATTTGGGAATTCTTTCACATTATGCCTTCTCAACTGGGGGAACGAAATAGAGTTATATCTAGAAGCCTCAGTTAGCAAAGAAAGTCTATCTTTTTTCTTCGGAGTAGAAGACAAAAAATACGATGAACTATTTAGAAATTTTGGTCGAGAAGTTTGGAGTGGAGAAGCTAGGCCGAAGAGCGAAAAGCACTTTTATTTTGCTGACCTTTCGATAAACGATGTAGCCGGAATCGTGAACTCTTTGAAAATCCTTGGAGGACTCTGCATCGGGGTCTCGTCAGATTTTAGCCTAAAGGAAATTTACTCAAAGAAGCTCACTTTTCTTCTGAAACAGGTAGAAAAAAATAAGGGCAAAGACTACTATGCTTTCACGCACATATTGAACAAAAGATTGAGCGATACGGTACTCGGCAAAATTATCGCTCTTTCTATAGACGAAAACGGATTGAAAGAAATCGAAAGAAAAGTGAATGAGTCTTCCAATATAAAGCTAAGATGGAAGAATAAAAAAGTGAAAGACGGGGATTTTCTTTTTGAAGCCATTTCTCCACCTAGCCTAAGCTTTTGGGAAAAAGCTACGGGCATAGCGAATAAGATATCGTGGAGCGAAAGCGCTTTGGAGGAGTTGCTTAAGTTTCCAGACCCCTCGCTACATAGGATAAGATTCGTTAGGGGAGCCTCGTTGCCTCAATTGATCTCCTCTAATATTGGAAAAGGAACCTTCAGAGTAGGCAGCTTAGAAAACGGAAATGAGTTCAGGCTATCAATCGAAGATCTCCGTAGACACTGCTACATAATAGGTCAATCAGGTTCCGGGAAGACCTCATTTTTGAAGCTATTAGTTCATAGAATTAAGGAAATCGAAAAAGCATCGATAATCCTTATCGACCCACATGGAGATATGGCGAAGGAGCTTGCTGAGGAAATCCAGGAATCGCTTTATCTTCACCCTATTAAAAGCCCTTTCGGTTTGAATCCTCTGGACTTGCCTGAACATGAAAATAGGGAATTAGCAATATCTATAGCTATTGACGCTCTCCTTGAAGTTTTCAGGGATGCGCTTAAACTCGTTGAAGGAGCGATCAACGTTAAGTATCTCCTACAGGTCGTCTTGAGGTATTTATATTCGAAGACTAATAGCCCGACTATGGCTGACCTATACAAAACTATACTAATGTTGTATCGAGGTGAGTTTATTTTTGAAAAAGCGAGCCCAGATTTGAAAAAGGAGTTCGATGCTTTAGAAAGGATGCAACCTCAAACGTTCATCTCCGCATTATCTAGACTTGAGCCTTATGCAAACGATAAATTGTTGAAGAGGATTACCTCTAAGACTACTATAGACCTCAAGAAGCTAATATTGCCTGGGAACATCACCCTGTTCTCCATACCAAAGGCTGACCTAGGAGAAAGATTATCTAGGCTGATCGCTTCAACGATCGTTATGAGAGTTTGGTTCGAAATTTTGGCAAGATTTAGAGCCAATGAGGAAAGAAAAGATGTTTTTCTCATAATTGACGAATTTCAATTCGTTTCAGACTTACCAGTAATTGAGACGATTCTGAGCGAAGCTAGGAAATATGGACTCTACCTAATTTTGGCTCATCAGCATACCAAGCAGCTCAACGAGGAGCTTCTCCAGTCTATACTTACTAACTGCGCAGTCAAGGTTGTGTTTACTGTTGGAGGAGAGGACATTAAAAAATTGGAGAACATGGACCACGCGTTCGCTGAATCGGTGAGAAAGGCCCTCTCTGCTATAGGGGTAGGGAAGGCCGTCATAAAAATCGTAGCTAGACCGGAGGAAGATCAACTTCCACCGGTCTTAGTTAACATCGATTTCATTGAACATGTGAAAAGGAGGCATGACATCTATACTTTCAAATACGCTCCTAGTATATGAAAAATGAATTAAAAAAGCATTCGAATCCTAAGTTTATTTCGTGTATCAACTTAAGCTAACTCAAATCTCAAGAATCATTTTCGACTTAACTTATCTCAGTTCTAAAAACGAAGGATCTTGCTTTTATTTGGGGTTACTTTGCGCAATATCCAGAGCAGTCGAAGTACTCAGAAATGACTTGGGTACCATTCCTGGTCATCATAACGCTCGTCGATAACCACTTATGGGTGCCTGTGAGCTATCCTGCCCTAAAAGACGAGGCTTCCAGCGTTCAGCTGGGGCTTTGCACCTCCAGCCTCATCCGCTGGTTCGGGGGCTCACCTTTCCTCCATCCCATACCTTTTATTACCCTGCGAGCTATGTTTATGCTTGAACTTCCTTCTGCAGAGAGGAACATCCTCTGAGATTTCTAACCCAATAGATGCAAAAAAGCTTTCTCACCTTCCTCGTTATCTTCGCCGTAAACAGTAAGGTTTTTAGTTATAAGAATTCTAAACATCTATACCTTAAAAAGCGGCATCTTCGAACGCAAAACTCCAAAATAAGAGGAAGAAAAATGGCCCTTAAAAAGGCAGAATTGATAGCGCTTATCTTTATAGCTTGGGTTAGCATATCATCTTCATCTGTGCTAGTACTTCTCTCACAGACAAGTGCGTTTCATGCTGCTTTCTGGAGATTGTTATTTTCTTCCTTCATTTTAGCTACAGCTACTTTCGCCTATTATAAAAAGATCCCATTCAAGCTTTCTTTCATACCCATTTTTTCCGGAATCTTCCTCGGTTTTCATTTCCTCTTCTGGATGGAGTCACTCTTTTTGATACCCGTAGCCCTTAGCACCACAATCGTAGTCACCTATCCCGGGATAACTGCCATATTGGAAAAGTTCGTCCTTAAGGAGAGCATGGGGAAAAGGCGGGTCTTTGGGATGGTTGTCGCTCTTGCAGGGGTATCAATCATGCTTTATTCGCCGCAAAACTTCAATATCAAAGAAGATATATATACAGGATCCCTTTTTTCAGCGTTTGCCTCATTTCTTGCCGCAGGCTATTTCTTCTTAGGCAGAATAGCTAGAAGCAGGGGCGAAGGGCTCTCACAATATGCGATTACTACATATCTAACAGCGGCGATCTCGGTTTTCTCAATCGGGTTTTTGAAAGGGGTATCTTTTTTATCCGTTCCACCGGAAGGCTGGATCTTCTTGTTGCTCCTTGCAATTGTTCCTATGATAGGAGGGCACACAGTAATGAATTACTTGTTAGTAGAAGAAAAAGCCTCTTTCGTCTCTTCCATAGCTTTGGGAGAACCACTTGGTGCTACTTTGTTGAGCTATTTTATTCTTGGGCAGCGAATTTCTGGGTATATGCTCATAGGTATGGTACTTACTATCGTTGGCATGTTCTTGATAATCGGCGAGAGGGCTTTCTCCAAGAAATAAATGCGCCAACGATATAAATTTTGTCAGAAAATACAAGATAAAACATCTGTGCATTTCAAGTTAAATAAAAGATTTTCAGCTTTTTCAGCATCATACCTAATCTATTCCAATGCTATGGAAAGCAAGACTCTGCTGTAAATGGATTTAAACATAGCTTAGATTAAATTCATAACTAAAAAAGATAATATTATATTTTGATTTAATACTATCGCAGGAACTGCTTTACTTTAGATATGGAAATACAGTCAGCTTAGTCGGTTCTTTAAATCGTTAAAATTTTCAACGAATTTGCAGATTTCTTTATTTACAATATTTGTGAATTTTTCTTTAAGAACAAACACTTTAATATATACGTCAATTATAATTTCTCGAACTTTTCAGTCGTTTTTGGTGAAAAAACAATGGCTCTATTTGTAGATCTATTAACAGCTCAACTTTTTTCTATGGCAGCAGCATTCATTCTTACAGGCTATTCTTTGGCAAAGCTATGGGTAACACAAAACAGCCATGAAGAAGCGATAAATAAACTAAAGCCATTCAGTATTCCGGCGCTAATTCTAGGAGCTTACATAACGATTACCGGACTATATGGCAGTATGCTATGGCCTTTGCCGGGAAGCTATAATTTATTGTTCTATGACCTTTATCCATTGCTTGGATTAGGCCTCATCGGAATCGCTATGACAATAAGAAGTGGATATAAATTAGAGTATATGGGATTCCTCGCTCTCATTTTAGGATTAATCACGGCGTATTATGGATATATGGGTTATGCTTACAACATGACAAAGGAGCCTTTTGCGCTGTTTCTTTTATACGGCGGCGCTGGACTGTCATCTATATTGTTCTACCCTATATCATATCAAATAGATAGGGGCAAGATAAACAGAATATTGCTGATAGTAGAGGTCGCGCTGCTTGTGCTGACTGGTTTGCTAGCAACATACATAGCTGCTGGTGCTATCCCCTCACACTTGAAGATGTTTGCCAATTGGGCGCCGTTTATCTAAAAACTCTCATTTTTCATTATCTTTTTTTCTATCGAACTCCACAAATATCTCAGCGTTATATTTTTCCCTTGCTTCTCTCTTAGCCTCGCTTAAAGCTTCCTCGAATTCCTCCATATTATTCTTATCCATTATAATTATCATATGCCCTTCCAAAGTTTTCTCATCAATATACCTCATCCTCAGCTCTTCAACGGAAAGCCCTCTGCTTTCAAAGCTTTTCTTTATTCCTTCGACGATCTTCAGAGAAGGAGCGATGTCGCTTACTTTCAAAGTTAAATCCTTAAAGGATTTCAAAAGTTCGTAGAAAATGTAAAAAGTCAATGCTATCGATCCCAAGTAATCGAAAATGTAACTATACACAGCACCTGTTAAGGAAGACGCTATCACCGTTATTCCTTCGATAACTTCGCTAACGGTGAAGGTGGCATAATAACCGAGGGGGCCTCCTCTACTTTCTTTAGAAAGGGATATAGCTACCAGATAGCAGATTAGCCCTAAAGCGGCCATCGCAGGAGCACCCAGCGAAACAGTGTAGGCCTTCGGAGACAGCACTTCCATCAGAGCTATTCCTGCTACGAAGGAATAAGCCATGAGGGTAAATATGGAGCCACCGAATTTTAGTCTGACATGCCCGAAGTGATGGTTCTCGTCGGGTGGCATACTGCTCTTCTTCATGAATGCCAATATGAGCACGAGCGAGGCTAAGTTCGCCATAGATGTAAGGGCGTCAACGAGAACTGATTTGGAATGATAGATTATTCCGCCTGCTATTTTGAATATCCCACCAGCCAATGAAAAAACTAGTATAAGGAGTAATCTATCTTCTTTTCTTAACATTCCGTTAAACCTCTAATCCAAAGTTATCATTCTCCTCATACTGGCTAAGTGCCTCAGCAATCTTATCCTTTCTTTATTCGCCAAAACTGGAACAAGAGCTATCCCGGTGACAAATCCACCTACATGTGCCCAGAATGCTATCCCTACTGATGGACCTACTAGTGAAACGAAGGCCAAGATTAATTGGTATATGAACCAGAAGCCTATGAAGACTATAGCAGGTATCCTAAAGAGAATGGGGAATATGAACCAGAGCCCGACCGCTCTAATAGTGCCTGCCGGATACATCATAAGGTATGCTCCAAGAACACCGCTTATAGCCCCACTAGCGCCTATGGCAGGAACGAGCCAGGGATTATACATAGGGCCAAAGGTCATACCTGGAAACATTTTGAGAGAAAGCCAAACGCTCATCGTATGAAATAACGCAGCTCCGGTTCCAGATAATATATAGAATACTAAATATCTAAGCTTGCCCAGTGCTGCCTCTATGTTGTCCCCGAATATATATAGATAGAGCATATTTCCCAGCAAATGAACAAAGCCGCTATGTAAGAACATCGCTGTTATTATGGTCCAGACCATCTCACCTTTCAAGAGATAATATGGCCTGAAACCGAAGGCGTTTATTATATCATCGAGAGAGGTTGCCCCGGGGAGGATCAAGCTTGGCCAAAAGTATGAGACTATGAAAATAACGACGTTAAGCAAAATCAGTATCTCGTTTACAACGGGTCTCTCCACTTCTATGTTTTCGTCTCCGGCCGGAATCATCTTCTTCCTTCTACCTCCAGCTTCACTTCAAGTAAAACCCTATCTCCATCGCTTAGCCCTAGCTCTCCTCTAAGATATATTGGGGCTATTACCTCTAGGACCTCTCTCGGATGACTTGTTCTGTCCGGTATTATTATCGCCGCCTGTTCGTATCCATTAACTTTTGCTCTGAAGAGCGTTGCTCCTCCGTAGAATCTGTCCTCAGTTTTGAACCCCTCAATCCTTATCCCCCTTTCCTTTGTTAGGGCCATCCTCTTTAATGCTGATTCCCCGATAACCTGAACATTCAGCGTGCCTGGGTATGGCAAGAATCCCAAGAGCTCTTTGATCTTGTTTTTATAATATTGCACGTTCATATAGAAGCGACCTTCTCCTAGACCACTAACTACCTTACCTTCGAGGAGTAAAACGTTGTCCTCTACTCTCATCAAAGCAGATAGAATACCGTAGAGCTCCTCGGCAAGCTTCAACCCATTTTCAGTTAGCTCAACGAATTCCCCTCTCCCTTTTACAGTCCTCACTATATATCCCTCAGCTTCCAATTCATTTAATAGCCTCGATACCGTTTGCTGGCTAACTCCCAATGCTTCAGATATCTTAGATTGAACCACCCTAGCTCGCTTGTTTCCTCCTAAGACCAAAACGGCGAATATAACCTTTTTCGCTTCTTCGTAAAGCATACTCCATCAACCTCCTGCTCAAGCGATCTGCTATGTTTAAGGGAACTGGTAGCCCTTTGCCGGGCCTCAAAAGCTTCACTACTTCAAAAGCATCTTCCAGACTAATCTCATTTCCGACGCTGATGTAAAGCCTCTTAGCCCCCTTTGGCTCATTCAAGACTTTTCCTACAACCCTTCCTTTAAGCCACACATAGCCTCTCTCATCGATTTTTTCTGCTTTCAATGGTTTCTTGGCAACTCCGACCGTCGGTTTTCCTAGCGCTAACCCAACTTGAACCGCTGAACCCGCCAACCTGGGATGAAACCTACCGTGGCCGTCCACTAAAATTAGATCCACATCGGAGAGATCTATTTCTTGAGCTGAAGCGAGAAAAGCGGAAGCTTCCCTGAAGCCCAAAAATCCCGGAACGTATGGGACTTTATTCTTGAGTAAGGCAGAAGAAACTTTTATCACCTTACCTTTCTTTGCATTGTATAGAACGGCGACAGAGCAAGATAGATCATTCGAATAAGATGCGTCTAGCCCGAGAATTCTCTCGTATTTTCTATCAGAGAGCCCTACATCATCCATCAAATTAGCCATGATTTCTTGAGCTTTTGCTGCCTTCTCGTAGTTGAAAGATGGCATAAGGGCTTTCACACTACAAGCGTGCCTTCCCTTCGTAACTTTTTTCCTTCGTCACTACAACGTAGTCTATATCTCCTCCAGAAAGAGCGTCTCTCCTGATTCCCTGTTTTACCGCTTTAACGGCTATGTCTATAGCTTCACTCTCGCTTAGCCCAGGTTTGTAGAGCTCCTCTATAATACCTATACTAATGCTACCTCCGCTCCCTACAACTACGAAGTCATCCTCCAGCACTGAGCCGACTGGATCGAGTACAGCTAATACGGGAGAACCGTTTTCGATTCCACCTAACACGAATTCTGCCATCGCCGGAAATACCTTAAGGGAATATAATATGTTCGAGAGCAATTTGGCTGCGCTCCTGACCTTCATTTTACCCTTTACTTCCCCCTCGTAATACCTCATCTCTTCCTTCAGGAGCCTAATTATATTCTGCAGATCTCCGACTGTCCCAGCTGCTCCGATGGCCATTCTGTCGTTAAGTAGGAAGACCTTCTTAGCGTTGGAGCTCTGGATATAGCTCCCATAAGTCATCCTTCTCTCCCCAGCAATCACTATCCCGCTGGAGAACTTTAAACCTACAACTGTTGCTCCCTGAAACACTTGCTCTCCCATGATGCTCCCCAAATCTACATGTTTCTTTATCCCTAATTAATTCATCATAATAACTTTTCTCATTTTCAATATCAATCTTAGAATAAGCTGAAAATATGAAAACGATATATATGAAAACGTGTAACAAATAATCTAGGGTTCTTCTATGAAGGCTAAAGCTAGAGTTCTCGTAATGGGATATGGAGTGATTGGAAAAAGGGTAGCAGATGCCGTCTCTCTTCAGGATGACATGTCTTTGGTGGGCGTTTCCGACGTTTCTTCTGATTGGAGAGTAAAGATGGCGATGAAAAAGGGATACCCTATTTATGCGGCTACAGCCGAGGCTCTCTCCAAGATGAGGGCCGCGGGAATACCGGTACAGGGGACGGCGGAGGATCTTCTTAAGCAAGGGGCGGTTGATTTAATTGTGGATGCTACTCCGAAGGACATCGGTGCCAGGAACAAGGAGGGACTATACAAAAAGTATGGTGTTAAGGCTATTTTCCAAGGCGGTGAGAAAGCGAACATAGCAGATGTCAGCTTTGTTGCTCAGCGGAACTATGAGAAAGCGTTAGGAAAGCAGTTCGTGAGAGTAGTGAGCTGTAATACAACCGCGATCTCGAGGGTAGTAGGAGGGCTGCACGAGGCGTTCGGAATAAAGAAGGCTAGGGTCACGCTGGTCAGAAGGGCCGTGGATGTTTGGGAGAGTCATGAAAGCGGAGTCATGAATACCGTCGTACCGGAGACGAAAATACCAAGTCACCAAGGCGAGGATGCTAAAACAGTGGTTGAAGGACTGAATATAATAAGCATAGCGTTGAAGGGAAGCCACAACTTATATCATCTGCACACCGGTTACCTTGAGTTCAATTCACCCATAAAAGTTGAAGAAGCCCTTGAGGCATTGATGAAGGAACCAAGGGTTGTGCTCGTAAGGAGCTCGGACGGTGTAATGGGACTAAACAGCTTAGTTGAGATAGGGAGAGACCTTGGGAGGCCCAGAGGGGATATATTCGAAGTGCCCGTATGGAGCGACTTAATGAAAGCGGAAGGAAATGAACTCTACTTAATGTGGGCTACAGGGAACGAGAGCATAGTTATACCTGAAAATATAGATGCGATAAGAGCGATGATGTTATTGGAGGAGGACGCTAGAAAAAGCATTGAGAAGACAGACAAGTCCCTAGGAATAACAAAGAGCCTTTACTGAGAAATGCATAACGAGAGGAACGAAGCATAGACCTGCGCACTAAGAGGATCTATATTTAATCTGATCTGCCTACCAGTTTTTTTCGCCACAGCCAACCTAAATAAGAGCTCCTTAATGCTATTTTCCTCAACAGATGTGTAAATTAGAACAGCATTATGGAGAGACTCCGCTATGGCCAAAGAAACATCCGATTCTAAAATCCTCGCATCGAAGCCATTCTCTATAAGCTTATAGGAAAGAATGCTGGCGGGAGCCGTTAAATATGGAGTGTGAATTATATCAATAGCGCTTTTTCCATCAAGAAACTCTCTCAGTGCAGGGCAGCTTTCCTCTAGAAAGCCGGCAAGAAGAATCCTTAGCGAACTCATATCTTCTCTCAAACGATCTATTCTCATATCAGTTCTCTTTCCAGACGATGTAGCATGATACAATCCAGCAAGGGAAGATGCTATTACCTCGGAGATCAACGGTTCAGTGGATCCCTCTATGCGAGCCATTTCCTCCTCCCCCACCATTTTCTTTACTATTGGGTCATCGAAGTAAGGCGTAACTAAAAGCAGATCACCCCCCATCACCCTCATACCGGAAGCCAAGCTAGCAGCTAGGTTTCTTTCCCTAACGCTGCCCATATAGTATATTGCGCGTAAAGTCCCCTCATAATAGGGGAGCACGCCGTAAAGGAACTCAGTGGCCGTCATTAAAGGAAAACTCTTTCCCCATCCTAGGGACTCGAGGAAGTGCTTGAGGGATACTGCGCCTGGAAGACCAAAACCTCCATATAGTAAAATGGGATCTCCGCCTTCTAGGAATTTTCTTATTTTATCCGCTGCTCTTTCCCCCGATGCTATTATGGCTTCGATTCTCTCCTTCTGGCCTAATGAACTCATAGAAGGGCCTCGTCCAGACTCCGGCAACAACTGCACTCATCCTCTTTTATTTCAGTTTTCAATCTAGGTATAAGTGAATATATTATTCTCTTAGCTTTTTCTACGTTTTCGGACATTACCCTTGAGACCTCATCGGCTGTGACCGGCTTCTGAGCCCACACATCGTAGTCGGTAACCATTGCCAGTGTAGCATAGCAGATCTCGAGCTCACACGCTAAGTTAACTTCTGGTACAAGCGTCATGCCTATTATATCCGCTTTGAAAACGTCTTTGAACACCTTGCTTTCAGCAAACGTGCTGAACCTAGGGCCTTCGATACATACATAAGTTCCTGAACCGTGTGCTCTTATTCCCTCTTTCTCTGCCACCTCAAGGAGCTCCTTCCTCAGATACTCACAGAAAGGCCTTGCCATGCTTACATGTGCTACCCTCGGTCCATCGAAAAATGTGTACTCCCTCTTCTTCGTTAGATCTATGAATTGGTCCGGAACCACGAAGTCTCCAGGCTTATAATCTTCTCTCATGCTTCCAACAGCGCTCACGGATACCACTAATCTTACACCTAAAGATTTGAGCGCCCACATATTTGCTCTGTAATTTATCTTGTGAGGAGGTATCCTGTGACCTCTTGCGTGCCTCGGTAGAAAAGCTACCTTCTTTCCACCAGCCTCCCCGATCACTATAGCATCGCTCGGGGAACCATATGGCGTATTTATCCATACCTCGAATGGATCCTTCAGGAAACTAGCGTCATAAAGCCCGCTTCCTCCGATTATCGCAATATCAGCTTTTACTTCCTGCTTTGACTTAGTTCTTTTCAACCAATCCTCCATTATTATCACCGAAGAAAAATTGTTTTACCAACGATAAAAATATTCTTCTCTCTGCAGGCCGATTTATAATCCAAAATCGGCAATGCAAAATTGTTTTTTAAACTTAAAATCTGACCTACAGTATGTCGAGAAAATCGATTTCGTAATATCCAATTGTGCCCTTTGGAACAAAAAACGATAGGATAAAAATAAAATCAATTTTCCTATGTAAACATTATGGTGAGGTACTACGCCCAAAATACCAGTTAAGCTTGTCAATTGGAACGATGTAGTAACGTGGAGCAAGGACCTAGCTGAGAAAATAAAGTCCGACGGATTTTACCCTGACGTAATTGTAGCGATTGCAAGAGGAGGAGTCGTAACTGCAAGGCTCCTCTGCGATTATTTAGGCGTAATAGATATGCTGTCCATAAAAGTAGAACACTGGGTCGAGACCGCCGCGCACACGGAAAACGCATCCATAAAATATCCCTTCAATATAGACTTATCCAAGAAGAGAGTGCTTCTTGTAGATGATATATGCGATACAGGCAAAAGCGTTGAAGTAGCAAAGGAACATATAATGAGCTTCTCTAAACCAGCGGAGCTAAGGACAGCGACTATGCAGTACATAAGCCCTGTTTCTAAGTATAAGCCAGACTACTATTCTGAGGAAGTGAAGGAATGGTACTGGTACATGTATCCTTGGAATTACTTTGAAGATTCCATAAACCTTGTAAAGAAGATCCTTCAATCAGATGCCTCTAAGAAATGGAGCATTGAAGAGCTTGAAAAGGAGTTCAGAAACTCTTATACCATAGATCCTCCAGTCCCTATGGAAGAAGTGGTCAAAGAGGGTGTGAGAAGAGGGGTATTTTATCACGCTAATGGCGAGGTTAAGCTAAGAAGCCAATATATAATGAGCTGACCTTTCTAATCATTAGCATGGTCTTTATTTACTACGAAGATCTTTTGTTTTATTGCTCATAAACTGCGATTCTCGTCTAGGCTATGATGATCGACCTATTTCGGAGTGAACGATGAAGAGCCGTGTGAGGTCTGAGCCAAAAATTTTATTTTTGTTTTGCATGTTAAAAACAAATAAAACAGGTAATGCCTATGAGCGATGTAGAGGTCATGAGGCTATTCTTAAAGCTGGGATTCACGCTTTCTGCGGCTACCGTTCTTACAGTATTATTCAGTGCAAAGAACCCTATGTGCTTCGGGGAAATAGTGAAGGCGACAGGCTATGCAAAGGGACATGTCTCCCAGATTCTGAAGCAGTTAGAGGCAAGAAAGATAGTCGAAAGGATCTACGAAGGAAAGAAGGTCCGATTTAGATTGAAGAAAAACGCGTTAAGCGAGCTCCTTTTAGAGCACTTAATAGAAATAAAGAAATCAATTGAGCCATTTGCTATGCAACCTTTCCCTCAAGACGATAGGATAAAGAAGCTTGTTGAGAAGCTCAATGAAGCCATTTCAGGTGATGGTATTTGAGCGATTCTGGAAAATCGATTTCCTATAGGGCAGCGCTGTTGCTTGATAAAGGCAAAACCATTCCCCAAAGCCTCGCTCTCCGCTTGCTCCAGGAGGCTAGAAGAAGTGGCTTCAGGCTAGAACTTGTAACAATTTCGGAAGAGGATCCCCCTCGCCAGGTCACCCTCCTTCTGCCTTTGATCACAGCAAATCATAGCGTTACAATTTCCATTCAATCGAAGAAAGCTAATAGTAAAGAGGATCTTGAACGATTGCTTTCTAATGGAAATTTTGATATTATTTATGCAGAAAAAAACTTCATTGAGAATTTGGGAGAAATTCTAACGAAAACGGCGATAAAAGTCATCCCATACAATGGGGAGGTGGCAGAAAAAGATGCCTGAGGTAGTAATTACTACAGACAGAACGATGATGTCCGACCACCATGGAAAAGAGTTTTTGGGTTTCGTAGCTACAGGTCCTGCCATTGGGCTGCCTGAGGGGCTTTGGCTCTGGATCTCTTCACCTAAACCGAAAATACTGGGAGATGGTGTGCCCCTTGAAGCACCATACGGTCTGAGGAAGGTGGAGGCATCGCTCATCAAGAATGGCATAGACGCTAAGATCATAGACCCAGATTACTTGGGAAAGTACGCAGAAGAGACAAAGGTACTGATGGTGGGGCATCATGACTTCTTTGCTTATGGCCCTCCAAGCAACGAATGGTGGCTCATAACGGGGAGAGAGCCGATCAACAGAATAAGCTTTGCCAAGCTGATGGAGAGCGAGCCGGTTAGAAGGATGAAGAAAAACGGGACAAAAATCATAGCGGGGGGGCCTGCTGCTTGGCAATGGCTCTACGAGCCGGATAAGTGGAAAAGATGGGGCGTTGATACGGTAGTCGATGGAGAGGCTGAGAAAGTCATCCCATCGCTCGTTAGGAAAGCTCTTAAGGGAGAAGAGCTGCCGAGCTATTTATATGTTGGAGTTAAGGATGTTCCTCTGCTCGACGAAATACCGGAGATAGTTAAGCCTAGCGTGAACGGATTAGTCGAGATCATGAGAGGTTGCCCCAGGGGATGCATGTTCTGCAGCGTTACTCTCAGACCACTTAGGCACATTCCGATTGAGAAAGTCGAGAGAGAAATACTCGTGAACGTTCGAGCTGGAATAAAAAGAGGACTTTTGCACAGTGAGGATGTCCTACTTTACGGTGCCGATGGAGTTAAGCCTAAAGAGGAGCCGGTCATAAAATTGCACGAGATGGCCCTAAAACATGTAGAGGAACTTGCCTGGAGCCATGCTAGCCTAGCTGCCATTAGATATGCCCAGGAAAAATACAAGCTGATTTCCAAAATAATGGAGATGGTGAAAACGAAGCAGGACTTTCTGGGAGTGGAAGTCGGTCTCGAAACGGGGGGCATCGAGCTAGCGAAGAAAATAATGCCTGCTAAGTCTGCACCTTATCCTGTAGAAAGCTGGCACGAGACAGTTGAAGAGGCTTTCAAGATAATGCACGAGAACGATATAATTCCCGCCGTAACCCTTATCATTGGCCTTCCCGAGGAGACTGAGAAGGACTTACTACAAACGATTGAACTGCTAGACAGGTTGAAGCAATACAGAAGCCTCATTGTCCCAATGATGTTCGTCCCGATGGGAGCGTTGAAGAACAAAGAGTTTTACAGAAGGGAGATGATGACCGACCTCCATATCGAGGTTCTATACAAAACCTATCAGCACTCAATTTTCTGGGCGAAGGATATATTGAAGAAATACTATCTTAAGTCTCTACTGCAATTTCCATTAAGAGGTCTGCTGGAGTTCTTCATCTGGTATGTGGAAAGGAAGGTCGATAGTTTCTCAGAGGAACTTCCTATTCTGAGCAAAGAGGGTGCGACTACGTAAGAAAAAAACGATCTCATTTAAAAAATTAATTTTTGAAAGCTCTAGGCTGAGCTTTTTGAATTAATAACTCATCGCTTTTTCAACTTAAAGTAAAATCGTTCAATTTTTTAAGCTAAAAGTATCAAAGAAATTTTATATTATAGATTTGGAATATTTTATTTTTGAAGGTGTGCTTTATGCTCAAGCTAGAAAAGCCAAAAAATGAGAAGATCCTTCTTTATGAACCGGGTAGCAAGGAGAGAGAAGAGCTGAAGAAGAAGCTTGAAGAGGTAAAATCCAAAAGGGCAGAGGTCCCGCTCATAATAAATGGCAAGGAGGTCAAAACCGATAAGATCATAAAGAACGTTTCTCCTCATGACAAAAGGACAGTTCTAGCGGATGTACACATAGCAGGTGAAGCGGAAATAGAGGAGGCGATAGAGGCCTCATTAGACGCTTTTTCAAAGTGGTCAGACCTTGAATGGTACCACAGAGCTTCTGTATTTATGAAAGCAGCGGATCTGTTGGCAGGTCCTTATAGGCTCGAGGCGATAGCTTCTATAATGTTAAACCTTTCGAAGACTCCATACGAGGCGGAGATAGACCTAGCGGAGCTCGTTGACTTCTGGAGATTTAATGCCTACTATGCACAAGAAATATTCTCCAGCCAGCCCGATCAATTCCCAGGCGAGCTAAATAGATTTGACTGGAGGCCTCTCGAGGGCTTTATTTTAGCGATCCCCCCCTTCAACTTCTTCAGTATAGGCGGAAATCTACCCACAGCTCCAGCTATAGTAGGGAACGTGAGCATCTGGAAACCTTCAAGAGATGTGGCCTTTGCAAATTACGTCATTATGAAGGCTCTTATGGAGGCTGGTCTCCCCCGAGGTGTAATAAATTTCCTTCCTTATGACACTAAATATTCTGACAAGCTACTTCTACACAGGGAATTCGCAGGCCTTCACTTCACAGGAAGCTATGATACTCTGGTAAATCTCTGGAAAAAAATCGCATCCAATTTGGAGAAATACAAGAACTTTCCTAGGATAGTGGGGGAAACCGGAGGCAAGGACTTCCTAATTGTACATGAAAGCGCTGATATAAAAGAGGCGGTCACCGGCATAATAAGAGGAGCATTTGAGTATCAGGGACAGAAGTGCAGCGCACTCTCTAGGCTCTTCGTTGCTAGAAGCATCTGGCCTTCCCTCAGAGATGAAATGGTCAAGCAGCTTTCTCTCTTGAAATATGGCGATGTTACCGACTTCAGCGTTTTCGGTGGGGCTCTGATAAACGAGTCCGCCTATAGAAACGCCGTATCTTACATAGAATACGCTAAACAGCATCCGGAAGAGTACTCCTTTGTATTCGGCGGAGAATATTCTGAAGAAAAAGGTTGGTTCGTATATCCGACAGTGATAGAGACGAACAATCCGAGAGGCAAACTGATGAGAGAAGAGATATTCGCTCCAATCTTGACCGTATATGTGTTTGATGATTCGATGTACAACGAAACTCTGAATATAATCGATGGGGCAACCGATTATGGGCTTACTGGTTCCATATTTGCAAGGGATAGGGAAGCGATCGCTAAGGCGGAGAAGTCTTTAAGGTATACCGCAGGCAACTTCTACATAAACGATAAGCCGACTGGCGCGATCGTTGGAAGACAACCATTCGGAGGAGCCAGACATTCTGGGACGAACGATAAAGCTGGCTCGTGGCTGAACCTAGTAAGATGGTTGAACCCGAGGGCTATAAAGGAAAACCTAATACCTCCGAAGGATTGGAGAAGGCCATATATGGGATAAAAAAGAAATCTTGCAATCTTTTTTTCGAATTTTAGAACTCTATGCTTTTTTGTAAGCTTTCAAATATACGGATTCGTTATTAAGGCTCTCTCTTTTTAGTAATTTCGTTTAAACAGAGCAAAACGATAATAGAAGGCAATATAAATAGAGTCTTTAGAAAAGAGGTAAAAGTCGATGCCTAGGTGGATGCGGGGACGCCCTGGCGGATGCAGGGGGAGACCGCCAATAGAGGTTAGGTCCGAGATAAATGTGGAGGATTTGGTCTTCCTCCCAGTTAAGGGAACAGTTGGGTTAAATCAAAGCGATATCGTTGAAATATATGATTATGAGGTGGAAGCGCTCAAGCTGGTGCACCTCGATGGGCTTTCGACGGATGAAGCTGCTGCGAAGATGGGCCTATCAAAGGCTACATTTTGGAGGATCCTCGAAACATGCCGAATGAAGTTAGCTGATGCGATCTCTTCAGGAAAGCCGATAAAACTTGTTTCAAAAAAATCTGATTTTTAATCTTGGAATAAACCGAAAAGCTTATATATTTTGAAACATATTTCATAATTGGCGATAAAATATGAGCTGGAGAGGATGGAGAGGACCATACCCAGGCAACGGACCTTGGTCTCATCTGCCACCATACGAAAGACCAGGCTACTGGTACGGAAGAGGGTGGTGCTGGAGAACTGCGCCTTATGGCTATATACCACCATATCCAGGAGCGTTCCCGAGCACAGAAGATGAGCTAAGGTACCTGGAAGATCTGAGGAAATATATAAGCGAAGTAGTCCTGAAGGATTTGGATTCTAGAATAGAAGAGCTGAAAAAAGCCCTAGGCAAATAGGCGCCTTTTTTTGAAGGGCATATCATAAAAATCTTTTTTCTCGTATTTTTATCTTCTAATATTTAGTTTTCGAATAGTATGCCTATTCTAAAGAGCCAAAAAATATTTCAAAAATTTTGGGGCTTTTTCTAACAATAGTTGGCAGAAGCTTCGCCTTTTGAAAATTTTTTATTGAGATTGGTTTCCAAAGAACTTAGATAGAAAATCATTAACTATCTTCCCAGCTATCCTCTTTGCCTCTTCTTCATCGAAATCGAGTGAAGGTAACTTGTTAACGCCCTCTTTCGCCACCGTTATTTCATAAGTTATTCCGATGCCTTTTTGCTTAAGGACATTAGACGCGCACATCAACTGACAACCGTTGATCGCTATGACGGCTTTAGCAGTCTTGAAGATATCAATGTGAGTTTTGCTTCCAGCACCTACAGCGGAGAGACAACACATCCTGACTTGATTGGGAAAGGCTTTGGTCAGCCTTCTTGCGACCTCGTTTCCTATTTGCCCCGTACTCGAAGCTCCGTCGCATGTAGCAACGATGATTAGATCTTTAGCCTGAGTAGAGCAATGAGGTAATAGCTGATATTTGCTAGAAGTTCGTTCGCTCATTACAAACACCTACTTTTCTATTTTGTAACATCTTTTCTTTAATATTTTTAATTGTTTAAATTCTCTTATTATTAATTAAAAATAATTAAAAAGTTTTTAATATGAATATGAGTATAAACGGCATCGGCAATATTCCATTTCCTGAGTTGAAGGCCTTTGGTTTTTCAGTTATATTCGAGATCGCATTCATTCTTTTTTATTTAAAAAGCTATTGCACCTATACTTGGCATCCCTTTTAGAAAGTCGCTGTATCATTTTTCTAGCTTTTATTTTAAAGAAGAGCGCAATATCGCATGGCTTCAATCCAAATTGAAAACAAAGCCTTCAGCTGTAAAAGCTTTTAAACTAAGGAGAAAAAATTATCATAAGTAAAAAGAGTTCAGTGAAATGAGCTCTATACGAGAAATATAGCCGGTGCTGCTTCGATGAAAAGCATTATCATGTACATCGCTCTTGCTATTTTTCTTATGTCGCTTTCCGGAATAGCGATGGCTGCAGTTTTCGTTTATTATCCGCTAACAATAAAGTCTTCTCCCGTTCCTCCTCCTTTGATCTACCAATCTGTTAGTTATCCTTTAGTGACAGATACCTTAGATAGCTCACATACTTCGGCAAATATAACGATCTCATTAAATAAAGAATTACATATTTATGATTATAATTTAAGCGCTGGTTACGTCGCTGCAAGAAACATCAACTTATCTCCTTCCTCAAATCGATCCTTTAATGTTAGCTGGACCGCATATATTACGAATTATACGGATCCAAACAATGCAGGCGTTGTGCTCCAAGAGATAGCTTATACTTGTGGAGGAACTTATAATTGGGCCTCCTTTTATTACTATGGTGGGAACAGCGTTAGTGCTGGCGGAACTACTTATAATCTCGATATGAGCATCCCCCATCTATATAACATAACGATAAATGAGCCTAGCAAAAATAAAATAACAATTAGCTATTATGTTGACAATGTTCCGGTAGCATCCTTTACAAGTATAAGCTGCAGTAATCCTACAATAGTTAATGTGGAAGCTGGTAGATGGGATGTAACTAATGAATATGATCTTTATATTGACAATGCGTGGCTTTTTTATCCGAACGGTAATATTTATACGGACGATTTCGAGGACGGAGTTGATAACTTTTTCGTTAACAGCTACTCGAATCCTTCTGGTTCAGGGAACGTAGGAAAGGAAGTAGTATACGCTTTTTGCGGAGAAGTGCTTGGAATTCAAAACGTAGATTCCTCATCGAATTACAGTTTTTACCTCTCTCTCAATTCGGTTCAAGCCTCAAATCCGAGCTCTATTTACAAAACATGGATTTGGACAGGAAATGATACACAAAAATCCTCAGCAATATCGATATATTCTTCCTCAGTTTTACAGAGCACAACATCGCAACTGATCGTTTGGCCCAATGAGGAGAAATTAATTTACATAAACTATACAGCTCCTCTTTCCTTTTCGGGTAATGTGGCTATTTCTCTATCGTTGATATACGGAATTCCAGGCTCTGATGCTGTTAGCGTGTATTATCCCTTGAAAATAACAATAGGCTGAACCTTATGAATAACCTTTTGAGAAATTAGATCGTTGAAAAAGATAGCCATTGCATGAAATACATTAAATCGTTCGTATTTTAATACCATTTTCGAACGAGTTTTATCCTGTTAAAGAAAACGCACATAGATAAATCCATCATACTAAAGCGAATTGGCTTTGCATTCATAATGATAGATTTTTTGTGATTTTCCGTCGATTGAATTTATAACTGAAAGCCTCGCCGTTCACGGCGGGGATTATAAAAGCATACAGGTTTTCTTGCCCTAATTGCTTTTGATGATGAGTATGATTCGGACTGCGGTTGCCCCTAAGCTCTTGAATATGGGATGGGCAACCTCTCAAACAAGTTAAAATGGTGGGATCTCTGATCCCCTGAATGCCCCTCAAATGACAGATG
>Ga0078972_1005876_pt1 | contig 30272 bp, 21 predicted proteins | sample YelNatPaOPGAMG01_FD_67568 | JGI IMG/M metagenome (GOLD analysis project Ga0078972, IMG submission 67568) | Hot spring thermophilic microbial communities from Obsidian Pool, Yellowstone National Park, USA - OP-RAMG-01 (SPADES assembly) (version 2) | ecosystem: Environmental > Aquatic > Thermal... | reverse complement strand
AGGCCATCAGCTTTTGGAAGGCGCGTGGGTTGGATTTTTCGAGGATCTTCTACCGACCGGAGGCCCCACCCGAGGCGGTCCGCCAAACCGAACTGCAAGATCACGAGCTGGACACGGCGCTGGACCATCGCATCTGGCCCCACGTCGAGCCGGCGGTCAAGACCGGCCGACCGGTGTCTTTGTGTGCCTGTTCCAGAATTGGCCGGGCGGCAACAAACGGTGGCCCCTTTTCAATCGCCTGCTCTGAGCGCATAGTGGAGATGTATGCGGGCTATGGTGCTACAACAGCCAGGTCAACCCCTGCAATTGCAGCAGGTGCCCCAGCCCGAACCCGGCCCGGGCGAGGTACTGGTGCAGGTGACCGCTTGCGCGGTTTGCCGGACGGATTTGCATGTGGTGGATGGCGAGTTGCCTCGACCGAAGTTGCCGGTGATCCCAGGCCACGAAATTGTGGGCCGGGTAGCTGGTTTAGGGCCGGGTGTGCAGGGGGTTGTTATGGGCCAACGGGTAGGTGTGCCGTGGCTGGGTTGGACCTGCGGCCAGTGCGACTTTTGCCAGACCGGCCGGGAGAACCTCTGCTCGAGTGCACAATTCACAGGTTACACCCGCGACGGTGGTTACGCCGAGTATGTGGTGGCCGACGCGCGGTATTGTTTTCGGTTGCCGGACCGAGGTGATGACGTGGCCACTGCACCGTTGTTGTGTGCTGGTCTGATCGGGTATCGGTCCCTGGTCAAAGCCGGTCCGGGCCGGCGCTTGGGGTTGTTTGGTTTTGGGGCAGCAGCGCACATTGTGGCTCAAATCGCTCGGGCCCAAGGCCGCATCGTCTATGCGTTCACTCGGCCTGGAGACCAGGCCGCTCAACAGTTTGCGCTCAGGCACGGAGCCCATTGGGCAGGGGGCTCGGATCAACCGCCACCTGAACCTTTGGATGCAGCCATCATCTTCGCACCCGTAGGTGAGTTGGTTCCAGTGGCGCTTCGAGCCGTGAGCAAGGGTGGGATGGTCGTCTGCGCCGGCATCCACATGAGTGATATCCCGACTTTTCCATACCGCCACCTGTGGGAGGAGCGGACTGTGTGCTCAGTGGCCAACCTGACCCGGCGAGACGGTGAGGAGTTTTTCCAGTTGATTGAGCAAGTGCCGGTGCGGACCCAAACGGAGCGCTTTAGGCTGGAGCAAGCCAATGAGGCGTTGGCGCGGTTGCGCGCTGGCCAACTGCAAGGGGCCGCAGTCTTGTGCCCGGCCCAAGGGTAGGCCGGGTTCAGCCCAAACGGGTTTGGCGTATGGGCAAGCGGGTTTGTGGCTACACTGTCGAGCTGAACCCACGCACCTGTGCGCGACTCGCAACCTGATGCACCAGCTCCGAACCGGTCCGACGCTGACTGCGGGCTAACGGACTGGTCACCAATCGGATTTTTCGGGTTTGCTGCTCGGCGGGCGGGCTTGGTATCAGAAGCTGCGATGAGCATGGTCGATAGCGGTTGGGAGCCGATAAGTCCGGCGCAGCACGCAGGCCGGCTGCTGGGCTGGTCCCCGGCGGTCAAGCGGCCAGCGGGCAACGCGGCATGAACGCAGTGCCGACCACGTCGAGTCGGGTGCGCCTGGCTGGGAAGTTTTTCCGGCTTGGTGACCGGAAGTTTTATGTCAAAGGCGTCTGTTATGGCCCATTTGCCGTCCGGGCAGATGATGGGCCATTTGCAAGCCAGGAACAGACCCTTCGGGATTTCAAATTGATCCGGCAGTTAGGGGCGAACCTGTTGCGGGTGTATGCTGTGCCGCCCCGGTGGTTTTTGGACTTGGCCGAAGCGCACCAGTTGAAACTGCTGATCGACATTCCGTGGGACAATCGCCGGTGTTTCTTGGATTCGGCGGCTGATCGGGCTCAGGCGCGCCAGGCAGTGCGGCAAGGGGTGGCCAAGTGCGCGGGGCACCCAGCGGTCTTTGCCTTCAGCGTGGCCAACGAAGTGCCGCCGGAAATTGTGCGCTGGAGCGGCGCGCGGGCGGTGGCAGCCTTTATCGATGAGCTGGTGGCGGTGGCCAAAGACATCGCCCCGGAGTGCCTGTGCACCTTTGGCAACTATCCGCCCACAGAGTTTTTGTGCCCGCGGCAGATCGATTTCCTGTGCTTTAACGTCTATCTGGACCACACCCCCGCGTTGGAAAGTTACCTGGCCCGGCTGCAAATGTTGGCGCACACCCGACCGTTAATCCTGGGCGAGTTCGGGTTTGATTCCGACCGCGTGGGCGAGTCGAGCAAAAGTCAGAGGCTCTCGGGCCAGATCGCCGCGGCGTTTGGAGCCGGGCTAGCCGGCGCGGTGGTTTACAGCTTCACCGACGAGTGGTTCAAGGACGGCAAGCCGGTGTCCGATTGGGCCATGGGGCTGACGACTCGGGACCGGCAACCCAAGCCATCGTTCTACGCTGTTCAAGAAGCTTTTGGCACCGCCCCGTATTTCCCCCTGCCGCGCTGGCCGAAAGTGTCGGTGGTGGTAGCGGTGTATAACGGCGGGCGCACGCTGCGGGCCTGTCTGGAATCGTTGGTGCGTCTGACCTACCCCGACTACGAAGTGATTGTGGTGGATGATGGCTCGACCGATGCCACCGGGCAGATCGCCTCGCTGTTCCCTACCGTCAGGTATCTGCGCCAGCCGCACCGGGGCTTGTCGGTCGCCCGCAACACCGGCATAGCCGCGGCTCAAGGCGAGATTGTGGCCTTCACCGACGCGGACTGCCAGGCTGACGAGGATTGGCTTTACTACTTGGTGGCCGAGTTGCTCCGGGGCAATTGGGCCGGTGCAGGCGGCCACAACCTGTTACCAGCCGAAGACCTGCCCGGTGCGGCTGCTGTGTTGGCTGCGCCGGGCGGGCCGGCACACGTGATGTTGACCGACCGCGAGGCGGAGCATCTGCCCGGCTGCAACATGGCCTTTTGGAAATGGGCGTTGGACCAGATCGGTGGGTTCGATCCGCTATTTACCACTGCGGGAGACGACGTGGACGTGTGCTGGCGGTTGCTGGAGCATGGGCAGCGACTGGGCTTTAGCCCGGGTGGGTTTGTGTGGCATCACCGCCGCCCCAACGCGCGGTCGTATTTGCGCCAGCAAGCCGGCTATGGCCGAGCGGAGGCGCTGTTGATGCGCAAACATCCCGAATATTTCAATGCGCTGGGCGGCACGCGCTGGCGTGGCCGCATTTACAGTCGCGCCGCGTGCAGCACGTGGCCGGGCCGGTCGGTGATTTACCATGGCATCTTTGCCACCGGGTTTTTCCAGGCGTTATACGCCGCCGATCCAATCCATCCGTTACTGTGGTGTACGAGCCTGGAATACCATGGGCTAGTGACTGTGCCGCTGCTGATATTGTCCGCACCGTTTCCGGTGCTGTTGCCTGTGGGATTGGCTGCTTTGGCACTGTCGGTGGGCGTGTGTGTGGCCGCAGCTTTGCGGGCCGACGTACCGAAACCGCAACGGCGTTGGTGGTCACGGCCGTTGGTAGCCAGCTTGTTCTGGTTACAGCCCATCGTGCGGGGCTGGGCACGGTGGCAAGGCCGGTTGATGTGGGAGACGATTCCCAAGCCGCTGCGCCAACGACTCACCGCCCGGCGGCGGCTGGGCGGCTTGGATGCGCCGCGCGAATTGTATTACTGGGCTGACGGCAGGCTGGACCGGGTGGGATTCCTGGCCAAGCTGACCCAGCGCTTGGACGCGGAGGGTTGGCCGAACCGGACGGATGCAGGCTGGAGCGATCACGACTTAGAAATCCACGGGAACCGCTGGAGCCGAGTGCGCTTAACCACTGTGAATGAGGACTACTCAGCCGATCAACGCCTGTTTCGATTCCGGCTCCGTTCAGCCTGGTCATTGGCGGGCTGGGTTGCGATGGGCAGCGTGGTAGCGGCAGGACTGCTAGGGGCGGGCTTGTGGGGCCGAACCATGCCATGGAGCTGGCTGGTGCCCCTGGCAGTGGCGGTCGGGCTAGGGAGCTTTTTGGAAATTCAAAGGCGCATGCTGCGCCAGTGGGTTGGCGCGTTTGTGGATGAGCTGGCCCGTGAACAGGGCTGGACACGACTGCGCCTGGATCCGGCCAGCCAATCGTTCGTGCCGGCCTGACCCGGGTCAGTCACCGACCCATTGTTGATATAACAGCCGTCCAGTGATGGCTAGGACCACGGCGATGAAGATCGGCCGGATGAACCGGGCGCCTCGCCGGACTACGACCCGGGCGCCTAGCCGGGCGCCCACACACTGGCCCAGGCCCATGGCTAGACCATAAGTCCACACCACTTGGCCCCCCAGCAGAAACACTGCTAGGGACCCTACATTGCTGGCAAAGTTCATCAGCTTGGTGTGGGCCGTGGCGCGGGTAAGGTTAAAACCCAAGCCAACCACAAACGCTACCGCCCAAAACGAGCCCGTGCCCGGACCGAAAAACCCGTCGTAAAACCCCAATGCGCTCCCGACCAACAGAAAGAACAGCACCCGGCCCAATCGTGGAGGGCTTCCCGCTTCGCCGAACCTTGGCTGGACCAATGCGTAGATAGCTACAGCCACCAATAGCCACGGGATCAAGCGGCGTAACAGGCCCGGGTCCAGCCGTTGCACCGTCAGGGTCCCCAACACGGCACCGGCCAGACTAAACACCACGCCCGCCGAGCACTGGCTCCAGGCAATCAACCCGGCTCGGCCGTAACCGTAGGTGGCGCTGCCGGAGCCGAAGGTGGCTTGGAGTTTGTTGGTGCCCAAAGCCACTGGCGGAGGCAGACCCAAATTCAGTAGCACCGGCACGGTGATCAACCCGCCGCCCCCGGCGATCGAATCGACAAACCCGGCCGCCAACCCCGTGGCCGTCAGCACCGGCCAGTGCCACCAAATCACTGCACCCACCTCACTCCATTTACCTGGGATTCCAGCGATTGCACGCGGCGTGGCCAGGGCCGCAACTCAGGTGCCCGCGCGTTGCAATACTGAGCGATGCCTTCCGGTCCCGCGCAGGTAACATCGTCCGCGTTAGTCGTCCGGTTGCAAGGAACCTCGCCGGATAAGTTGGGGGCGCATCACGAGCACGGAGCTGGTGCAGCTATCGCTGAGTCGGAGCCAGCCCGGGCGGCACATCGAACGGTCCGGGCGGTGGTGGCGGGATGCCCGGCGGAAACACGGGCACCGGTACCGGCACGGTCTGGATTTGCACTTCGCGTGGCTCGAGTTCAGGTGCCTTGGCCAGGTCTTGAATCCACTGACCAGCCAGTTTGCCGTAAGCGTTCCAGACCCGCTCGCCGACCAACTCGGCCACGGAGCGTTTGGTTTCGGCGGCCACAGCCTGCAAGGCCGCACGGCGTTGTTCGTCGGTCAGATTCGGATCGGTCAGCACGGCCTGTTTTTGCTGCTGGGCAGCCCGTTTCATGTCGTAAACCCGACCTGCAATCTGGGGATCCAAGTCGAATCGAGCGGCCAACTGTAGCAACGCGCGGTAATCTTCGTCCTGGGCGCGCTGGTATTCGGCGTACCGGCTGGGGCCCAAGGCTTGGCGGATTTCCTCCTCCAACGCGGCCTTGGCTTGCTGGAGTGCCTGGGTGCGTGCCTCAGCTTGCTTGCCGTCGGTCGAAGCTGACTCGTCCCCAAGCTGTTCCTCCAATGTCTTGCAGAGCCTGAACACGGTGCGAAATTCTTCTTCGGTGGGGTTAAAGCCCTCCAGCAGGTGACGCACCTTGTCGGCGACGGGCGAGTAGCGGAGTTGGTATTGCTCCAGCTCTTCTGGGGAAAGGATTTGGGCCAGCTCGGCCTCTTTGGCTCGGGCCAGTTGCCGCAGCTCGCGTTGGTCCTCGTCCAACAACAGGCCATGGGCGCGCCGATGCACCTCCTGTTCCAACCGCTCGTACCGCCGCAGCAGTTCAGCCACCGCGTCCTGTTTTTCGGCGGGCAAAAAGCTCAGGCGCCAGGCCCAATCAGCCTGGGGCTCTTCGGCAAATCGAGCCAGCTCACGCTCCGGATCGATCCCCAGCAATTGCCGGAGTAGCTCGCGTTCTTCTTGGTTGAGCGCCTCCAGTTGAGCTTGCAGCTCAGGCGGCAGGCTGTGGGACGCGCGCCACGCGCTAGCGGTTTGCCAGTAAGCCGGCTGGGGCGCTTGGGCGCGGATGGCCGCGCGGCGTTGGGCATAGAGCTTGTGGACATCGGCTACCACAATGTCGCGCAGCGTCTCCTCCGGCACACCGAAAGCCCGCAGATTCGCCACATAAACAAAGTAATTGGTCGATTCCAAGTGTGCCCAGCTCATCTGTCGGCTGGCTAGCAAGGCCAGGAGATTGGTGGCGTTGATCTTGCGTACGGCAATTTGAGTGACGGTGTTGGTGGTGGTGCGCGGGGCAAAGACGACCCGAGTGTTTTGCTGCCGCTCTTTCTGCACCAGGCCCACCAAAAAAATCACCACGCCGATCAACCCCAGGTTCAGCCCCAGCAAGATCAAGTTGACGATGCGCGATTGCATGCCTAACGGCTCAAAACCCGGCCTTCAGTCAGCCAGGCTGCTCTGGACAGTATCTTGGCGCCCACGCCGGGCAGTTCCAAGCTAAATCTGTGCCTGCGGCTGCCGGGGGCAGCAGCGTAGGCATCGACAGGCTTCGCGCCGAGCCCGGGCTAGCCCTGCGTCAGGTAAGCGGCAAAAACCGCGCCAACACCAGGCATACCCCCAACCCAACTACAGCATTAACTGTCACCACCACCGTCCAGCTCCGCAACGTTTCTTTTTCGCTAAAGCCGCTGAGCCGGCCCACCACCCAAAAGCCGCTGTCGTTCATCCACGACAAGATCATCGCCCCAAACCCGATGGCCATGAAGATATACACCGGATGATACGGCAACGGTGCGCCGCTGCTCATGATCGGATACACCATGTCTGCGGTGGCCAACATCGCCACGGTAGCTGAGCCCTGCGCTATTCGAATTACCGCCGCCACCAGCCACGCCAGCACAATCAGATTGATCGACCGTCCGCCTACAGCCGCTTTGACGGCCTCGCCTACCCCGGCGTGCTTGAGCATCAGCCCGAAGGCACCCCCGGCACTGGTAATGAGGATGATCACCCCGGCGGTGGCCAGAGCCGGGCCCATGAGCTTGCCGATTTCAGCATAGCTGAGCCGCCGTTGGCGCTTCAACACCGCCAAGGCCACCACCGCCCCAATCGCCAACGCCACGTTGCGGTTGCCGATCCACTCCACCGCGCTGCACAAGCGCGGCGGCAAACCTGCGGTCGGTCGCAGAAACTCCGGATACGCGTCTTCCAACAGCGACCGGTTCAGCCGAACCAAATTGTCCCCTTGCGCTCCGGCTGCTAGACGCCGTCGAGTGTCCAGACGCAGGGGCACACCTGCGAATCGGTCAGCCTCGAACAGCGGTCCGTTCTTCAAAACCTTGTTTAGGGCCGCTGCCAGAGCCGGGGCGTTGATCGAAGCGTTCGAGCTGCTGGAGCTTTGGCTGACCAGGCGGGTAAGCTCGGGCCCGAGCTGCTGCCGCAGGAACTGCGAGACCGGGTCGTTTGCCTGTTGAATACGGGCCAGGAAACCCCGGGCATCGTGGAGGTCCTGCGGTCTAAAGCCCGCACCCTGCACCGCCGTGAAACTGGAAGCCGCAGCGATCAACCCGATCGGCAGCAGCACCGGCAGTAGCGAAACTCCAAACGGCGGCAGGTCCGACTCGGGTTTGGCCGCCAGCGCCTGCAAGTCAGCCAACGACAATCCGCCAGTGTCTCGCAGGGGCACGTCCATGCGCCGATTGATCCAGTGAGCAACCAACCAGGAGCAGCCCACTGGAATCAGGCCCACCACTACCCCCATCCCAATCGATAGGCCCACATCCACATTCAGCCGGTCGGCCATGGCCAATGGCCCCGGATGCGGCACGCACAAGGAATGGGTGACTACCCCGCCACAACAGATCGCCAGCACATACAGCACGTAATTGCGGCCTGTGCGCAGCCGCAGTGCCTGGGCAATCGGCAGCAGCAACATGAAAAACGTGTCGAAAAAGATCGGGATGCTCAGCACATACCCACTCAGTAGCAAGGCTCCACCAGCCCGGCGCTCGCCAAACACAGCCAAAAATCGGCGGACCACCTTGTCCGCTGCGCCGCTTTCCATCAGGCACATACTGATGATCGACGCCAGCCCGATCACCACCGCAATCCGCCCGGCCACATTGCCCAGCTCGGTCGTGGTCAACTCGACCGCCTGGAGCCAATGGCCTTTGAGCAGTTCACCCGGCAGCGTGCCGGGTCGCGCCAAAATCCCCGTGGCAATGGCCGCCAACACCAACGCCACGAAGGCGTGCACCCGCAGGCCGGTAATCAGGCCAATCAACAGGCCTACACTCACTACCAGCACCACAAACGGCCAGTAATCCACGGCTGCTGTTGTCACTTGGGCAAAAAGTCCGGCCATAGCGTCGTCGGTCTAAACGCCGCCCACTGCAAAGCCAATCCGACCGCTGGTCAAGACTGGAGCGTGCGCAGCCCCGAGCCAACCGGGCGGCTGGCAACTAGCATCCAGGCGGCCCAACAAGTCGGCATCAGAACCGCATCGATCACCGGGTTGCATCGGTGCGGCTGAGAGTGCCGTTGGTCACGTGGCCAATCTGAACGGTGTCATGGTTCGTGAGCCACCGTTCCAATCCCACCCGGGGCGTCCCAAGGGCGCTGTGTTCAAACATCCGTGTCGCTTCTGTCAATCCTGACGCTGCCGATCAACTGGCGCACGTCGGTCAATCCCTGCTCCTGCATGAATTGGCGCAGACCAGCAATGACCTGCAGGGCTGTTTGCGGCTCGTAAAAGTTGGCGGTGCCCACCGCCACCGCCGTGGCGCCCGCCATTAGAAACTCGATGGCGTCAGCGGCATTGTGGATACCGCCCATGCCGATGATGGGGATCTTGACCGCACGGGCGGCGTCCCAGACAAGCTTCAGCGCGATCGGCTTCAAGCATGGCCCGGTCAATCCGCCGGTCACGTTGGCCAGCTTGGGCCTGCGGGTGTAGATATCGATGGCCATAGCGGGGTAGCTGTTAGTGATCGACAGCGCATCGCTACCGGCTTCTTCGGCCGCTTTGGCGTAGGGGACGATGCTGACGACGTTGGGGCTGAGCTTGGTGATCAGGGGCAGACGCGTGGCTTTGCGACAGGCGGTCACCACCTGGCTGAGCAGGTGGCAATCGGTGCCGAACTGCGCGCCTCCCGCCTTGATATTTGGGCATGACACGTTCAGCTCCAGTGCACCCACGCCCTCCAACGCATCGAACCGGCGCGCGACCTCGGCGTATTCCTCGACCGTGCTGCCCCAGATGTTGATGATGGTGGGGACCTTCAGTTGGCGCAGAAACGGCCAGTAACTGCGGATAAACCCGTCCACGCCTGGGCCCTGCAATCCGATGGCGTTGAGCAGGCCGCTGGTCACCTCAACGGTGCGCGGCGGCGGATTCCCTCGCACCGGGTTCAGGCAAATGCCCTTGACGGTGATTGCCCCAAGCTGGTTCAGGTCCAGCAACCGCGCGTATTCGACCCCGTAGCCGAACGTGCCGGAAGCCACCGTCACCGGGTTCTGCAACCTTAACCTGCCAATCGAGACGGCTAGGTTCATGGCAGCAACTCCCAGGCAACTTGTCGGGCCTCAAACACCGGACCCTCGGTGCAGGCCCGCGCATACTCCCAGCCATCGGCACCGCGAACCGGCACCACGCACGTCAGGCACACGCCCAAGCCGCAACACATGGTCGTGTCCAGCGACACTTCAGCCGCTACACCAAACTGGGCGGCGATTTGCGCCACGGCTTTGAGCATCGGCATGGGCCCGCAAGCAAACAGCTTCCGCTGGCCTGCATCCCGTTGCAGCTCGGCTACCAAGGGCTCGGTCACCAGCCCACGATGGCCCCGGCTCCCATCCTCGGTGCTCACCCGCACTTCCCAGCCCAACGCGCTCAGCTCCCGCTCGCACAAGATGTCGGTCTGGGTCCGTCCGCCCACAAAGGCAATGCCGCGCCGACCGGCCCGCTCGGCCAACAAATACAGCGCCGCTGCCCCATAGCCGCCGGCCACCAGCAACGGCGTCGGGCCATCGGCACCTGGCACACTGAACCCATGGCCCAACGGCGCAATCACGTTCAGCCGATCACCCGGCCCCAAACGCGACAATACCTCGGTCCCTTTGCCCACCACCTTGTACAGAATGCCCAGCGTGTCGCCCTGCACTTGAAAGATGCTAAACGGCCGACGCAACAGGGCCTCCCGCAACGCCAAAATCCGCACGTGAGCAAACTGGCCCGGTTGAACCAGCGGCGCAATGTCCGGCGCACGCACCACTAGCCGATAGTACGAGTCGGTGTCGCGCCGGTTCCAGACGATCTCCACGTCCCGCTCCAGCATCGCCGCCGCCGAACATGGGCTGCCGGCGCGCCGCGGTCAATGCCCCACCCGCCCAACTGCCGTGTGTCCGAGCCGCTTCCTCCCACCGCTGACCTCTGGCCCCCTGACTTCTGACCTCTGACTTCTGACCTCTGACTTTTGACTGCCCGGCCTCCGGGGTTCGAGCGACCCGCTCACTCGATGCCCAACCGGCGCTGGATTTGTTCCAGGGGCACGCCCTTGGTCTCGGGCATGACCCACAGCACCCAAACCAGTTGCAGCACCATCATGCCTGCATAAAACGCAAACGGGTGGCCGCCGGACTTGCCCGCAATCACCGGGAACGTCCAGGAAATCAACGCCGCCATGACCCAGTGCGTGAAGCTGCCCAAAGCCTGCCCGCGCGCCCGAACTCGATTCGGAAAAATCTCGCTGATAAACACCCAAATGACCGCTCCTTGGCCAAACGCATGCGAGGCAATAAACACTAGCAAGCTTACCAGCACCACCGTGCCCCCAACTGCCGCAGCTTGGCTGGCTTGCTCCCAAGCCGCCTGTGCAGCCGCTAAGGTCGAGCTGGGTGCGCCGCTCTCGACTCCGGCCTGGGCTTGCGCCAGTGCATCGCTGGCCTGCATCGCGGCACGGAACTGATCGCCATACGTGTAAAAGGCCCAGGCCGTAGCCGCCAAACTCACGATATAGCCAATCGAGCCGGCGATCATCAGGCCGCGTCGCCCGAAATGGTCGATGATCAGCAGCGCCGCCATCGTGAACACCAGGTTGGTGCCGCCCACCGCCACGGCTTGCAACAGCGCCGCGTCCTGACCTGCACCTGCCATTCTGAAAATATGCGGGGCGTAATACATCAGGGCGTTGATGCCAGAAAGCTGGTTGAACATGGCGATGGCCACCGCCAACAGGATGGGTTTGAGATACTTCCTCTGAAAGAATCGCTCGGCCAAAGCGTGATGCGCCAGGTCCAGCGATGCCTGAATCTCGCCAATGACCGCCTCGACGTTCTGAGCGTCTGTGCCCAGGCGCATCAACACCCGGCGGGCTTCATCCAACCGGCCTTGCATCACCAGCCAACGCGGGCTGCGCGGCACCAAGAACAATAACCCCAAAAATGCCGCGGCCGGAAACGCCTCGACCCCAAACATCCACCGCCAGGTGGTTGGACCCAAGCGCAGTTGGGCAATCAGATAATTCGAGAAAAACGCCAGCAAAATCCCCAACACAATGTTGAACTGGGTGACTGCCACCAGCCGACCTCGAAGCTGCGCTGGCGAAATCTCGGCAATGTACATCGGCGACACCACCGAGGCGCCACCTACGCCTAGCCCACCCAAAAACCGGAAGAACAAGAACGAATACCAGTCCCACGCCAGAGCCGTGCCCACTGCAGACACCAAATACAGCACTGCAATCCATACCAGCGTGGTGCGCCGGCCGTACCGGTCAGCGGGTCGCCCGGCTCCAAGCGCCCCCACAATGGTGCCAATCAACGCGCTGGCCACCGTGAAGCCCAGCGCCTGATTGCTCAGCTTATAGACCTTTTGCAGCGCGTCGGTGGTGCCGGAGATCACCGCGGTGTCGAACCCGAACAGCAATCCCCCCAACGCAGCGATGAGCGTGCTGCCCAGCAAGTAACGGTTCAGCTTCATGGCCGGCCAGTGTGGCCACGGCCGCCCAAAACGCCACTCCGATTCTGTCCCCAAAACCAGGGCTGACAACCGAAGTGCCTTGCTGCAGCGCGCCTATCTCGCCGTACCGGCCGAGAAAGCCGACCTACAGCCGCCCCGCGTTCGTTGGTCAAGCTCGGTCGGCAGAGCTGCGGCGGCAGTGCACCACCGCGGCCGGTGGGTCCTGCTGCGGCGTTTGCGGGACGGTTCGGCGATTTAAGTCCGGGGCTTTACAGGGATCGAGCATTCACCTTCAGGGCGCTTCACTGGCGCTTGGGCTTGCGCCAGGCTCAGGCCAGATAGTCACAGCGTCGGCTGCTTGGTGCAAAGCAGCGTCGATGGCGGCTTCTGGCAGCGTTGGATCTTCGGAGCGTTGATTGAACAGCACCACCCAGCTTAAGCCGTCCCAGCGCAAGACCCATAAACCGTAGCTGCCCGGCAGGCTGCCGGTGTGCCAACAGTTGAATCGGCCGGTCTGCCCCACCGGTCGCACGCTCCAACCGCACCCATACCAACTGGGCTCCAGGCTACCATCGGAACGGCGACTGACCGGCGGGGGCGGCGGGGCGACCATGGTCTTGAGCGTGGCAGGCCGGAGCAAACCGTGGCGTTCTGGCGCACGCAACGCCGCGGTCAATCGTGCCAGGTCAAGCACCGAGGCGATCCAACCGCCATGCGCGTCCATGCTTTCCAAGCAAAAGCCTCCGTACGGCCAAGGCACCTGCGCCGGGCCATCTGCAAACACGCTGCGGGCGGTGGTGGGTTTGGCTGTGTAGTATCGCGCCTCGCCGTCAGTGGAGCGACGCGACTGGCCTATGCGCATGCGTCGGATGCCCAGCGGCGCCAATAGTTGCTGTTGCACGTAGGTTTCATAGGATAGCCCGGTCACCGCCTCGATCACTCGGCCCAGCACACAATACCCGAAGTTCGAATACGCATACCGACTGCCCGGATCAAAGTCCAACGCTCGGCCCAGCATGAATCGGATGATGGTGCGGGGACTGGCTGGAGGCGGTTCACCCGCTGCGCGCGCAATTTGGCGCGAGCGGAACATCGGATCGAAGCTGCGAGTCGAGTCCCAGCCGGCAGTATGATGAAGCAGGTGTCGGACAGTGACTTGCGCCAGGCGAAGGTCCACAGCACCCTTGCCCGATGGAAGCGGCTCCAACTTCAGCAGCCCAAACGCCGGTGTATCGAGCTCCAGCTTGCCTTGCTCGACCAACTTCAGCACGGCTAGGGCGGTGATGGGCTTGGAAAGGCTAGCGATGCGAAACAGTGTGTCCGCTCGGGCTGGCACCTGGGCGTCGCGATCGGCCCAGCCATAGCCACGGGCATAAACCAAGCGGTCGTCCTTGAGCACGGCCAGCGCGGCGCCTGGCACTTGCCGCGCCTGCATGAACTGCTGGACCTGGACATCGAACGCTGCATCAACCGTCACAGTCGCCGCGTGCGTGCGCCAAACCCACGGGCTGGTAGCCGCCACGGCGGCTACGGTGCCGCAAGACAAAAACGCCCGTCGGGTCAGTCCGGTTCTTTGGCCTTTGCGCTCTGGCTCGTCGCGGCGCACAGCGTTCAGTTACACCCCCAGTTCGGCCCGAGCAGCCAGGTAAGCCTGATAAGCGGCCTGCCCGAAACAGACAAAGACGACCTTCTCGATACCGGGGTTTTGGGCCAGGAACCGGTCGGTTTCATACAGCGCAATGCGGGCTGCGCGGTCCATCGGGAATCCGTAAGCACCGGTGCTGATGGCCGGGAACGCGATGGTTTTGATCCCATGCTCGATGGCCAGCTTGAGGCTGTTGCGGTAGCAATTGGCCAAGAGCTGGTCCTCGCCATGCTGGCCATCGTGCCAGACCGGGCCCACGGTGTGGATGACGTACCGGGCGGGCAAATTGTAGCCCTTGGTGATTTTGGCCTCGCCGGTAGCGCAGCCGCGCAGCTTGCGGCACTCTTCCAACAACTTCGGCCCGGCAGCGCGGTGGATGGCGCCGTCCACTCCGCCGCCGCCCAACAGGGTCGGGTTGGCGGCGTTGACGATGGCGTCCACTTGCTGTTTGGTAATGTCACCTTCGATGATCTGGATGCGTGGATTCATGGCAGGTTCAATTTCAAAGTCATCAGCCGATGCGCCGGCCCGGCTCCACGCTGCCGTTCCAACGCGGTAGTCCGAAGCCGCGGCGCTGGAGCAGCCGAACCCGGCTTGCCTGCGAGCGGCTATGGCGACGCGCATAGCCCGGTGCTGCGGACCGCCGCAACCCTGAGGGGGTCCAGTCCAATCGGCTCATGGTGGCTCGGGCCAGTTCAGGTGTTTATGCAGGAACTTGAACGTGCCCACCCCATGGATGGTATGGGGCCCGTTGAAGAACTCGATCTCCGTCCGACCACCGATCCCGAGTCGATCATAAAAGCGGCGCACTTTGGCGTATTCGTAAGCGACCCATTCGTCCGGTGCCACGCCGTCGTCGTGGCCGCGCTCAACCATAAACGGGCGCGGGGCAATCAGCATGGCCATCTCCGCATAGTTAAACGTGTGGCCCAGGTTCCACTCCGGCATCTCGTATTCCCCAGTAAACATGTAGGAATAGCCGCTGTCCACCGTCACGTTTTTCAGGATCCACTCGTTGAAGTCGGCTGAGCAGATCGACAAGCAGTACCGGTCCAGTAACGCCGGCACGCGCATGGCGGTCTTGCCGCCGTAGGACAAACCGTAAAACCCGATCCGGGTCGGGTCCACAAACGGCTGCGCGCTCAGCCAGTCCAAGAGCCGTTCGTGCTGGCCCAGGATCACCGAGAACAAGGAGCGGCCCAGCGGATTGGCTTTGCGTTGCAGCACGCGGAAGGCGTCGCCGCCCCGATACGGGTTGTGCGGTGCAAACACCACAAACCCCCGCTCCGCCAGCCGCGCGGCGAATGCCTTGTAAGCTCGGTAACCTGCGGCTTGAGGGTCCTCAGCTAGCGTATCGGCTGGTAACCCTTCCAACCCATGCTGGCAAACCACCACTGGGCGGCGTTCGCCTGGCTGTAGGTTCTTGGGCAGCAGCAACACGCCCCAAGCAAAAACATCCGGCCAAACATCCAGCACAACGTCGTAGCCGACCCATTTGGGCCGATCGTAGCTCAGGCGCGAACGCGCGTTGGCCGGACCGGTGGGTGACGGGAACCGGCCGATCACCTCGTTCCACAGAATATCCTTGAAGGGCTTCTGTTCACTCAGCCACTCGTCGATCGAACGGGCTCGCCCGGGCATGAACCCGGCGCGTACCTGTTCAGCTTGGCGCAACAGCCGCTGCGTGTGGGCCACCAATTCGGCAAGCTGCCGCTTTTGACGTGCATCGGGGTCAAAGCCCGCAGGTAATCCACCCGTCGGCGCAGCACCAGTCCGCAACTCAGATCCAGTCCAACCCAACCCTTGAAGCAACTGCCGCAAGGTGCGCTCGGCACCCGGGCCAATGGGCATCCCTTCAGCCCCGTTGATCAAGTCAATCCAGCCAGCCCGGCCCAAGCCGGCCACCAATTCCTCAGCGCGCCGCACTTCAGCATCGATTGAATTGTGCTCTGGGGTTTGCCACTGACCCGGCGCAGCGCCGCGGCGACCGCTGCGAACCGGAGGTGGCCCGGTGATGGTTAGCACCGGGCTATGCTCGATAATGAGCCGACGTGGGAAAATGAGGCTGGCTATTTCGGCATCCCCAAACTCGCGCAACAGTCCGAACACGTTGCGGTAAATCGGCTCGCGCCAAAGCTGCTGGCGCGAATCGAAATAGCCGCTCACCACCGTCACTGCTATCCGGGTGTCCAGCGCTGCCGCACACAACGCAATCAGGCCACCTTCACCGTAGCCCATCAATCCCACCGGCACCCGCGTCGTGCCTTGGCGCGGCTGGACTCGGCCTTGGCCCGACGCCGGGCCGGTCAACCAGTCCACTGCGGCCAGCACCTTCTGCACTTCGTAGCCGATGATATGTCGGCCCAGCTCGAACGCCTGCCGGTAAATCCATTCCCGATGCGGTTGGTTAGTGAATCGGTTGAGCTTCTCGTTGCCGGACCAAGTGTCGCGCCTGTCAATCAACACCGGCACCAACACCAAACAACCTTGCTCGGCTAACAAGCGGGCAAACTGTGACTCGGCCGGCAGCCCGGGCATCAAGCCCACCAACATCTCCGGGGTCTGATCCGCATCCGGGAGCGCCACGACAGCAGCAAACGCTTTACCGGCAGGCTCCAACAACAAGCCCTCACCAAACACCCCTTCAAAGACCGGCCACCGCACAGCCAACACTCGATACTGCGGTGTTTCAGCCACGATGTAGGGTGTGCTGGTGCCACCGACCCATTCGAGCTCGTTCACCGGCAAGCGCGGATCCACTGCACCCAGACACCGCCGCAGCCGCTCGCGGTTGGGAGCAACCGACTGCTCGTAAGCTGCCACTGAACTGAAGTCGCGCCGCCAATATTGAGCCCTGGCCGACACGGACCGCTCCAGCTCGCGCATCAGCATCCGGTCGATACCGGCCACCATTTGAGCTGACAGGTCGCCAGTCTCAGTTAACGATTGGGTGCCAGGTAACACCGGCGGCTGAGCGTGCGCACGGACCAGGCCGCTGCCGCTCAAGCCCAACCCCAGGCCCAGCAGTCCAACCATGAAGCTCACCGGCGCACGCATAAGCTTGCTGCCAACCTACTACCTTACCCATCGCCGGGTCGAGCCCGCAGTGAACGGTGCACCGGGCAGCGGCCACAGCCCATTCTCGCCCTCCGCCGACGGACCTCGGCGGCTCCCTGCTCCCCGGGGCCGCCGTTGGGCGGCGGACCTGCCAGACCTCGACGGAAAGCAAAACAACTCCGGTGCGTGCGTGCCGGTGAATCGACCTGGGTCGCTCCGCGCAATCCCTGTCACCAGACCCGATTTCAACGACTCCTCTGGCTCCGTAGCTAACAACCTAGCCAGATCGAGGGTGCGATGGCGGCTCCACGGATTCCCAACCCGCGGTGGGCTTGCTGGCGCGCTCGGCCCTGCGGACCTTGTCCTCGCTGCGCCACGCCGACCGGTTTCCCCGGTTCCTAAGGGAGTTAAGTCGGCCAACTACCAATCAGCCCTGCAGGACCCTCAGCGCAGGTAAGCGCGGCAGCGTTGATTTACCTCGAAAGTGCCAAAGCGGGTCGATGCCTGTGTTGTCGGGTTCCTCTGGCGCTGTTACGCCGTGCGACGGTTTGCCATCACAGACCGGGCTCCGCAGTCGGCCTGCGTTACGGGCGGGTGAGCTGCTGCCGGCCTGCGACAGTACGTCTATGGCTTGCGTGGCAAAGCGGATCGGCCTACAAGCGCAGGTATGCGTTATGTGCTCAGGCGACTGGGACGCAGGTTATCGAGGGCAAGTTGGCGCCCAGCGTGTTGGAGTCGGCGGCGGAGCGGTGGAGGCAGGCAGCGCTGGGCTAAAGCGGGCCTTGTGGTGATGACGACGGGCCGACGCTGCTGGCGGGCCGGGCACCTGTGGCTGGCGAGTTTGCTGGCATGGATTGCGGCAGTGCCCTGGCCGGTCAGTGGCCGGACGGCCAGCGCGTGGCCGCAGCAGTACGAGGCGCAGCTCGACCAGCCCACGGGCCGGCTCCTTTTGCGCACCGCTTACTATGTGATCGAGCACGACTCGAAACTGGGCGGCGCAATTACCAAGATCCAGCTTACGCATGGCCGTGCGACCAACCTGCTGGTGCGCGCGATCGGCCTGCACGTGCGGGATGAGCAGGGCAACCTCTGGACAGATCTGAACGACTCTCAAGCGCACCTCAACCATCGCAAGGAAGCCGGGGCAGAGCTTGTCGTTGTGGACACGCAGTTGCGCGACAGCCAAGGCCGGGGCTGCGACCTGCGTGTGAAAACCACCTACGAGTATCGCTGGGGCTACGTCAAAGTGCGTCGTGAGATCAACGCGCCCCCAACCGGCTTGCAGGTGCGCGAGCTATGCCCGATATCGACCGTGCTTGCCGGTAGCCTCACCCACTACGGTTATCGGCCCGGGACCACCGAGCAGGAGGGTGGCCCCGCATTTGATTTCGGCAGCAATCGGTGGGGTAAGTTGGGTGGTCAAGAACCTCAGACCGGCTCGGTGCGCAGCAGCTTCGTGCCCCGGTCAGTGATCTGTGTCGATCCGGGTGTGGAAGGGCTGGAATGGTTTGCCGGATCGGACCTGTGGCAATGGGACCTGCAGATGAGCAGCCGGCGCGGGCAAGGCCAGTTCAGGCTTGGACCTCAGGTCGATCCTGCGGGTATAGGGTTGGTCATTGCGCCCTGCTCCAGCACCAACGGCGCAATCAGGTTGCCGGCCCGTTGCGTTTTCGAGTTCCGTTTGGCCGTGCCGCTGTTGGAAGGGCATGCGTGGGGCCCGTGGCTTCACGCCTCGTTTAACCGGAACCGAGGCCAATGGGTCACGGCGGATGTGTTCCGGCTTTGGCAACAGCGAGGTATCCAAACAGTGCATTGTCACAACGACGGCGATTACTACGCGGACGGCTTCTTCTGGCGGGACGGAGCGTATCCGCCCTATCCGGACATGGACCGCTACGACCAAGTGATTGCGCAGTCCCATCAGGCGGGCATCCGTGTGGCCACGTATTTTTCCAACAAGGAACTGCATTCCAGCACGCCGGAATTCCAGCAGCACGGCAGCAGTTGGGGCAGGAAAAGTCTCAGTGGCGCCCTCTGCACCAACTTCTTCCGCGGCACCAACGAGTTTGGCGTGCAGATGTGCCTGCGGTCAGGTTGGCTCCAGTTCTTTCAGGAATCGGTAGATCGGGTGCTGCGTCACCACAAACTGGACGGGGTTTATTACGATTGGAATGTGGGGTTGCACTGTTGGAATCCGCTGCATGAGGGCAAAGCCGTCGGCCAGGCCGCTGCTGGCCATTGGGACATTGACGAGTTGGTGGCGTTGATGGAATGGACTCGGCGCAGAGTGGGGCCAGAGGGGCTGATCATCGTGCACAATACTACTGTGCCCATGTTCGCCGCCGAGAACTTCGCCGACTACGTTGTGGCTAATGAATGGGGCTACGGGCGCTGGACCGACCCCGGCCCCGGCTTGGAGCAACTGCCGATGGAATGGCGTCTGGCGGGTGCCCGGCCCCGGGGCATCATCAGCTACGGTCAACTGGATGCCAAAACGCCACCGCATTTGCATCGGTTGTTTGCGCTGGAAGCGCTGCTGAACGACGGAACCACCTGGCCAGCGGACGCTCATGCGGCTGAGCTGGCTCGGTTGCTGAAGCCGGTGGGTGAGCTGGCCACCTGCAGGTTTGCTGACTGGCGCAACCCCGCCGTCCAACTCAGCGGTGCGCGCTGCGCCGCGGCCATCTATAGCCGACCGACCGAAGCGTTCGTTCTTGTGGCCAATCTGCAGCCGAGCCCGCAAACCGTTCGATGCCGGGTCCAACCCGATCGGCTGCCGTATCCGTTGGCGGCCCTGAACACGGCTCGGATCGTCTCCAGCTCAGCTACTTCGGCCCAAGCCACTGCGCGTCCAGGGACAACGCTTGATGCACGGCGTTTAACCCAACAGGGAATCGACCTGGCCCTACCTGGCACTGAGGCGGTGCTGTTGCACCTGCGGTAGAAACAGCCGGGGGGCCGCGTTGCCTGCCTACGGTTGACGCAGACCCAGCGGCACCCGATCTCCTTCATCCATCAATCCACCTGGCCAAGGGTTAGCAATCCGCTCCTGCGCAAGGTCCCTTCGGCTTACGCCGCCCAAGTTTCGGGGCTGTAGTTGTGCCATTGGAGGGTGCCGATTTTCTTGAGCGCGTAGCCGACCTCGCGCAGGTAATCGCCGTAGCAAACCACCGCGTGAAACCCTTTCAACTCGCGCGTCAGCCGGCGCCAATCGCCCTCGATGGCCACGTCCATTTGCGAGCGGCACATGGCCATGGCCGGCGCGTCCACGATCCTGCCCCGGAACCCGAACCACTGCGTGCAATGCAGGTCCGGCACCAGGCACGTGATTACCTGGCCCTTGGGATAATGCACCTTGGTGGCGGCGCCGTAGTCGGACTCGTAATGGGTCATGATCGTGGTCGGCTCGAAATCCCGCCCGTTCATCTTCCGCGGAGCGGCGCAGTGGGCCAGGGTCATCAGGCCGTGATGCGGGAAGTGGGTGTTGCAGACAAAGGAGGGCTTGCCGGAAATCCACCGCAACAACACCCCGGGCGCGGTGTGGGTCATGTCCACATGACAAAACGCGGTCAGGCCGGCGTCGTTCAAGAGGCTCAAGGCCAGACACGGCGGGGTGTCGAGGATCGGGATCAGGCCGCCCATGCAATCGGCCACGCCCAGGTTGGTGGCGCCCTTCTCCTGCATCAGCTCCCGGAACACTCGCAGCGCCAGGAACGTGTTCTCGACAAACCGCCGCTCGGTCTCCAGCGCCACGTTGGGCAGCGCCAGCAGCTCGGCGGTTTGGCGTTTGGCTTCGGCCACGGCAGCCGCGTCGGCCCGCACACGCTCCAGCCGTTGGCGCACTTGATCAAACGGCACGGTAAAGATTTCGTAGCCCCAAACCTCGCGCACGTGGGCTGGACCGCGCGCTTCGCCCGGCCGGCTGTAAGCCTGGAGCCGGCCGATGCCCAGCACCTTGGTGCCGCGGGCATTGGCCAGGCCGTAAAGGGCGCGCAACCGCCACAGCACCTCGTCGTAATCGTCCACCACCACATCGTCGAAGTCCAGGTTCGGCTCGGCCTTGTCGTCCTCGCTTTTGCGCAGCAGCCGCCAGTGGGCAATCTCAAACCACAGATACACCGGGCCGGACCGGTGCCGCACAAACAGCAGGTTGGGCTTCTTGGACGCCGCCAGCCGTTCCAGCCAGCTCTGCGCCCCGCTGGCGGCAAACACCAACAACACGTCCGCCGCCGTCTCGGCCACCGCCGGCACCTCGGCATCGCTGCTGATCCGGGCCAACGGCTGCAGCGCAATCGGGAACTCGGCCCGCTGGGCCAGGGCCTTCAGTTCCTGGTCAATGCGCCGGACTTCCTGCTCGACGTCTTCGGCCGTGCGCAGGCCGCCGTAACTGCGCCAACTGGTCTTTTCGCGCCGCGTTTCCAGGTGATACACCAGCGCCGGCTTGACTCGCAGCGGTTTGCCGGGCGGCAAGGGCGTGCCCGGCACGGTGCCGGTGGGCACCGCCCGCGCCGGCCAGGCGCCCAGCCCGGCCAGCGCGCCAAACGCCGCCAGACCGCCCACCCGGCCCAGAAAACTCCGGCGATTCAAACCGACCGGCGCATCGCCACACGCAGGCCAACCGCCTGTGCCGCCGCGCACCTGCGGGGACTCCAAACAGCACGGGGACGAGTTCATAGAACAACTTGCACGGAACGGGCACGAACCTGCGCCCGGGCGCGGGCCGGCCGCGCCAGCCGTGGCGCGCGGCCTGCGCCCTGCAGGCTCGGTTCCGTTGCCCGGTTCACGCCCCAAGCTTTACCAGCGCGGAGCAGCTTTGGTAAGTCAATTTAGCAGCCCGGGTTAGGTGAACCGGACTGCCTCGCGAACCGCCCGACCGGCTACGGCTGGTACGGGCCCATGGGAAATCCAGGCCGGCCAGTGGCCGTCGAGCGAGCCCGCAGGTGCAATGACCGCTCTGCGGGCCACCAATCCGCAAGACGGCAGAATCGAGGTAAGTGCGGCCGCTTGCTAGGGCAAGGAGTAGCTGGCGACGGGAGGCGGCAGAACGCCAGCAAATGAGATGTGTGCCGTCGTGCGGACAACGGCCCGGTTTCGGATTTACAGTCGGCAGGGTTTGGATTTTAACACGGGCGGCCACGGGCATCTGAGCTTGTGGGACCGCGGTTACGTATGGCTGAGTATCGAATTGGCATTATTGGCGGTAGCGGGCTTTACCAGATCGAAGGGTTTTCGAGCGCCAAATGGGTTCGGGTCAACACCCCGTTCGGGCCACCGTCAGACCAGCTGTTGACAGGTCGGTTGGGGGGGCGTGAGGTGGTGTTTTTGCCGCGGCACGGTCGGGGTCACCGGCTGTTGCCCAGCGAGCTGAATCATCGGGCCAACATTTGGGCGCTCAAGAAGCTGGGGGTCGCCTGGATTCTGAGCGTCAGTGCCGTGGGGTCATTGCAGCCGCAATACAAGCCGGGCGACATTGTGTTGGTGAATCAATTCCTGGACCGGACCAAGAAATCCGCCGAGCACACCTTTTTTGGCCGGGGCATCGTGGCGCACATTGCCTTTGCGCATCCGATCTGTGAAGACCTGCGCCAACTGTTGCTGCAGACCTGTCGCCAGCTCGGTGTGCGGGCTCACGATGGAGGCACCTATGTGAACATGGAAGGTCCCGCCTTCAGCACCAAGGCCGAATCGCTTACGAATCATCGCGCCGGCTATGATGTCATCGGCATGACCAACTTGGGCGAGGCCAAGTGTGCTCGCGAAGCTGAGATTGCCTACGCCACGTTGGCCATGGTGACCGATTACGATTGCTGGAGCGAGGAGCAAGGGCATGTGACGGTGGAGCAGGTAGTGGATTACCTGCGCCAAAATGCCGCGTTGGCCCAGCGGATCATCGCCCAAACCATTCCCCTCATCCCCGCCCAGCCGGGTTGCTCGTGTCATGAGGCATTGAAGACAGCGTTTCTGACCGACAAGAAACTCTGGCCCGCCAAACGCAAGGCCGAGTTGCGTCCGATCCTGCAAAAGTATTTGTGAATGGCAGCGCTTTTGGCTCAAATCGCAGTCCTATGAAAAAGATCGTTCGCCCCAGTCAAGGCCCGCCCGCAGTAGGGCCCTACAGCCCGGCGGTGTGGGTGGGCAACTTACTGTTTTGCTCAGGCCAGATTCCAGTGGACCCGGCCACAGGCCAGCTGGTCTCGGGCGACATCCGAGTCCAGACCCAGCGCGCGCTGGAAAACGTGCGGCTGATCTTGGCCGATCAAGGCTTGGACTTTGGCCATGTGGTTAAGACTACGGTGTTCTTGACGCGGCTGGAAGATTTCGCCGCGTTCAACGAGGTTTATGGCCGCTATTTCCCGACCGACCCACCAGCCCGCTCGACAGTGCAAGTGGCTGGACTGCCTCGGGGCGCGTTAGTGGAAATCGAGGTAGTGGCTTGCCGGGCAGGCAGTGGCTCCTGAACCTGCCAGGCCCCTGAAGTAACAACAGGGCCTGCGCAGCCCTGCTGCAACGGGATGCCCATGGTGGCGGTTGGTCAGCTTGCCAATGTGCGCCGGAGAAACGCCTCCAGGGTCGGCTCAGTATCCCCCAGGCTCAAGAGCCGTTCGCTCAGATCGTTCAGCGCGCGCCGGGTTTGGTGGAATCGCTCCGACAAGGTGTCGAAGATGGCCTCCAGCTCATACTGCCGGGCCAGCCGATGCCCGCTGGCAGCCCGGTAGCTCATACGCCCGACCGCCTCGTAGTAGGGTAGGTCCGGGCCACCGCGGCGTTGGGCTTGGAACCGGATGCGGTCCGGGTAAACCCCGCTCAAGAACAGCGAATAATTGCCCACGTGAGCGCGGATGTAGAACCGGGTGGTGTCGTCTGCATCCGGCAAAGCCGCCAGCATCTCGAAGACATACTCGGCTGGAGCCGAGCCGCCCGGTAGCCGACACCGGATACGCTCGATCTGCGAAAACTCGGCCAACATCTCAGCCACGTAATCTGCCACGCGCCGATCCTCAATCCCCCACTGGCGAAAGACGTGCCGGACCAAGATGTAAAAGTAGAACTGAGGCGAGATGGGCAGGCAGCCGTCGGCTTCCAACACGGCCCGAAGCAACGCTTCCTGATCCAGGATGAGGTCCCGGCTCTCCTCGTCGGCCAGCAAACGAAGCAGGGCCTCCTGGCTCCCGGCTTTCGTCCCCAGCACTTTGAGGATGAAGGCCAGGTCGTTGGCTGTGAACTGGAGCCGGCAGTTGGGCTGCACGACCGTCATACTGGGCCTCTATTTCGAACAATCGGCACAGTCCGCCGAGCTATTCAGCCTGTCACCACATTAAACTAATGCCGCAGGAAACCTCAGGTTTCAAGAGCCGCGTGAGCTTGGCCACAAGCCGGTTGCCAGCCGGCCTTGGGCACTCTACAACTGCGGCGGTGTTAGCCAGGCGCACATGACTCCGGCACAGTGGGATTTGCTCCGACGTTGCGCCACCGGGCAGGCTGTCCAGCCGGTCCCGGTAGCGCTCATTGTCGATAGCCCTTGGATTCCCGGCTATCTGGGCCTCTCGATGCTAGACTACCTTACGGTGCCGGAGGTGTGGTTGGAGGCTAATCTCCGTGTGGCAGCCGAGTTTCCGGAGGTCATTTTCCTGCCGGGTTTTTGGGCTGAACTGGGCATGGGGGCCGAGCCCAGCGCCTTTGGGTGCAAGATCAGCCTGTATCCGAATCGAACCCCGTTGGTGCATCCACTGCTGCGGGCAGTGGAGCAAGCCGATGGACTTCAGCCGCCCAACCCACACACCGACGGTTGGCTACCGGTGCTGCTGAACTTGTACCGGCGTATGGAGCCGCGAGTGCGGGATGCGGGGCACCTGATCAAGATGGTGGCCGCACGCGGACCACTGACTGTCGCCAGCCATCTGACGGGTGTGTCGGAGTTCTTGCTGGGCCTGAAACTGAACCCAGCCGCCACGCATCGGCTACTGCGTCTGACCACCACGTTGGTCAAACAGTGGCTGCAAGCTCAGGCTGAGGCCTTGTCGGCTGTCGAGGGCATCTTGGTGCTGGACGATCTGGCTGGGTTCATCTCGCCGCGGGATTACCTGGAGTTTGGCGAGCCGTATTTGAAGGAGGTGTTCGACGCCTTCCCGGCTGCCATCAAGATGTTCCACAACGACACCAATAATCCGAGCTGTTACTGTCACCTGCCCAAGCTGGGCATTCATCTGTTTAACTTCACGCATCAACAGCCGCTGGCCAAAGTGCGCGCGTTGGTTGGGCCTGAGATTTGTCTGGTGGGCAACATCCCGCCGTTGGAAGTGCTGGCTCAAGGCAGCCCTGAGCAAGTCAAAGCCAGCGTTCGAGCCTGCCTGGAGCAACACCCCCACCGCAAAGGGTTGATTCTGTCGGCAGGCGGTGGCACCTCGCCCGGCACACCCGCCCAAAATATTCGTGCGTTGGTCGAGGCTGCTCAAGCCGGGTAGCACGCCTCCGAATATGCAGGTCAGCCTTACCGAGACTTTTGCCGATCGCCGTGGCTTGACCAGGCACACGGCCTGTGACCCTTAACCAGTCAACTGACTACTGCCTATGCTCAAGATTGCTTTACTCGGTGCAGGGGCTGTGGCTGACGCACATATTCAGGCCTACCTCAAGTTTAGTGACCGCGCGCGGCTGGTGGCGCTGGTGGACTTGTTCCCCGACAAAGCCCAAGCCAAAGCAGCCAAATACAGCCTGGATGCGCGCATCTTCCGCTCGCTGCAAGAGCTGCTGGCTTGGGGCCAGTTCGACGCCGCATCGGTCTGTTTGCCGCCGTTCGAGCACGCGCCAGCTACCATAGCCCTGCTGCAGGCGGGCAAACACGTGCTGACCGAAAAACCCATGGCCACTTGCCTGCAGGAATGCGACGCGATGATCGATGCCGCCCGCGCCAGTGGCCGGGTGCTGTCAGTGGTAGCCCAGAACCGGTTCAAGACCCCCATCATGAAGCTCAAACGCGTGCTGGAATCGGGCCTGGTAGGCCGCATTTTGCATGCGCAGGTGGACTCGTTCTGGTGGCGTGGCAGCCGGTATTACGACCTGTGGTGGCGAGGCACTTGGGAAAAAGAAGGCGGCGGCTGCACCCTCAACCACGCCGTCCACCATATCGACCTGTTCCAGTGGCTGATGGGCATGCCCGCCGAACTGCAGGCCGTGACCGCCAACCTGAGTCATGATAACTCCGAAGTGGAGGATTTCGCCGCAGCCATCCTCACTTACCCCGACGGGCGCATAGGCCAGATCACCGCCTCCTTGGTCCATCATGGCGAAGAGCAACAACTGGTCTTTCAAACCCAACGCGCCAAAGTGGCCGTGCCCTGGCAGGTCAAGGCCTCACGCCAAAAAGACAACGGCTTTCCCGAAGACGACCCCGAGCTGGGTGGGCAAATCCAACAGCTCTACGATCAGCTTCCAGCTTTGGCGCACGAGGGCCATGATGGCCAGATCGGCAATTTCTTGGACGCCATCGAAGGCCGTGCTCCATTGCTTGTGGACGGCGAGCAAGGCCGACGCACCCTCGAGCTGATCACCGCCATCTACCAGGCCGGGCACCTAGGCCAACGCGTCACCTTACCTTTGTCACCTGAGTCACCATTTTACACCCGCGAAGGTATCCTCCGCCACGCCCGGCGGTTCCATCAGAAAACCCGCAGCATCGATCAGTTTCAAACTAACGAAATCACCTTCGGTCGCGATTTGGGCAGATGACTCGCGCGTCCAAGGCCGCTGACCGCCCAATCTGGGCCGGGCCAATTGCATTGGAGTTGAATCGCCAGCCGGCCCGAGTTCATCATTGGCGTTACCGACTATGAGTGTGCAGAAAGCCGATGGCATGACCTACGCCCCCAAAGGGCCGGTCCGACCCGTCTGTCGCCCGGGCGAATTTCGCTTCGCAGCCATTGGGCTGGATCATGGCCACATCTACGCCCAATGCAACGGCCTGCTGGAGGCCGGCGGCCAATTGGTGTGGGTGTATGATCCTGACCCAGCCAAAGTCGCCCGGTTTTGCCAGACCTACCCCGGTGTGAAACCGGCCCGGTGCGAGGCTGAGGTGCTGGAAGACCCCTCGGTGCAGCTTGTGGCCAGCGCACCTGTACCCTGCCAACGCGGGCCGCTGGGTTTGCGCGTCATGGACCACGGCAAAGATTACTTCACCGATAAACCGCCCTTTACCACATTCGAACAATTGGAAGCCGCTCGGGCTAAAGTGGCCCAAACTGGCCGCATCTTCGCAGTCTATTACGCCGAACGCCTGCACGTTGAAGCCGCCGTCTATGCCGAGCAGCTCATCCGCCAAGGCGCCATCGGCCAGGTCCTGCAGGTCATCGGCCTGGGGCCGCATCGCCTCAACGCGCCCAACCGACCCGCCTGGTTTTGGGACCCACAACAATACGGTGGGATCTTGGTGGACATCGGCAGCCACCAAATCGAGCAATTCCTCCATTACACCGGCGCCAAAGCCGCCCGCGTGCTGCACAGTAAAGTGGCCAACTATCGCAACCCGGAGCATCCGGATTTCCAAGACTTCGGCGACGCCACCTTGGTGGCCGATACCGGGGCCACGTTTTATTTCCGGGTGGATTGGTTCACGCCGGCTGGCTTGGGAGCTTGGGGTGATGGCCGCACCTTCATCCTCGGCACCGAAGGATATATCGAGCTGCGCAAATACCTCGATATCGCCCGAGACGCAGCCGGTGACCATGTCTATTTGGTGGACGCCCAAGGCGAACACCACTTCGCCGTCCACGGTCAAGTGGGCTTCCCATACTTTGGCCGACTCATCCGCGATTGCCTTGACCGGACCGAGACCGCCATGCCGCAGCAGCACACCTTCTTGGCGATTGAACTCGCGCTCCAAGCCCAAGCCCAAGCCATCCGCGTGGCCTGAGCCGCTAAAGGGCCACCCCGTAGCCGCCGGCGTGAGCCCGCGGATTGATCCGCTCCGGGCCGGCAGGTCCGCCGCCTTACGGCGGCGGCTGCAGTTGCTCGCCGCCCCACCCCTATTCCAAGGACCAATAGTGCACTGCGTACGGCTCAAGCTGCAGATGCCAGGTCTGCCGACCCGGTTTCAGGGTCGCGTAAGGCTCGGGCCGCAACCGCACGTTCTCGTCGTCGCTGCCAGCCACTGTATCGAGCACAACGTGCCGGGTGCGCAATGGACGGGCGTGCCCGTCGAGGGTGATCTCCACCGGCACAGCCGAGGCCGAGAAATTCCACAGAAGCAAATTCTGCATCCGCAGGGCCGGGTCGTCGCTGGCCAGGCCGTGAATGGCCGGGTGATCCGAGGTCAGCCGCAGCCGGTCGCCCCGCAGGCGCGACAGCAGTTTGAACGCGAAGTAGGCGGGGCGCACCCGGTTCTGATAGTCGAACAAGCCATCGAACTGCGGCATCCTGTTCCACCATCGCGCCATGAAAGCTGTGCCCCGAGCTGACATGAACCGGGCAAACCGCTCCGGGTCCACGTGCCAGTCGCGGATGTGGTAGTAGCACGACCAATCCAGACCCGCTTCTTTCATCTGCCAGATGACCTCGGCGATGTAACAGGGTTGAAACCGCGGGTCCAACGGCGGGTTAAACAGGTCCATGTTCCACTCGTCCAAGAACGTTTCCGGCTGCAAGGTTGGATAGCGCTTCAACAGGTCTTTGACGTAACCGATGGTGCCGCGGATCGCCTGCGGATCACTGCTGTAAATGTGCCACGAGACAAAGTGCAGCGGCGTGCGCGCGGCGTTGGTCGAGGCCGCATCCAGCAGCGCGGGCAAAATCGGTGACCGCACGTTGGCCAGGGCCGGCCCGCCCACGCGCGCTTCGGGATCGGCCCGCAAAATCGCCGCAGCGGTGTGCTGGTAATAGCGCACGTAGCTGTCGGGCTTGAACCGATACGGGCAGCCGCCGTCCTCGCCGATGTCCGGTTCGTTGGCCACTTCCCAATATCGGATGCCTGCCCCGCGCATCCGGTAGTGTTGCACCAGCCTGAAAATGAGCTCTTCCCAAGCGCCGTAATCGGCCGGCTCGACGATGTCCTGGTTGATTTCGGGAAAGAGCACGCGGGGCTTGAAGCACAGGCACATCAGCGGCTTGGCGCCCGTGGCCAGAATCGTGTCCACGCTCCGGTCCAGTGTGTCGAAGTGGTAGCGGCCACGCTCCGGCAGCAGATCGAAGTATTCCTGCACAAACAGCCGAATCAGTGCCGGCCGCAGCGCCCGAATCTCCGGCACCCGGCTGTCCCACATCGGTTCCTCGGACAAGCCGCCCTGGCCCAGGGCCATCTGCTCGATGCGCATCGGGCCAAGCCGCTGGTTCAGCACCACCTCCACCCGGGCGGTGGTTTGGGCCCCGGCGCTGAGGCTGATCAACCCCGCCACGGCCAACAGCCTCAGCAGTGCAATCTCCCACCCTCGTTGCGTTCTGCGAACAATTTCGAGTGCCGTGGCAGAGCGCAGCGACGACACTGCTTTTCGAGGGCAGTCGAACTCTCGAAAGCGGCGTGGCGCTTCGCTTCCCGCCGCACTCCATAACGTTTGGGTTGCGGCTTTGCCGCGCTGTGCCGCGACCGGCCGCAGCCTGGCGACGCGAGCGGCTTCTGCCACGGCCGAACACGGCCACAACCCCGCCGTCGTGCCCCACGCCACAGCCGCCCGCCACAACACGCCGCAGTCCATCTGCACCGGCTCAAGATGGCCGACATTCCCCTTCATTGGTAGCCCGCAATGATGTCGAACCGAGATGCTTTCGGTGCCGGAATCCGGATCAGCTCCCGGCCCGCATCGAATCGATCCCAAGCCAGGCCATTGACCGTCACGGTGCGCAGCGGCTTCTTGTCCGGGTGGCGCAGCCGGACCAGCAACAGGTCCGGCCGGCGCTCGCTGGGGAACTCGACCTCCACGGTGATCCGGCCGGTCGCCGCGGCGCTTTCCATGCGCAGGGTCACCGGGCCGAAATGCGTCGGCGCGTTGGCCACCACAATGCGCCGGCCATCAGCCAGCCAGGGGCGCGGCACAGCTTGCCCGACAAACAAGGTGCCTTCGCCGTGCAGTTCGTTGAGCAGCATGTGACGATACAGCTCGAACCACGCACCGTCCGTGCTGGGCGGCATGTAATATTGGCCCCAAGCCCACCGATGTTCCAACGGCGTGAGTTGATGATGCGAGAAGGCGCAGGCCATCATGCTGTAAAACGCCCGGATGACCGCCTCGGGTTCGTCCCGCAACAGGTACACTGTGGCCTGCGGGTTATAGACCGGCTCGTTGGCCATGCCCCATTGGTTGAAGAACAAGTTGTCCTCGTGATCGTCCAGCATGGCCGTCGCCAGCCAGCCCCGCGGATCAATCACCGCCAACCGCGCCAAATGCAGCGGGCCGGTGTCCACGTCGGTCGGATACCACTGCTCCAGCAACCGGCGCGGGGTCAGTGCATCACTGGGGACGTAGTTGTTCCAGGTGCCGTCAGCCAGTGGAACTACGGGCGCCCGCACACTGGCCCGGGCAAATTCGCGTTGGATGTCAGCGCGCAGTTTGGCAGCAGCGG
>Ga0078972_1005874_pt1 | contig 30284 bp, 27 predicted proteins | sample YelNatPaOPGAMG01_FD_67568 | JGI IMG/M metagenome (GOLD analysis project Ga0078972, IMG submission 67568) | Hot spring thermophilic microbial communities from Obsidian Pool, Yellowstone National Park, USA - OP-RAMG-01 (SPADES assembly) (version 2) | ecosystem: Environmental > Aquatic > Thermal... | reverse complement strand
AAAATCTGCCATTTTTTAAATCTTTTTTCAGGACGGCCTTTTTTGCTCCTTACGTTGCTTCAATAGTTGCGGTCAGTTTACTCTGGCTGTGGCTTTTCAATTATCATTACGGAATATTCAATTTCATGCTCTCGTGGTTTGGAATTCCTCCTATAAACTGGCTCAACAGCGCCTCCTTAACGATGCCTACCGTTGCCATACTCAGCATATGGGAATATTTTGGCTATTACGGATTGATCTTTCTTTCCGGACTCCAAAACATAGATCAGGAATATTACGAGGCGGCTGAAATAGAAGGAGCAAATTCATTTCAAAGGTTCATGTACATCACATGGCCTTTACTCAGCCCAATAACTTTTTTTGTCATGGTGGTTTCTTTGATAAATGCTTTTCAGGTTTTCACACAGGTTTACGTACTTTACAATCAAATGCCAGGTCCCTACGCAAACAGCGGGCTCACCATGGTCTTCTACATATACAACACATTTTACAACGAACAACAAATGGGACTTGCATCTGCCGCAGCATACGTTTTACTCGGAATTATAATGGTGTTAACTTTGATCCAGTTTAGAACGACTGAAAAGAGGGTTGAGTACAACATATGAAAAAGCAAAAGAAGAAAATAATTTACTTCTTTTATTATGTGGCTGCCGTGATCCTTGCGATTTTTGCGATAGGTCCTCTTGTATGGATGGTAGATACATCTTTTAAAACTAATTCGGAGGTTTTGAGTTATCCTCCGAGTTGGGGTACAATAAATGCCATGCCTTCAAGAAATTTGACGGCCGATATAGTCAAAACGAGAGCAGGACAAAGCAGTAATCCATCTGCGCTTTCTCTTGAAGCACTTTTGGGTTCTTTATCCACCGCACAAACTACGACGTTAGCAAGTCCTGATACGATAGCGATACATGTGCTGGGTGCTTCCGGATATCGCGGCACAGGAACAATGCCAAGACGAGGGACTCTCACAATCTCGTTAATCAACAATGAGGGAGATCTTGCTTCCTATCCCACAAAATTCAGTACGTCTGATTTCAACAAAGTCGTCAGTGAAATATCTTCTATATCGCCATTAAGCAATGATGTTAAACAATCAATTTCAAATCTCAGCCAATACACGTCTGATCCTCAAGAATACATATTGAATTTTTACGATGCTTTCCTCTATGGTTCAAATCCTATTTTCTCAAGGATAAATTTCATATCAAATCTTTTGAACGTAGATGGAATGAGTTCATTTCAGGATCAACTTGCGATTTTTAAGAAAGGGATTGGTCCTCTTAAAGGCATAGAGTTAAAAGAGATAAGTAAAATTCTCGAAAATGCTTTAAATCTCACAACTAACCCAAGTGCAAAGGCAGAGATATCAAAATATTTGAATGACATAACGCTTTACCTTGATTTTGATCAATTCTATAAAGCACAAAAGCAAACGAAATTTGATCAACCGATAGAACTTGCATTTATTCCAAAATCAAATCAGTTAAAGATAGTGAAAGCGCCATCGATAGTTGAAAGTGCTTACACATCCGGAGATCAGATTTACATAACGTTTAACAACACCAGTTTTGTTTGGTTTTTAAATGACAACGTTTCAGTTAGAGCCAATTACAACTTCTGGGAAGTACTTGCCAATTTCTTTGACAATTACGTTAGCGCGTGGAATTCGGCACCATTTGGAATTTACTATTTTAACAGCATCTTCGTTGCAGTCGCAACCACCGTTTTAAACATCATCTTCGACGTCATGATGGCCTTTGCATTTTCAAAACTCACCTTCCCGGGAAGAGATAAAATCTTCATGGCGATATTGGCGACGATGATGATCCCTTACACAGTTTTGTTAGTGGCAAATTACCTCATAATTCATTCGTTAGGATGGATAAACACTTACTATGCACTGATAATTCCATGGTCTGCTACGGCATTTGTCATATTCTTGATGCGCCAAAGTTTTAATTCTATTCCAAATGATCTTTACGATGCGGCAAAGATCGACGGCGCATCATCATGGAGATTTTTGTGGACGATAGCCGTACCATTATCCATGCCTGTCATAATAACAGGTGCATTGCTTACATTTTTAGGCAGTTGGAATTCCTTCCTTTGGGTTTTGATAATGACCGATACTACTAATATGAGGACCTTGCCGGTGGGTTTACAGAATTTCATAATAAATTCTGGGGCTATTTTCAATCAATTGATGGCAGCGGCAACCTTTACCATGATACCTGTGGTGATAGCATTCCTTTTCTTCCAGAAATATTTTGTCAGTGGATTTTTCAGATCGGGAATCAAATAAAGGAGGAGATTTTCTATGAGGCGTTTTTACATTTTTATATTCATCATTTCTTTGGCAGCGATGATTGCCTTTGCCCAGAAGATAGAAATAAATTTTTGGGAAGGCATGTCTGGAAATCTTGGAACAACTCTCGATCAAATAACGGCTATGTTCAATGAACAAAGCACCGATGTGCACGTCAATTTGCTTTACGTTGGAAATGGATCTGATCTCGATTCAAAGTTAATTGCGGCCGCAGAAACCAAAACGCTTCCAACGATGGCCCAGGCTTATCCGACGTGGGCTGCAGCTCTTGTTTCAAAAGGAGTGGTCGTGCCAATGGATGAATTCAGCGATTTCAACAATGTGGCGAGTGAAATATATCCTGCCGTCCTCGACATAGGAAAAATAAATTCAAGAATTTACGGTTTACCTTTTAACCAGCAATCTTATCTGCTTTTTTACAGACCTTTCATGTTTCAGGAAGCAGGGCTAAAGCCTCCAACAACGCTGGATGAACTTGCCGCGGATGCAAAAATTTTAACGGTAAAAGAAAACGGCAAAGTCGTAAGATATGGACTTGGATTCAGAGATCAATCATGGATATTCACCGTTATAGCAAAGCAATTCGGCGGTGGAGAATACATGAAAAACGGAAAGATAACGATAGATTCAACCGCGAACTTAAAAGCGATGAATTTTTTACTTGATCTTGTTAAAAATGGATATGCGTACACAAAACAAGGATATTTCGACAACGAGCTCACCACCTCTTCCGTCGCGATGATAATAGGCGGAGCGGCAAATTTACCCTTTGATCTTTCAGATATAGCAGGTCAGTCAGATGGAATAAAAATGGTTCCCATCCCGGTTGGTCCGGCTGGTAAGATATCGCCCGTGCTTGCCGGTGAATTGCTCTTGATCTTCAACACCTCTTCAAAAGTGGAACAAGAAGCAGCGTGGGAATATACGAAATTTTTGCTGTCGCCAAGTATCCAACTATATTGGGCAATTCATACGAATTATTCTCCTTTAAACGTTAAAGTGCCGACTTTACCGGAGTGGAAAACTTACGTTGATCAAAGTCAGTATGGTGTTTCTGCGATAACATCTGGACTTGACAACGCCATGTCATATGCTCAAAATTTGCCATGGTGGACTTCTCTTGACAGTGCCATCGGGACTGCTTTTGAAGATGTCATGAATTCTTACAAAAGTCCTCAAGAGGCTTTAATCTGGGCACAGCAACAGGCTGAACAGGCTGAAAACATGTTCTATCAAAAATAACAGGATGGTGAAAAATGAAAGTAGCCGTTATAGGACATTCGGGGCATTTTGATAAATCGGTGTTGAACGATCTATGTGAAGATATAGGTTATGAAATAGCGAAAAACGGTCATGTGATCGTGAATGGCGGTACAGGTGGAGTTATGGAGGCAGTCTCACGCGGCGCAAAACAGGCCGGAGGTATAGTCGTTGGTATGCTTTCAGGTCATGAAAAAGGCAACGACTATTTGACGATTGAAATAGAAATGGGATTCGATGCCTCCATAAGTTCTGTCTTCATGATGTACAACGCGGATGCCGTGATAAGTATAGGCGGAAGATCGGGTACGGCCCTTGAATTGTTTGCCGCTTACTTGAAGAAAATACCCATAATTTTGATGGCAGGAACCGGCGGCTGGACTGACAGAATGATAAATGACCTTGTTGATGGAAAATATTTCGATGAAAATAAAATTGTTGAGGTTAAGATTGCGCAAAGAGCAGAAGATGTAATAAAGATAATGTCAGACTTAGAAAAAAAGATAATCGGTGAAAATTAAATAACTCATATGGAATATCGTTGGCTCCGGCATTCGCCTTTCGTGACAGCAAATAAGTATTTGCCATTTACCGCTTACTTCTCACTATTCACTGTTTTTTATACGCGCCACCTGCCATGAGCCACGTGCTACGTGCTTTTCATTCATTTCACTTTCAAAAGAGATTCAGTATATTTGATGGAGGTAGAGATGGACAGTAAAAAGAAAGCGGTCATATTCATAATTTTACTTGGTTTTGTGAGTCTTTTCGCCGACATGACGCATGAATCGGCAAGAAGCATAAACGGTCCATTCATGTCAATGCTCGGCGCAAGTGCCCTTGTCGTCGGACTTGCAGGGGGTCTTGGAGAATTCGTTGGATATGCGTTAAGATTTATAACTGGCTACGTTGTTGATAAGACTAAATCTTACTGGCTTTTGACGATAATTGGATACGCGATAAACCTCTTTGCCGTTCCTTTGATGGCACTCGTATGGAATTGGCAAATTGCTTTCGTACTCATAATAATAGAAAGATTTGGCAAGGCTTTCAAAAATCCGCCAAGAGATGTCATGCTTTCTTTTGCGACCAAAGAAGTTGGAAGGGGAAAGGGATTTGGCCTTCACAAAGTCATAGACCAAATTGGAGCCATAATTGGCCCGCTGTTCGTGGCACTCATTTTGTTCCTAAAACCTAACGATTATAAACTTGGATACACTTTCATGCTTATTCCCGCAATCATAGCGATGATAATACTTTTTGTCTCGATGATACATTATCCAAAACCTTACGAAATGGAAGAAGGTAATCCGCCACAAGATGCTCCCAAAGAGAAGAAACATGAAAATACAGGCAAATTAAACAAAAGATTCTGGATTTATTCCATATTCGTAACCTTAACCATGATGGGTTTTGCCCATTTCATGATAATATCTTACCACTTTGGCAAAAATCAGATACTTTCAGATGCCATGATACCGATAATTTTTGCCGTGGCAATGGGAACTGAAGGACTTGCCGCATTTATCATAGGCAGGGTATATGACAGAATTGGCTTTAAATCTTTGCTTTTAATTCCTTTGCTGGCAATTGCGGTAACTCCGCTTGTCTTTTCGTTTGGTTATGCGCTTGCCATAGTCGGTATGGTACTTTGGGGAATAGTGCTTGGCATTCAAGACACAGTGCTCAGAGCATCAATTGCGGACATCATTCCACCTGACTCGAGAGGAAAAGCTTATGGACTTTTCAACATCTTTTACGGTGGTGCATGGCTTGTCGGAAGCACACTCATGGGAGCGCTTTATGACATCTCGATATCATACGTGGTTATCTTTTCAGTTGTTCTTGAGATCGCGTCCATACCTTTTATGCTGTACATGTGGAATCATTCCAGCAAAGTGACTGCATAACATAATTGAAATGGGCTTAGTACATTTATTTCGTCATTCCGGCCTGCGAGCCGGAATCGCTTTGGAATTAGTTAAAAATACAGCGCCCTTTCGGGCGCCGTATTTATTGATACATCACATAAGCACTTAAAGGCTCGAGCGTAATGTTTCCAGAAAGGGTCCCAATTGGTGTCTGGGATGCAACGTACGGATCAACGACTAAGTTCCATGTGCCTGATGGAAGAGTTATCTGCTGGGAGGTTGTATTCCCATTGAAATACACAAGAATTGTCGACCATGAATCTCCACAGAAAACAAATTGGGCACCGGCAGCAGACCATGTCATTGCCAGTCTTTAAATCATTTCCAACACCTGAATAATTCGTCATCTGACCATATTCGTTGTAATTGTAATAGTAAGTGTATTCCGGCTCAACTATATCCGTTTAGGTATTTTGTGTGCCGGGAAGTGTCGCAACAAGTAAATAAGCCTGCGTTGGATTTGAACTTCTCCAAATTTTGAAATTTGAAACAGGTGTATTCTCACTCCATTGCAAGATGACCGAATAAGTATTTGGAGATGAGACCGTGACAACAGGCGTTGCCGGTGAAAGCACAGAAAGATTTATAACTCCAAGGTTATTCATGCCCTTTGAAAGAGACACAGATGTCGCATAAGAGGTCAATCCACTTGCGGTTACGGTCAGCGTGTAGGCACCAACCGGAACGGCGCAGATCGTAAAGGTTCCATTCGGTCTTGTGTATGTCTGTGAAACCGTTGTAGATGAATTGCTCAAAGACACAATCGCCATGGAAACTGGCAAAGAATTTGACATCACGATTCCTTGAGCTGTTGCGCGTACATTTTCGTTGATCGTGTGTATGACAGGATTGAAAATGTATCCTTGGCCTGTCTGCTCGACTGAATGTGAAAGGTCGAAATCCAAATAGGTGCTGTTAGATTCAAAGGCACTTATTGATTGAATGTTTAAATAGATCGTGGAACTTGGAATCTTCAAAGCGTAAGCATTTCCATTTATGACTATCGTGGCAGCAGATATGTTGAACCTTATCTGCGTTATATTAGATGTAGATGGTAAGGAGAAACTTCCTATTTTAACCGATGTCCCAACTAAGGTTGTGAGATCATAGGTATTGGTAGACGGCAAGGTGTACCACGTTTGTGTTGAAGAGTTAGTAACATGGACAGATATGCCAGAGATCTTGACGTAAAGATGCTGTATTTGTGAAATTGGGACGGGTTTGTCCGTTATGTAAACTGAAAATTCTGTCGTTGGAGGAATGTATACGGCAGTTGTTGCAGTTATAGTGTTAGATGTTGCGCGTCCAGACGGATTTATTGCCACTATGAAATAACTGTAAGCAGTTGAAGGCTTAAGACCTATCGCCGTGTAAGAGGTCGCATTTCCACTTGCCGTTGCTAACAATAATTTAGACGGCGGATTGTAAATGTATATGACAGATGCATTTAACGTTGTCCATCCGAGAGTTATTGTATTCGTTGAGACAGAGGTTACTCCGAAATTCTTTATAACTGGCAGTACCGGAATAACTGGTGGAACGTAAGAGAGCGTAGTTGCCGAAACAGTATTTGACGTTGCACGACCCGATGCGTTAGTTGCGACGATGAAAAATTTGTAGACGGTAGAAGGTTTAAGATTTTGTACTGTGTAATTCGTCGATGCTCCAGAAAGAATTGCAAATTGACTGAAAGTCGTTGATGTTGAGCCGTACAAAAAGATCGCATTCGCTCCTGTGGATTTGTTCCACATAAGAGATACCGTGTTAGTCGAAGTGCCAGTTACGTTCAAAGTTGGTGTGGAAGGCTTCGGAAGTGACATAGTCGTGAAAGACCATGTTGAACTTGTGGCAACCTGATTTCCGGAGATCGCGACAACCTTCCAATAGTAAGTGGTTGAATAATCCAAATTGCTTACGTAAATAGAGGTTGACGAAGTTGTTTTGAATTGAGTGCTTGCATTCTTACCAAAGAAGACTTCATAAGTTGATTGAAGATTTGCCGGTTGCCAGACAAGATAAACATTTGTCGATACATTTGTCGCGCCATTTGAAGGCGATACAAGTTGCACAGGCTTAAGTGTAACCCTTGGCAAGAGAAAACAACCAGACATTATTATAACCAACACAATCAAAGAAGCAAAAAATATCCACTTTTTCATCATAAAATCACCCTCCAAAGGTATTATACCCCACATTCACCCACATCATGAGAATTATAGTATAATTTCATAGAGCAAGTGTACTGTACGGGATCTATTTTAAAGGTGAAGTGTATTGTAAACACGTGGCACGTAGAAAATTTAAAATGAACAATGCAAAAATGAAAAGCGTAAAGCAGGCTGCATGCTTGTTTGACGTGCCAGATCAGAGACTTCACATTTAAAGTTGAATGAGTACAGATCGAAAAGAGGTAAAAGATGATAGCTATAATTACGGATCATGGATCGGACGAGTTGTTCATGGGTGTTTTGAAAGGCAGTTTTGCAGAGTTAGCTCCGGATCAGGAGATCATAGAGGTAACTCATCCTATAAACATTGGAGATGTTTACTCGGCTTCATGTATAACCGAACGGCTTGCGTGTCATCTACCAAAATCGACGATCTTTCTTACCATAGTAGATGGTCAGAATGAAAGTGCAAGAAGGCCGATAGTGTTGAAGACGAAGGATGACAGATTTTTCATAGGCTTCGATAACGGCGCCTTCACGATGCCAATAGAAAGATTCGGTTTGAGACAGATAAGAGAGATAAATATACCGAAGGTGAAATTCTCTCTCTCATTCACGAGATCCGTCCTTGATATATTGATCCCCGTCGCGATCCAGATGGCAAATGGAAAGGCCTACGAAGAGATAGGAAATATTTATATGACCTTTTACGATTTGAAACATAAAAAATCTTCTTTTGAAGACAAAAAGATCGAAGGAGAAATAGTATTCGTTAACGATCTGGGAGATTTGTCGACAAATATACCATTTGAGTACCTGACAAAAATAGGGTTGCACAATGAAGATAAACTCAAAATAAACGGTAAAAATGCAAGTATAATGCTTGATAGAAGGGCCGTTAGAAAAACGGAACTGACAGTTTGTGAAGGCCTTGGAGGGTACCTTGAGATAACTGCTAATTATGCCCATGCTTCAAAGATTTTGAATCTTTCTTCAAAATCCGAAATAGTTCTGGAGGGTTGAATCTGTGAAGATATGGCCATTCTCACGCAGTGAAAGTTCAACATCTTACGGTGCAACGATCTCCATATTTTTTTTCTCTTTGATAGTCTTTGTGGAGGTCTTCATCTATTTACTTTTTTGGCCTCCTGCTCTCCAGTATTGGCTCATAATACTTTCTCTTGATCTCGTCATTTATTTCGTCTCCTCGATCTTCCTCTTTCAATTCCTCGGTGAACCGTTGATCCAACTTGTGAATCGCGTTAAGCATACTTCGATAACGCTTGAGCCGGTGAGAACAATAGGGTTAAGAGGAGAATTTGGAGAAATATTAAGAGATGTTGATCGACTCGCTGAAACTCTGAATAGAGAAAGGGGAGGCTTGCTTGAAACTTACGGTGAATATAGAAATATCGTCGAATCTCTCGAAGAGGGTATAATGATGATAGATTCAGAGAACAGGATCATCATGATGAACAGGGGAATGGAAAAGATCTTTTCAACCAATAGGGCAGATTGGAAAGAAAAATATTTCGAAAATTTTTTGAGAACTTACGGTATGATAATAGATGAAACGAAAAGTATTGTCAGATCTAAGAGCCTCGATAAAAAATTACTTCTTCGTGAGATCCAAATAGATATAAAGGAAAATCCTGCCACACTTTACATATTCAACGATGTAACTGAACTATCGAATCTTGAAAAAGCTCTTGGCAGGGCCGAACAGCTTGCATTGCTGGGAAAGATGACAGCATCGATAGCTCATGAGATAAAAACGCCGATAGCATCGATGAAATTATCCGTCCAGCTTCTAAGAAAGCAGCTTGGAAATATAGATCCAGATTCCGGCGAAACTTTGGATATTCTTGAAAAAGAAACGAAACGTCTGGAGGAAAGATCTTTACAGTTCTTAACATTTTCGAAGACCAACTTCGAATTAAAACCAGTTGATCTCCTCGAAGTGCTCGAGGAAGCAGTAAAACTTGCAAGGATAAGGGCGAGGGAAAGAGGCATAAAGATTGAATTTCATGCCAGTCAGGAAAAGATGACCGTCAATGGCGATGAAAACTCTTTGAGCTCGGCTTTTTTGAACGTCCTTGTCAACGGTATGGATGCGTCTGTTGAAAACGGAGTTATAGAGGTGAAACTGGATAAAGTGCGTACAAGTGCCGTGATAATTTTCACAGACAGGGGCAATGGTATACCACCTGATTACATGGATTACGTTTTTGAACCGTTTTTTACACTTAAAAGCGGTGGAACAGGACTTGGTATGAGCATAGTTAAAAGGGTTATAGATGCTCATGGTGGGAGAATAGAAGTAAAAAGTCAGGAAGGTCAGGGTACGGTCATCTTGATACGGATACCCCTTTTGAGGTGAAAATTTGGCTGAAATACTTGTTGTTGAAGACGATTCGAGTTTGAACAAACTCATATGCAAATCGCTTGAATTGGACGGGCATAAAATAAAAAGTGTAAAGACAAAGGCTGATGGAATAAAAGAGAGTGAAAGTGAAGATTTCGATCTCGTGATACTCGATCTCATGCTTCCAGACGGCAATGGAATGGAAATGATAGAAACGCTCGTGAAGAGATCTGCCGTTATAGTTATAAGTGCACATGCCGATATAAATATAGCTGTTAAAGCAGTTCAGCTTGGAGCTTTTAATTTCATTCCAAAACCTTTTGAACTCGCCAATTTAACAATTGAAGTTAACCGTTCCCTCGAAAGCAGAGCTTTAAAACTTGAAAATATCTCTTTAAAACTTCCAACAAAGATAATGGGAGAGAGTGCTCCCATAAGAAAATTAAGAGATATGATAGGGATGGTCGCATCAAGAGATATCACCGTCCTAATAAGTGGAGAATCCGGAACGGGCAAGGAACTCGTTGCACGCTCGATATGGGAACTAAGTTCAAGAAGCAATGGACCATTCATCGCCGTTAACTGCGGTGCGATACCGCAGGATCTTTTCGAATCGGAATTGTTTGGGTATGAAAAAGGCGCTTTCACCGGAGCAACGGCATCCAAACCAGGAAAATTTGAGCTTGCAGACAATGGAGTGATCTTCCTGGACGAAATAGGAGAGCTTCCAAAAAATGTTCAGGTAAAACTGCTCAGGATACTTGAAAATTCAGAAGTAGAAAGACTCGGTGGCGTCAATTCACATCACGTCAACGTCAGAATAATATCAGCAACTAATAGATCTCTCGAAGACGAAGTTAAGAATGAAAATTTCAGGAGCGATCTTTATTACAGGATAAATGTCGTGAAAATAGAGATACCGCCTCTCAGAGAAAGAGTTGAAGATATACCGATTTTGATAGATTACTTTTCGAGAGTTTATTCAAAACAGATGGAAATAGAATATAAGCCTTTTTCGCAAAAAGCAATGGATTTTCTAAAAGAATATCCATTCCCCGGAAATATCCGTGAACTTCAGAACATAGTTCGTTCCGCGATGGTCTTCGCAAAAGGTAAAGAAATAGATCTTGATGATCTATCAGATCAACTTAAAAACATTGAAAAAAATTACATAAGAATACAGATAGGAGAAAGTCTCGAAGTTTCAGAAAAAAAGATAATAGAAGCGACACTGAACCATTTCGGTGGAAATAAAACTCAAGCTGCTAAGATGCTTGGCATAGGACTGAGCACATTGCACAATAAATTGAACCAGTGGAGGGAAGATGATGTCGGAAACGATCAGAGTACTTGACAAAGGATACGTTGAATTTGTAGATTTGCTCGGTGGAGATGAAGCGGCTGTAAGGGCTGCAAGGATATCGTACATGTCAAAATCAGATCCAAAAAAAGATGATAATCTCATAGATCTTCTCATGAGACTTGGCCATGAGTCTCCTTTCGAACACATAGTCTTCACTTTTCACATCAAAGCTCCCATTTTCGTGGCAAGACAGTGGATGAGGCACAGAATGGCAAGCGTGAATGAAAGATCGGGAAGATTCACAGAATTCGATGAAGAGTTCTACCTTCCAGAAGAGAAGAGAGTGGGCATACCAGTTGATCTGATGCGGGAAAGTATGGAAAGATCTTTTGAAAATTACAAAAAATTGATTTCATCAGGCGTAAAAAAAGAAGTGGCCCGCATGATATTGCCTTTGAGCATCTACACCGAATGGTACTGGACGATAAATGTAAGAAGCATGATGAATTTTTTAAATCAACGGGCAGATTCTCACGCTCAATATGAGATCCAGCAATACGCTGTAAAGATAGCCGATTTTTTTAAAATGAAATGCCCGATAACTTATGATTCATTCCTTAGAAATGCTTACAAAGGAGATCTACTCCGTGAACGACTTTGAAGATGACTGGATGATGAAAGAAAAGGTCATGAAGGTACTACAAATTTTTAACGTTGAAAAAGCTCCTGATTTTCCTGAATATTTCGAATGGGCACTTACACATAGTTCTTACGCAAATGAAAATGGAAGTATTTCTTATGAAAGATTTGAATTTCTCGGAGATTCGATTGTCGGATTTACGATAGCCTATAAAGCTTTTGAAATGTTCAAAAAAATGAATGAAGGTGAGCTCGCAAAGATCAAAGCCATCGTTGGAAGTGAGATGGTACTTTCCGAAGTTAGCAAAAAAATAGGACTTGCGGATCTCGTTTTGATAGGTAAAAGCTTGAACTCCGCGCAATTAGACGAACTCAATTCGATCTATGCCGATGTGTTTGAATCAACGACGGCTGCTTTTTTTCTTAACTATGGAATTGATCGCACGGTGGAGCTCGTTTCAAACTTACTTTCAGAAAAAATATATGATGCGGCGAACAAAAAGATTTTTTTTGATTACAAGACTATCCTTCAGGAGTACACACAGGATCATTTTTCGGCTTTGCCGGAGTACATCATGATTGAAGAAAGTGGTCCTTCGCACAAAAAAAAGTACACCTTTGAGGTAAAAATAAATGATGTCGTATACGGCCGTGGAAGCGGAAAATCTAAAAAATCTGCGGAACAATTAGCCGCACAGGCAGCTTACGAAAGGTTGAAATCGATTTGAAAATAATACCCGTATTTTTCCCAAACAGAGGATGTCCGCACAGATGCGTGTTCTGCAATGAATACATGGCAACGATGAAAAACTTTCCGGAATCGGTAGAAACGGCCGTGAGAAGTGCTTACACTTTTTACCACGGAACAGAGGAATGTGAAATAGGACTTTACGGTGGTACCTTCACGGCGATAGATGAATGGAAAAGACTTCTCGAAAGAGTCCACGCAGTTGCGCTCGAATTGAATGTGAAGGGCATAAGAATTTCAACCAGACCTGATGAACTTAAGGACATAACCTTCCTTCATGATAACGGTGTCGTTCTTGTTGAAATAGGAGTTCAATCGATGGTTCAGGATGTACTCGATGCATCGGAAAGAAATCATACAGTTGATGATGTTAAAGATGCTGTTCTGAGACTTAAAGAGAAGAATATGAAAGTTTCGATCCATCTCATGACCGGCCTTCCAAAGGATGAAAAAGCAAAAGATATTTTTTCGGCTTTCGAAGTGGCGAAGCTCAGGCCAGATGGCATTAGGATACATCCCACACTTGTGCTCAAGAACACTAAACTTGAAAAAGCTTACAGAGCAGGAACTTATATTCCCCAATCACTTGATGAAGCCATTGAAATAGTTTCTGACATGCTTTCGATCTTCAAAAATGATAAAATATCTGTGGAAAGGCTTGGAATGTACCAGGACTTTGAAACGGTTAGAAATGTTGTGGCCGGTCCTTACCACCCGGCTTTTGGAGAACTCGTAAGTGCGAAACTTTACAGAAAGTTCTTACTTTCCACAGGTGCAAAAGAGGTGCATGCTCCAGGAACTTTAAGGTCACAGATTTCAGGTCGGAATAAAGATCTTGAAGTTAAATTTGAAGAATCAAAGGAACTTTTCGCTTCGAAGGATGGCGAAAAGATCGGTTTCGATGAATGGTTGTCGAAATATGTTTCGTCTCTTGAGGAGTTGATCAGGTGAAATTTTCAAAGTTAGAAATCAATGGATTTAAATCTTTTGGCGCGCCCGTGAGCATTGATATAAAGGAGGGAATCGTCTCAATCGTTGGTCCTAACGGATCTGGCAAATCCAACATCGTTGATGCTGTAAGATGGCTCTTTGGAGAAAAAGCGAATTCAAAATTGAGGATGTCTGAAACCTCAGATGTGCTTTACATGGGCTCCACATTCATTAAAAAAGCTGAAAGAGCGACTGTGAAGGCAACTTTCTTGAATGATGGCAAAGAGATAAAGATAGAAAAAATATATTCGGCCGACGGGAAAAATCTTTATCTTTTGAACGGTTCGGCCGCCAGGTTGAAAGACATAGAAGAGATCTTTTCAGGAAGCGGAACGGGAAAGGATTTCTATTCGATAGTAGGTCAAGGAGAGATATCTAACCTTGTAAATTCTTCTCCAGCACAGATAAAAGCATTGATAGAAGAGGCTGCTGGCGTTTCAATATACAAGGAGAGAAAGAATGAGGCGCGCTCGAAATTGGAAGATGTGATCGAAAATCTCGACAAGATTAAAACCGTGATGGATGAAATAGAGCACACGATGAGATCTTTGAATCTTAAATCTAAAAGAGCCCAGAAATATAAAGAATATGAGCAAGAGATAGGCACAAGAAAAATAAAATATTTCGGTCATATATATTCCGTCAATTCAGAAAAATTGGAAAAAGTTAATAAAGATATAGAAGAGAAGGGTTCAAAAATAGCAGACCTTCAAAAAGCCCTTATGAACCTGGAAATTGAAAGCTCTCAATTGAAAGAATCATCAGAAAATGCTGAAGAAGAGATCAAAAAGTTCGAGGAAGAGATGAACAGTTATAGGCAGAGGGAAAGAACGCTTTCGGACTTAAAAGACGCACAATCATCAACACTTTCTAAGATGAGATCGACTTATGTTGAACTTGGGACGAAGAAGGACGGCATAAAAGCCGAACTTGAAAGGCATAAAGTAAGATCCGAAGAGTTAAAAAGACTGATGGAAAGTCTGAGAGAAGAAGATGAAAAACTTTCGAATGAATTGAAAAACTTCAGCACTCTTTACGATCAGATGACAGAGGCGGCGGGAAAAGAACAGAAAAAGCGTGCACAATCTGAAAGCAGAATCTCCCAACTGACAAAGGAAAGAAACGCACGTGAGGTTGAAAGGGCCAAAGCATTTGAAAATGTTAAAGATCTCAATCAAAGGTTATCCTTCATCGAAGCTCAAATAGAAGAGAAAAAAGGTGCCGCCCAGAAGATTCAGGTAGATCTTGAAAAATTGGAACTTGAAGAGTCAAAATCTCTCGATGCTCTTGAAAACAAAAACAAAAGGCTTAACGATATCGAAGAAGAAAGAAAAAGCATAGATGAAGAGATCACGAATTTGAAGAAATCAAGGGACAGCACATCGAACAAATTGATGGAGATAAAATCGCGTTATGAAATTTTATCACGCAACCTTGACAATTATTCCGGGTATTCAGGAGCTGTGAGAAAGATAATCACTTCGCAGATAACAGGGGTAATAGATGTCGTCGCGAATCTTTTAGATGTCCCAAGAGACATCGAGATGGCCGTGTCCGTACTTTTGGGTGGGAGAATGCAAAACATAGCCGTCAAAAATTCCGACGTGGCAAAAACTTGTGTTGAATTATTGAAAAAAAGTGGTGAGGGCCGTGCAACATTCATTCCACTTGATATGGTAGATCTAAGGGAACCATCAGTTCAATCTTCCATAATATCTGCCAGAGGAGTTGTGGGGTACGCTTTCAAACTTGTCAGGAGTGCAAAAGGATATGAAGGACTTGTCAATTTTCTTTTCGGAACGGATCTCATAGTCGAATCTCTTGATGATGCGATCGTTTTGAAGAAAAGCAAAGATTTGAGATCGAGAATTGTAAGTCTCGACGGACAACTTATCTCCACGATCGGAACGATAACCGGTGGAAGCGCCGAAAGGACGGATCTCATCTCTCAAAGGAGAATATTGAAAGACCTATCCTCGGAGATACTTTCCACATCTCAGAAGGTGAAAGAAATAGATGAACAGATCACTTTGATCGAAAACAGAAGGATTGATATCTTGCGTGAAAGGAATGAAATAGAGAAAGGCCTTTTAAAAGAAAACATCGCTCTCAACAATTCGAGGGGAAGTAAAAACTCGATTTTATCAAGCCTTGCATCCCTTCAAAAAGAAGTAAATGAGATCGAAAAGATGAAAAACGAATACCTTTCAAGAATACAAAAGGATGAAAAGACGATCGGTCAGTCAGAAGAGTACATAAGAAAGATAGATTCAGAACTTTCTGATCTTGAGTTCTCGATGAAAAGTGATTCAACAGAAGATATAAAAAGGCGTCAGGAAATGGAAAAGCTTCAGGAAGAGATGATAGACCTTAAGATGAAATTGAATTCTGTTAAAGAAAGATTCTCGGGATATTCGAATGAAAATTCAAGAATATCGAAAAGGATAGAGGAACTTTCGTCGGAATCTTCATCGATAGATGCGAATTTAAATATTTTGATCTCCGATATAAATCAATCCGAAGAAAGGTTAAAAACTGTTGAAAAGGATCTCCAATCCGTCCGAACAGATGTTGAAATGCTTTTCGAACGTTCAAAAGTAACGAAAGGCGGGCGCGATGAAGTGCTGGGAAAAATAGAAGAGATAGAAAGATCATACAAAGAGAACAAAGACCAGATAGATTCACTGAGAGAGGAAACCCATGCCCTTGAAATAGAAAAAATTTCTTATGAATCATCGGTGCTTACCGCCATTGAGGAATTGAATAAAGTGGGAGGGAATAAAGAAGAATCAACCAAACTCGATGCTCAAACATTTGAAACACTCTCATCGGAAATAGAAGAGTACGAAAGAAAGATGAAATTTCTTGGTCCAGTTGATCTTTCAGCAATAGATGAGTACGCTGAAACGGAAAAAAGATTCAAAGAGATAGATGAGCAGAAAAAGGATCTTGAAAATTCTTACCGATCACTTTCAGATTTCATAAAAAGAACTGATGATGAGGCAAGAATCCGTTTAACGCAAACGATGGAAAGTGTAAACGGTAATTTTGAAAAGATGATTTCTGTTCTCTTTTCAGAAGGCAGTGGCTCTCTTTCATTCACCGAAGGTATGGATATCCTTGACGCGCCCGTTGAGATCAACGTTAAATTGCCGGGTAAAAAACTTCAAAAGCTTTACATGATGTCCGGCGGGGAAAAATCCATCGTTGGAATAGCTTTTATTTTCTCTCTTTTGATGATAAATCCAAGTGCTTTTTACATATTGGATGAAGCGGACGCAGCTTTGGATGAGTTCAGTACGCAGAGGTTCATAAATCTTCTTGAAGAATATTCCAAAAGATCAACTTTTATCGTCATGACACACAATAAAATGGTGATGGAAAAGGCTGATATGCTTTATGGAATAACTATGATCGACGGTGTTTCAACTGTCATTCCCGTTGAAATGTCAGAATTTTCAGAATCGAAAATGGAGGGGTAAACATGTACGGAAGAGATCTGATAAGAAACATATCGATAGTTGCACACATAGATCACGGTAAATCTACCCTGGCCGATAGGATACTCGATATAACACATTCAGTCGAAATGAGAAAGATGCGTGATCAATATCTTGATAACATGGAAATAGAAAGGGAACGCGGTATAACTATAAAGGCCCAACCGGTAAAAGTTATGTACGACTCTGATGATGGAAAACGTTACGAAATAAACATCATAGATACGCCGGGACATGTCGACTTTACTTACGAAGTCTCAAGAAGCCTTGCGGCGTGTGATGGCGTTATACTTCTCGTTGATGCAACGCAGGGAGTTGAAGCCCAAACGATAGCAAACGCTTATTTAGCGATAGACAACAACCTTGAAATAATAACAGCAATAAATAAAATAGACATGCCGAATGCGAATATCGAAGAGACCCAAAGAGAACTTTACGATACACTTGGGATAAAGCCTGAAGAGACATTGCTCGTGAGTGCCAAAACCGGACAGGGCGTGAGAGCACTCATCGAAGAAGTCATAAAGAAGGTTCCACCTCCATCCGGAAATGAAGATGAAAAGCTTCGTGCGCTCATCTTCGGTGCGAATTACGATCCGTACAAAGGCGCAGTTGCACACGTTAAGATCTTCGACGGAAAATTGTCAAAAGGCGATATCATAAGAATGATGTCATCGAACCAGCATCATGAAGTCGTTGAAATAGGAATTTTTTCACCTGAGATGATACCAACCAATATGCTCTCCGTTGGAGAGGTCGGATATCTGGCCGCAACTATGAGAGAAGTTTCACAGGCAAAAATAGGAGACACGATAACGCTCGATTCGGATCCTGCCCAAAAGCCGTTGGCCGGATATAAAGAGGTAAAACCAGTCGTTTATGCTGGGATATACCCTGAAGATCCACAGGACTATGAAAATTTAAGAAAAGCGATCGAAAGATTCAAATTGAACGATGCGGCCTTCACATTTGAACCAGATAATTCCTCGGCACTTGGATTTGGATTCAGATGCGGCTTTCTCGGACTTCTCCACATGGAGATAGTCGTTGAAAGGCTCGAAGATGAATACGATTTGGACATAATAGCTACCGCTCCAAATGCGATATACGAGATTTTGATGAACGATGGAACGGTTAAAAAGATAACCGATCCGGCAAAGATTCCCCCAGAAGGATCGTACACAGAAATAAGAGAGCCTTACGTTGACCTCACGATAATGACACCGAATGCAGCGATGGGCGATATAGTTAATTTCATTCAAAACGAAAAAAGAGGAGAATTCGTATCAACGGAAAATGCCGGTAAAAGTCGTGTTGCACTTCACTTCAAAATGCCAATGGGAGAGATGATCTTTGACTTTTTCGACAAAATGAAAGCCATAAGTCATGGATATGCATCCATGGATTACGAGATCGCGGAGTACAGAAAATCGGATCTTTCCGTTGTAGGCATACTCATAAATAAAGAACCGGTTGAAGCTCTTGACATCATCGTTCATTCGAGTAAAGCTTTCAACGTCGCAAAAGCTCTGGTTGAAAGCATTGCTGAAAATATTCCGCGTCATCAATTTGAAATTCCGATTCAGGCTACAGTAAAAGGAAAAATAATAGCAAGGGCAACCGTAAAAGGATTCAGAAAAGATGTACTTGCCAAATGTTACGGCGGTGATGTTACAAGAAAGATGAAACTGTTGAAAAAGCAAAAAGAGGGGAAGAAAAAGATGAAGATGCTTGGAAATGTTGAAATTCCAAAAGAAGCCTTTTTATCTCTGCTGAGCATAGGAAAGGAGAATAAAAATTGAAACTCTCCATCGAGGTAAAAATTCTCATCGGATTTGTGGCGGCCGGTATCATTATGTGGTTGATATTTTCACTTGGAGACACGCCTGAAAGAACTTTAAATGATGTCATCTTATCGGGTAAAAATGCCACGATAGAAAATATAGATCCCATTTATACCAACGCGATGTTGAATGCAAAAAACTACGGACTTGTAAATCATAACATACACGTTTCCGAAATTCCCGAACTGTTTTTCACAACGTACATCGGTACGAAGGTTAACTCTTTGAAGGTGATCGGCAGCCAGACATTGAACGCTACAAAGATCCAGAACATCTTTTCCAATTACATCTTCATAAATCCTCCCTCTTTTCAATTACTTGAAAAGAAAGGTTTGATCCAGTCAGGCAACGCAACACAGTTGAATACAAGTTTTCTGAGTTACAATACGGCATCGATCCAGACAATGCTTCAAGACAGAGAAAAAATACCCGAATTTTCGGCTTACGATTTCGATGTGGAAGTACATTTCTTGAATGGCACGACAAAAGATCTGCACGTCATCGTCATGAGAGTCATTTCATCGGCAACTGGTGAACCATACAAACATTTCAGATGGGCGGTGAGCTATATCTATTGAAAGTCGAAGAACTCGTTGAACTTCAAAAAGAAATGGCCTCAAAGGTTGTGATAAGTTCTCTAAAAAAAGAGCCAAAAAAAATAGCCGGCTTCGATCTTTCGTACCCACAAAAACATACCGCAGTAGCTGTTTGTGTCGTGATGAGCTATCCTGAGTTAGACTTGTTAGAAATGAAATGGGTAAAAGCACCTGTAACGATCCCGTACATTCCCGGTTTGCTCTCTTTCCGTGAAGGGCCAGCGATGGAGAGTGTTTATGCTTTGATAGAAGAAGAGCCTGATCTGCTCTTTTTCGATGGCCAGGGCATAGCCCATCCGAGAGGAATCGGCCTTGCATCGTACATGGCCATTAAACTCGGAAAACCGGCGATAGGGGTAGCGAAATCACACCTTTTTGGAGAGTACAGAATGCCGGAAGAAAAACGTGGAGAATTCAGTTACCTTTACAGCGATGGAAAGCAGATAGGTGCCGTTTTAAGGACGAAAGATCGTGTCAGACCTCTTTTCGTCTCTCCTGGCGGATTTGTAGATGTCAGAGATTGCATCAGTTACACATTGAGTACATGCAGAGGGTACAGATTGCCTGAACCAACAAGGATCGCCGACATGTACACAAAGAAGTTGAGAAAAGAGGTGAGTTGAGCCTATGAGTAAAGAAGATTGGGAAAGAGAAAGAGAAATTCTAAAAGGAATGGCAGACAGGATTTTCACCGTTTCGATCCTTCTCGGAGAAGTTGTTATATGGTTGCTCGTAACGCTACTTGTATATTCAGAATTCATCCTCGGCGAATCAATTTCAAAAAATATAACTAAGATGATCGTCGTTGGAGTGATAACTGGAATTCTGATCTGGCTTGCAGCTTTCATGATAATAAGGGCAAGAAGAAGATTGAGAAGTGAGATTGAAAATGATGAAGATGGGGGAGACAGAGATGGTAAAAGATGATGGTCAGAGGCTCGGCGTTGTTGCAATAGTTGTAAAGGATCGGGATCAATCTTATTCTTTTATAAATGACATTCTACACGATCATGGTAAAATAGTGGTTGGAAGAATTGGAATTCCTTACAGGGAAAGAAATATATCCGTTATAGCTTTAATCGTGGATGGCACAACGGATGAAATAGGTGCCCTTACCGGTAAGTTAGGACAGGTAAGAAATGTGATCGTCAAAAGTATGGTAACCCAACTTTGAAAGGATAAAGGTGATGTTATTGTGAAAAAAATAATTTTGTTTTCTTTTTTATCATGTTTTCTACTTTCAATAATGGTTTTCGGAGCGAACGTAACACTCATAAATCCTCTTGGGCCGACGACAATTCCCATTGCTCCGATCATGAAGGGAGTCATAACGGGAAATGCGACTGTAACCGTGAAATTATGGCAGAATACAGATGAAGCGATCGCTTTGATGGTATCAAAGGGAACGGACTTCGCAGTTTTACCTGTAACCCTTGGGGCTATACTTTATTCAAAGGGGATCAACTTCTCTTTACTTGGCGTTTATGAATGGAAAGTTTTCTATCTCGTCGCATCGAAGGATGCAACTTTCACGGGATGGAAAAGTCTCGATGGCAAAGCAGTTTACACACCTGAAGGGAAAGGACAGACAGTCGATATCCTCATGAGATACATGATGGATCAGGATGGAGTCATACCGGATCAGGATGTAAAGATATTTTATCTTCCACCACAGGAAATAGTTGCACTTTTCAGATCAGGCAAAATACAGTACGCCGCACTTCCTGAACCCTTCGTTACCATGGCGATCTCTGGAGGCATGGGCCGTATAGTTTTAGACTTTCAGAAGGCATGGGGACAGGAAATGAATTTACCTGACAGGATACCCATAGCTGGTCTTTTCGTCAACGATGAATTCGCGAAAGCAAACCCACAAACAGTTTTAGACGTTGAGGATATGTTCGAAAATTCAATAGAATGGATGAATGAGAACACGGATGAAGCTCTTAAATTGTCGGAAACTTATCTTGCAATACCGATCCCGATCTTGAAAGAATCGATGCAAAGAACTTCATTCTATTATGTACCGATCTCTAAATGTCAGAAAGAAGTTGAAATATTCCTACAAAAGTTGAATGAACTGTACCCGCAGGGAATGCCGTCACTTCCTGGAAAGGGATTCTACGGATATTGAAGATCTTCATAGGCATAATCATCTTTTTACTGGCCTGGCAATTTTTTTCGATCATTCTGAATGTACCTTTGATCTTACCAACGCCCTTTGATACTTTTGTATCGCTGGAGCACCTGTTTTCACAGGTTGAAACATATCAGGCCCTCACGAGCACAGTATGGGAAAGTGTTCTTGTGCTCGTTCTTGTCGTTATAGTTGGAATACCCATTGGATTTTTGATGGGAATAAGCAACACACTTTACGAACTTTTCAGGCCGGCAATAATGATAATTCAGGCAGTGCCAGTGATATCATGGCTTGCACTCGTGATCTTCCTCTGGGGAATAGGATGGAAGGGCCCCGTACTTATAAGTTTTCTCTCGCTTTTGCCTCTTTCAATCTTTACAACGGCTTCCGGAGTTAAAAATATAGATAAGAATCTTATAGAAATGGCAAAAACGTACAGGGTACCGGGCAGAAAAATCGTGAAGACAATTTACTTCGGATCTTTGCTCCCGTTTATAGTTGCAACGATCGAAGTATCGATAGGGGATGTCTGGAAGGTAATAATAGTTTCCGAATATCTCTGCGGAGGAAGTGGAATAGGCGTTCTTATCTCTTGGGCAAGACAGTATGTCGATGTTCCGAGAGTTTATGCACTCACAATAATTGCCGTTAGCTTGGGCATAGTGTCCGAAAGAATAGTTACGCTTTTTTTCAAAAAGATGATGGTAAAATGGCAAATTTCATCGTAAAAGCTAAAAACATGACGAAGAAGTTCGATGAACTTACAGTCATCGATGGATGGGATATAGAAATAGAAAAAGGTCAAAGAGTTGTCATCCTTGGGCCATCAGGATGCGGCAAAACGACATTTTTGAAGATCCTATCAGGATTGCAGAAAGTGGATTCAGGCTCTATCGAAAGAAGGTACGAAAGGTTGGGCTTTGTCTTTCAGGAACCGAGATTGATTCCGTGGAAAAGCGTTGAAGAAAACTTGCTTTTCATTTCGAATGATAGAGCAAGAATAACGGAGATGCTCATGAATATGCGCTTGAAAGGATTTGAAAATTACCTGCCCTCGCAGTTAAGCGGTGGAATGAAACAGAGGGTAAACCTCGCGAGGGCTTTGATAGTCGATCCAGATCTTCTCATTCTGGATGAACCATTTGGTTCTCTCGATATGCCCGTTAAGTTCGGCATAATTGAAGACATAAATTCACTTTGGAATAAAAGGCAATTCACCATCATAATGGTTACTCACGATACAAAAGAGGCCATCTCGCTTGCCGATAGGATATTGATCCTTTCACCGCGACCATCAAAAATAATGAGCGATATGAAGATAAACTTATCCGTGAATCAGAGAGATATCTCGGAGCCTGCCTTTATCGAAATAGAAAGTTCGCTCATGAAAAAGATTTTCTCAATATAAAATCATTTCACAAACCTTTATGATAATTTCTGGAGTGTCTATAGATCTTAGAAATTCAGATAGATGGAGTTCATCTTTCAAAGTAACGATTGAAGTGGTTACAAATTTTACAACATCTATTGGACTTTCGAGATGATTTACCATACTTTCAAGATCAGGTGATTCTTCCGATTCAAAAATTCTGGCTATTTCCTGCCCTGTATTCCACGAAATCTCCGTTACTTGAAATATTAAACTTTCGATGGCATCATCCATCGTGTACCCGAGTTCGTGGATGTAAAAATATATTCTATACAAGAAGATGAAAAGTGCAACTGTGTCTACCGAGCCAGAAAATGCAATGGCCGATCTCGTGAGCAGAGATTCGGCCGAATAAAAGTGCACACCGTGAAGATGTATCACCTCATGAACAATTGAGAGCATCGAAAGATCGAAGACAGCTTTTCCGGAGATAGTTCCACTGGTTATCTCATCTATCTTCGTTTTGACTTCCGGCCTCGTCAGATCGATCAATTCTGTAAAGTCTAAAAGATCTTTTTCAACATCCCATCCATCTTCCAATGAGAGAAGGTGTTTTCTTACGTCGAAATCATGACCAGAAAATTCATTGCACAGTTCTGTCGCCCTATCGATCATTTTGTTGAACGCAAAGACATCTATACTTCCTAAAATGAAGCCTTCATCTCCGATCTTCAGATCAAAACCTTCTTCAGCTGTATTAAGGGCTTCTTCGTAAAGACCTATGATCTTTTGAAGTATCAAGAGTTCGGTTATGACCTCCTCATCCTTTATTCCTCTGTCATAAAGTGAGCGAAGTATGGCTATCGCGTCGAAAATTTTTCCCTGTCTGTAAAGAGAATAGGAAAGGTTGTATTCATCCTCCCATCCGCCAACCTTCTTTGAAAGCGCTATTCTGAGTTCGTTTTCTGCCAAAGAGAATTTCTGAAGGGCATTAGCAGCAACTCCGATCCTTGAATGCACTACTGATAGGCTTTGATCTATGGAAAGTGTTTGCTCGTAAAGTGAAAGAGCGGATCTGCTGTCGCCGAGTGCCATATAACAATCACCCATAATTATGTAAGAAAGCGTGAAAGACGGATCTATCTCTATCGCTCTTTTGCAAACATCTATGGCCTCCTCAAAATCATTCTCTCCCATAAGGGTTCTTGCAAGTTCTATCCTTGATGGAATGTACGATGAATTCATTGAAATGGCTTCTTTCAAAAGGATCTCGGAGGTTTCGAAGTTTTCTGCCATTCTCTCTATTATTCCCAAATGGAGGGGATATCTGTAATCTTTTTTATAGGATCCAGCTTTTTCGATCAATTCCTTTGCTTTTAAAAGTTCTCCTTCATTCATGTAAGTTCTCGCCCTGTTGTACAAAAAATAAATGAAGTAAGAAAGGTAATATTCCACTCTTTGACCGGTTTCTACCTGTGCCTCAAGACCACGTAATATGACATCCTGATTCAGTTTGTTTTCTTTAAGCATTGCATCAACGTCTTCGGCCAGAACCGGAAGAGAAACGGGAAGATTGTCTTCTTTTGCTTTTTGAGGATCTATCGGAAGATAAATTATGACCTTCATTTACTGCTCTTTAACCCGTAAAGCTTCATCTTTTTTATCAAAGTTTTATAATTTATTTTTAAAGCCTCGCATATCTGTTTCTTGTCTCCATTGTAAAGCTCCATCGCTTTCTTCAAAAGTTGTTTTTCACCATCGTCACTTATCATCTTGAGATAATCTTTCATCGCAGGAAGTGTCTTAACCTCTTCAAGATCGTTTTTTATCCTTACCTCACCTGCCAAAAATGAATTGCAAAATCTAAAAAACTCCGTCCAGTTTTCTTTCCATTCGAATTTTTTCAAATTGCTAAGGACGTCCTCCGATAAGTTGAAATTCACATTCATTCTTTTTTGGGCGAGAGCTGAGATAGTGAATCTGAAGATCGTCGGCAGATCGTCGCTTATTTCTTTCAATGAAGGGATCTCAACGATATTCTTTCCGGCGATCTGGTAAAGAGATTGAGGAACTTTCTCTTTATCCTGAAAATGAAAAACTATCTTCGCATTGCAATTCTTCTCATCCGCAGACGCGTACGGCGAAAATAAGCCGTTAGAGGCCACTATCGATGTCTTTGAAATGACAGAAGGCGAGCAAAGATCGCAATTCATCAAAACTATCTTTACCTTTTCGAGAAAAACTGGAAGATGATTTTTAGATCCGAAAAGATTGAGAAGTATCTCTTCCTCCTGAATTACCGAAAAATCGAACAATTCATGAGGGCCAATTGTCTTGGACAGGATCCAGTCTTCTAAAAGTCCTTCTCTGGCAATGACTATTGATGTACGCGATGAAGTGATTCTTGAAAGTTTTTTATAAGCCGAAGCCATTTTTGCATTCAAGCTCAAAGGTTCGAAAAGAAGATCCTGATTTTTTTTGAGTGCATCTAATTCCTTACTCTGTTCCATGAAATAGATCAGAAGATCGAAGAAATGATCTATCTCGTACTTTTCAATTTTTAAAAGATCATCTATTCGATCTTCACCAACATTGATTATAAAAGTTCCAAGCTTTTTGAATTGAAGCGCAACTTCCGCATCCTTTCCATTTTCAACGACTACGATATCCCAGAAATGGGAATAAACGTAATTTTCTATCTTATCGTAGGGAATATAAGAAAAATGGATGAACTTATCTTCAATATCTTTGGGAACAAGTAAATTTACCATTTTTTCACTCAATCCGGCACAACAAATGTTCCAGCCTTTCCCTTCAAAGCTTCCGCAACTTTTTCAAGAGAAGTTATGAAACATTCTCTTCCAGTCGCTTCAACAAAAGAAATGGCAGCCTCTATCTTCGGTCCCATCGAACCGGATGGGAATTGGTTTTCAGACAAATATTTTTTTGCTTCGGAAACTTTTAACTCATCGAATGCTTTTTGATCCGCCTTACCGTAATTGATGTATACCTGTTCAACTCCGGTTAGAATGATGAAGAGATCAACGTCAAGTATTTTGGCAAGAAGAGCCGATGCTCTGTCCTTGTCTATAACAGCTTCAACTCCTCTTATAGTTCCATCCGTTTCCTTAAGCACAGGGATGCCTCCACCTCCAACCGAAACGGTAAGAACGCCCTTTTCCATCAAATCCTTTATGAGTTCTTTTTCAACAACATCAAGCGGTTGCGGGGATGGAACAACCCTTCTGTAACCGCGACCAGCATCTTCTTTCATCTTCCATCCTTTTTCTCTTGCAAGTTTTTCAGCGATCTCGGCGGTATAGAATGGTCCTACCGGTTTTGTTGGATTTTGAAAGGCCTTATCCTTCGGATCGACTACGACCTGCGTAACTATCGTCGCACACTGCCTCTTAAGATTGTGAGCGTTGAGCTGATTCTCGATCGCTTCGACGATGAGATAGCCAAGCATTCCCTGTGTGTAAGCATCGTTAACATCCAGAGGCAGAGGCGGAATTACTTCCTTCGCATGATCCTGCTGAACGAGCAAATTACCAACCTGCGGCCCATTCCCATGCGTTATGGCAACATCCATATCATCAAGCATTTTCACAAGATATGAAGCCGTTGTGTTCAAATTCTTTCTCATAACCTCGGCCGTTGGCAACTCCTTTGGCCCCTGAATCGCATTCCCTCCTATCGCTATAACAGCGCTTTTTCTCATACTTTCCTCCTTATATAAGTGCACTAAGTGATATCGACGCAAGTTTCGCTTTCGATTCATCGGCACGTGAAACAACAACTATTGGAGCTCTTGCCCCTAAAATTATTCCACCGATCGTGTAATGGGCACAGTAATCAAGCGCTTTACCTATGAAATTGCCCGAATGGATGTCAGGTACGATCAAAATATCCGCTTTACCCGCAACTTCTCCACCTACACCCTTGATTCTGGCCGCTCTCTCATCAAGCGCATTATCAAATCCGAGCGGGCCATCGACGACGCATCCTTCAATTTGATTCCTTTTCCACATCGCTGCAAGTTCTGCGGCTTCAATTGTTTCAGGCATGTCCTGATTGACAACTTCAACGGCAGCAATACATGCAACCTTTGGTTTTTCAATTCCAAGCTTATGAAAAAAGTTAACAGCATTTCCTATCATCTGAACTTTTTGATCAAGCGTTGGTCTTATTATCATACCACCATCTGTTATTCCTATGAAACGATCGTAATCTTTTGCTTCAACGACGGTCAGATGGCTTAAGAGTGAACCGGTTCTTAACCCCCATTCCGGATTAAGAACTGCTTTGAGAAGGTCGCCAGTTTTAACGAGTCCTTTCATCAAAATATCAGCTTTATTGCCCGAAACTATCTTTACTCCCACCTCTGAAGCCGTATGAAGATCCGCGTTGAAGATCTCAAATTTTTCTTTGATCTTGAGGGTGATAAGATTTTCCCGCACCTTTTTTTCCTCACCTACAAGGACAGCATCTATGAACCCAAGTTCCACGGCTTCGTTCACTGCCTTGAGCGCTTCAATGTCTTCGGCCCCAACAAGCACAACCTTCCTCTTTCTTTTCTTCAGTGATTCAAAGACTTCGTCAAAATTTTTCATGCTTTCTCCTCCACCAATTTTATGAGATCATCGAACTGTTCTCTCTTTCTTATCAAAATCAAATTTTGTCCATCGAAGGCTACCTCTGCGGGTCTAAGTGACAAATTGTAATTTGATGCCATGGAGTACCCGTAAGCGCCTGCATCATAGATGAGACCAAGATCCCCAATTTCAGGAAGTTCAACTTCCCTATCCTTAGCAAACCTATCGCCGCTTTCACAAACCCTCCCGACGATGTCTGCAATTACCTTTTCATTTCCATTTGAAAGAAATTCTATATTGTGGTACGCTTCGTAAAGAGTTGGTCTTATGAGATCTGCCATTGAGGCATCTATGACGATGAAAGTCTTGTAATGAGTTTTTTTAACCTCCGTTACCTTCGTCAAAAGATACCCCGAATGTCCAATGATAAATCTACCAAGTTCAAGATAAACTGGCATGTTAAAGGATAAAAGAATCGGAAGAATATGAGATCTGTATTCGCTCATCTTCAAACCATCCGTTTTATCCTGATAATCTATACCCCATCCTCCACCTATATTGATGAAGTTCAAATTCAAATGTTCGCGATCTACAAAATTTTTCAAAGATTCAAAGGCCTCTTTGAAAGGCTCAACTTCAGTTATCTGTGAGCCTATATGGCAGTGAAGTCCTACTAATTCGATATTAGATGGAAGAGTATCGATGAGTTTGTGAGCAGTCTCAAAGTCCATCCCAAATTTATTTTCCTTCAATCCCGTTGAAATGTGAGGATGGGTTCTGGCATCAACATCGGGATTCATTCTCAACGCCACCTTGATACGTTTTCCGGCAAGTTTCTTAACTTCCTCGTAAGAATCGATGTTCACGCATAAAGGATTTTCTCTCGAATAAAAATCAAGATCTTCGGTACTTTTTCCGTTACCGTTAACGATGATCTCATCTGGCGTAAAATCAGAAAACAGTGCCATCTTATATTCATTCAAAGAAACAGCATCTGCTCCAACATCAAAGGAATGGATGAATCTCAAAATGTAAGGATTTGAATTTGCCTTCATGGCAAAAAAAATTTTGAATTTCAAACCTTCTAAAGAATTCTCGACGATCTTCACTCTTCTTCTAATCTCATTCAGATCGTAAAGGTACAAAGGTGTTCCATACTCTTTAGCAGCCTCATAAAAGATCTCTTTGTCCAAAATATCCATCTCTTTTCTACAATTCAGATACATTATATCTCAAATCTTTTTCAAAAATGAAGCATGAGTGTTTAAAGTTAACTCATTCATTTTGCCCCCAGATGGCCACTTTGACCGTTATGGGTCAAAAACTTCATATTTAGCGTTGATCAAGTATATGTGCATTCATGAAATATTTACGGATAAGTTCTAAGGCGATTCCGGTTCTTCGACCGGAATGACGAAATGAAGAATGCTTGTCTTAGCGTCATTACTACTTCCAGATCAGGTCGAGGGTGACGTTAAGGATGCGATTTATCAAATTGCGGGGATCTCGTCCATCCTGTCATCCCCGATACATCGGGGATCGCCTTTAAGGTTTCAAATGCGATTCCAGCTCGCAGGTTGGAATGACAAATGAAGAATGCTTGTCTTAGCGTCATTACTACTTCCAGATCAGGTCGAGAGTGACGTTAAGGATATGGTTTATCAAATTGCGAGAATCGCCTTTTTCATAAGGATGAGATTCCCAATCAAGTTGGGAATGGCAGTTTTGTAATATTTATCGTAATCTTGACGCACATCATGAGTCAGAGATATTGATGATGATTCTCGACGGTAAATTCTTTGAAGAAATAAGACCATGGATTAAAGAATACGAAGAATGGGGAGAGACACTTTCGGATTTAGAAGAGGCAATCCAGATTTTATTGGTGCTCTTATCAAAAGAATATCCCCCAAAAGTGGATGTCTATAAATTCAAGAAATCCATTGATAAAATAAAAATGGATGTTAGAAAATTTGCCGATCACAAAACATCAATATTCACAAGAGAAATGAGAAATTTCGTTTATGAAACTTTGATGAAACTTTCATTGATTTCAAATTGGAAATCATCGATATCTATCTGACATCGCTACACAGAATCTTTTTTAAGTAGATGTATAATACGCACCATTACAACATTTTTTCTCAAAGGGTTATGGAACCTGAAAAAATGATCCTCTCAGATCACTCAAGTTTGAGTCAAAAAGCCCTGTAGGGAAAACATCATCGCGGCCTTCAAAAGTCTCAAAATATGTACTTCCAATTCGGAACGTTAATATTGAATAGCGATCTTTGAAAACAGGCGAAGAATATGTCCCATTAACCTCTTGACTTTTTACATTTGTTGAGAAAATGGGCATTTCATCTGTGAAATACCATGTTAAGACAATCAAATCACAACTAACGATTCATCCGGACATGGTTTTTCTTCTATTTGGATCGTTAAATGGTTTATCCCATATTTTCCTTTCAGCAAATTATTTACCTGAGTTCTTACCATGTCAG